>OFRO01000143.1_pt1 | contig 28184 bp, 38 predicted proteins | sample 1543091 | NCBI WGS metagenome assembly OFRO01 (sample SAMN07774217, study PRJEB24372) | wastewater metagenome | isolation source: Exp Tend NO 10WW | collected 2016-02
CCTCCTTTATGTTTATTTGCCTCTCTATCCTGCTCTATCTGAGCGATACGAGCATATCGGTCTAGGTGTTCTTTCATTTTCCTGCTACAAACTTATTAAAAATTCCGTATGCTTGGTTGATTACATATAACTGGATACCGCCTACAGTCATCTCATTTGGCGTTAAATCGGCTAAGGTAAGAGTTTTATGGTCTATAAGCGCACCTTGTAGCTGTGCGATGTACAAAACCACAAGGGGAGCAAGCCAGACAATGGAAGCTTTAATTTGATTTCTTATATCTCCCCAATTTAAGTTAAACTTTTTAGATTGTTTCATTTTTCACGCTCCCTTCGTGTTATCTGGTCAAACAAATAATGTATGGAGGCAGTTCCAGAGAAGCCCCCTATACCCGAGAAAACAAAGAGTATTTCATTTTTAAGTCCAAGAGAGATTCCAAAATATCCAAACATAAGTCCTGCAAATCCAGATACAAACACACTGGCGATAAACTTTGTAAAGGAGAATGGTTGTCCGTCAAGATAGGATACAGAATATCTTGCCACTCCACCTATGGCTGCTATAACGCTAAATACTATTGGGGTTACATGTCTTGCATCATCACTCATATCCGTATAAATAATTTGATTTTATCCCATATATCCATGCCTCTTGCGAGACCTTCTATGCGTTGTTTTTTCACTTTGTCCTCAATTCCTTTTTCAATTTCTAATAGCTTTTCTGTTAGTATCACTTGTCGTTTTGTTAATTTATTCATGTATTAGCAAACTAATAATTACTCTGCTTGTGACTAAACAAGAAGTTTATGGACGGCTGTATCAACCTCGTTTATACCAGCCACACGTCCTTTTTTATAAGCAGCATCAACGTCTGCTTGTGTAAATCCAGCCTTTAACTTCGCAGCTAACTGATCTACGCTGACAGCATTGCTGTCTCCTGTTAGACCTGCCTTAATACATAGCTGATCCCACTTCCCTGATCGGCTTCTTTGGGAAGGGTATTCAGAGACAAACTTATTAACTTCTGCATCCGTAACTTGTTCGTACGGCTTGTTCCACACTACTTTATTTATCAAATCAAACCAATAAGGTCGTCTATCCATAGATGGTGTTGCGCCTGAAACTTTATAACGTAAAGCGCCTAAAACATGATTGTACGAGAAGTTCACCAAGTGAGCGTTAGACCCAAGAGGCCAGTTTTGAGAGAAGGCTTCAAACGAATTAGTGTCACCTTTACCTGTAGCTGTAGCAACATGTCCTATGCCTCCATTTAACGAACCAGCCCATACAACAGTATCGCCTTTTTTAGGTACATAATCCGGAGTGTTTGGTATACGATCAAAGTATTTAGCTTGAAATGCGCCAAAGTCTGTATATATCTGATAAGCGTTAGGATATGGAAATGGGGATGGATTACCAGCAACGTGTGGCACTCCCAATAAGTCTGTGAACTTGACTGCCTCTTCAAAACACTGCGGAGGATAATTGTTGGGGAATATCTTAATTGGCTTGTTGTTGTAGTCCGCAACGAATTTGTCGAATATAGAGCTTCGTTCTTGTTCTGTCATAGTTGCTTTTTGATTTTAATAGGTGTAGTATTTGTGTATGGTATTGTTCTTGTTATTGTTCTATGTGATCTTTTACTCGCTATCTTCCGATTCCGAGCTTACTGAGTAAGGCATAAGTAACTCCTGCCCCAGCAGCTCCTACGGCAGCTTGACCTCCATATTTTCTAACCGCATTCTTTCCACCATATAGAACTGAAAACAATTTATCAGCCTTTGCCACATTAGGGGCTTCCTGCTTAATCTGAGTTCTTATAGAATCTCCCATGACTTTATTGAAGGTAGCCTTTGCACTTTTTCCTACCTTACCTGCGGCTGTAAATGCTTTATTTGCCTCTTCTTTTAACTCTAGAGCATCTTTCATAGATAATTTTCTATTTTTCAACATACTCTTTGCCTGATCTATAAACGCTTCATAACTTTTCTTTTCGGTTGGAGATACTGTCTTTGCTTTTTTAAGAATGTCATCAAGTATTCCATTCCCAGAGATAGTCTTCTCACTAGCTTCTTTTATAGCTACGTTTCTCAACTCTCCTACTGTTTTGAAAGGTCTTAGAACTTTTGCTGCCGTTTTAGTTATTCCCGTTACTAAAGCTGGTATTTCTGCCGTAGCAGCAATTTGAGCGCCTCCCGTTAGTGATCTCTCTAATGTGGATTGTTTAATATCTGGAGAAAACGAATTAGATACATCCATTGCATTTCTAGAAACTTCTCCTCTTAATTGGTTTGCTTGTCTAAATAGTTCAACTTTTTGAGCTGGGTCTTTTGAACTCTGAGCCATAGATTCAAGTTGTTGAGCTTGCTGTTCTGCTTGTTGAGTTGACTGATTTCTTGATTTTTCAGTTATATTAGCGGTGATACCTGCTCCAGAATCTTTAGCAGTATTTATAGCGCTACCTAAAAGGAAATCTATTACGGGGTTTCCTGAAGCGCTTTTATTCTGCAGTGTCTGTTCCGGTTTTACTTCTTCTCTGAAGTTCTTACCTCCTTGCTCCTGAATCAATTGGTTGAGGTTTGCAAGTTTGCGTTCTGCCAATTTAGGATCGTCTGTAACTTTAGGTAAAAGCTGTTCTGCTCGTGAGATATCACGGTCTGTAAGTACTCCTACCTCACCAGATATGGCTCTGGCAACAGGTCCTATAAGACCTTTACGAAGAGCTTCATAATCCGCTGTTTCACCAAAGGCAGCACCTCCCGTAACACCTGCTAGAAATTTCCCAAATCCTCCTCCTAGAACGCCCCTTTGTTCAACTTGATTAAGATTTTGTTCTAATACTTTAAGATTTGTGGATAGAGTCCCAAGTTTCATTTGCTGTTTTTTTTCATCAGCTGTTAGTCCACCCGTTTTAGCAGCTTCTTTTTTCTTCTGATCTAGTGTTAGTTTTTTGGCTTCTAGGTCTAATTGTTTTGCTTGTTTAGCAACCTCTCTATCCTCTACCTGAAACTGTTGATCCTGAAGTTTGGTGTCAAGCGTTGCTTGAGAGTTTGCGATATCAAGTTGATCTTTAGTTCCTAGTTGAGGTTTAGCGACCAACATCTGCTCAATCATTGCAGGATCTAGTCCAAGTTCTTGACCTTTTGAAAGAATTAGTGCTTTTAATACTGATTTATCCATTATATTGCTCCTCTATATCTTGAATTCATAACATTGCCAATTTGTCCATTTTTATCGTAGTACTCAAGGTCTAAATGTTGTCCGTATGTGTTCCCCGTTTCTCCAGTCTGGCCTATCACCTTTCCACCATCAATAACATCACCTTTCTTAACCCCTACTTGGGACAAATGTGACAATCGCATCTTCTCGCCAGTTTCTAAGTTCTGGGCGTAAATTGAATTGCCGTAGCCTTGATTAAAGCCTCCAGTATTGGCATCAATTACCTGCCACCTGCCTTTTGGTAATGAAACCTTTGTGCCAGTAGGGACACCAATATCTGTCCCGTAGTTTACTCCTCCGCTATATTTCTCTATTGCAGGATTATAATTTCCAAACGCTTGAGTGATAGGTCCTGATACTCCAAGTATCTTACCAACATTAGCTAATGCCTCATTTCCGTAGTTGTAGAGAGCGTTTCCAGCTTGTCCAACTCCTCCGATTGCATTTCCCATTCCTTCAGATACATTCTTAACTGCATCTTGCCCAACACCAGCCATACGAAGTGAGCCAGTTTTAAGTCTCTCTAGTACTTTAGATACAATAGGATCCTCTCCTTCGTGAGTTTTGCTGAAGGAGCTTAAAAGGAAGTCTCTAACTTTGTTTTCATCCATGTTATGCTATGCCTTGAAATTGTTTAATAAGATTTGATAGGTCGGTAAACTTATTAGACTGTATGTCCGCCTCACTTTTTTTAATAGCCTGTTGAGATGTTGGTAGCGCTATTGTTGAATAATTTTGTCCAGCCTGTGCATTTGGAGATACGTTTCCATATAAAGCGTTTGCCGCTGGAATCGCAACGTCTGGCTTACCAGCTTTCAAATCAGCGATAGCTTTATCGATAGCGTTTTGGTCTGTGGCATTTTGTGCAGCAAATGTTCCACGTTTAACTGAATAATCTTGATTGACCGGATGAAGTTGTGAGGCTAACTCACGAGTATAAGCATCTGATGTTAGAGGAATACCACGTTTGGCAAACTCAGCACTTGTACTTTTTTGAAGAGCTTGTGAGTCTTTGCCTTCAGTGTTAGTCAGATCGGCTAAAATAGCGTCATATCTGGCTTGTAGTGATGTTTTTGAAGCCTCAAGAGTGGGGATTAAAGGAGCATTGTATTTCTTTTGAGTATCAATTTGCTGTTGAGTAAGTTGTGCAATCTTAGACTGTTCTAGAAATCTTGGATCTTCTTTTTGTAAATCTACTGAGAAAGCTCCTGATGCGACACGTCTATAGAAATCATCAACTCCACCGTTATTGTGACCTGCGTACCAATCAATGTACTTTTGAGGAGCATCAATCCCGTACATATCCTGAAATGCTATGTTGACCTGCTCTGGAGTTAGAGCGCCACCTGTATTTGCCGACCTAAAATCTGATAGTGCCATACCGAAAGTTTATATATAACTTATAATTCTGACAAGTTTTTTACGTTGAGCTAACTAAAAGACCACGATTAAATATAAGTGTTCCCAGATCACCTGGAACTAAATTTTTAACATAGACCGCTGTTCCTGCAATCCCTGCTGTTCCGCCAGTTTGGTATTCTGAAGCGTTTATTGTTCCACCCACAATTGATGAAGTACCGATAGCTGCTAAGTTATGAGCGCCACCTGTTATTGTTGGTGTCCCCAAGACTGAGCTGTTATATGTTCCACCTGAGTTGATGGCTGCGTTTGTTACGGTTCCTTGAAATGTAGTAGTCCCCGTTATGTGGGAGTTTGCCAGTGTACCGATATTCACTCCAACGTTTGTTATTAAAGAACCACCAATGGTAACGACCTTAGAGACTGGATCGGCTGTGAGAAGAACCACAGTACCTGTTTCATCTCTTATCTCAAACACTCCTCCTAAATTGGTTGTAAGAGTGCCTTTTGATATCTGAGTCGGTGGAGCGTATGGAGTGTTTTCGTAATTTAAGTCACGATCTAAAGCAGAGACAAACTTAGTTGGTTCAGACAGAAGAGATGATGTGGCACGTCCATACTTGTCGAGTTTTGGCATATTATTTTTCTATTAAATCAGCGGATATTGAGAACCCATAGAACGTAAATTTGCTGTTACGAGAAGCTTCGTAGATTCGCACAAATAAAAGTCTTGATCTAAGCCCCTCTGATGGTCTAAAGTAAGCCACCCCATCTGAACAGTCTCCTAAGTCGATCCATTTCAATTTAGCTTTCGTGAATGTGTCTGCGGCAGCTACTTGAACTTTAGCTTCGTTGCCGGGATTAAATACAAATGAAGCCGAGTTCCATTTTTTGAGAGCCTCCGGTGCGCCAGCATGTACGACAAATGTCATTTTGGCTTCAATAGGCGCTCCGTTGTCATTTAAGTTTCCATTCCCATACTGAAAGACATTTCCAGAGCCATCTCCAAAAGCTAGTTGGTCAACTTGATTGTTGTCTTTATATCTACACCACGCAGTTGGAAAGTTATTAAACTTATAAAATCCCCACTCGTTAAGCTGAAAGTTATACTTTGAGATAGCGTCTGATATAGTTACGCCAGTCAAATCATCACTTACCGTACCTATGGAGCAGAGATAATCATATTTATACGTCTTGCCCGGTGCGGTATCAAACGTAGTCCCTACAATTCCACTTTGTTCGTTGTTGTATACGAGTCGTTGAATTGGATTTGATACTAACTGTGGCTTCTCGCCCCCAAAGCCAAAAAATCCATTTCTGTTGAGCCAGAACTTGTAGTCTTCAATCTCGCCTATTGACTGAGCTGATGTTGGACCTAAGTGTGTCGTTAAATCAGCTAAATTATAAGCATCCCATCTAAAGATAGCTCCTGAGTTTTTAGTCACAACAGCACGATCTATAATCTTAGTGACTGCGTTAATCTTCCCCGCACCTGGAATATCAATTGAGGAGGAGTCTGATGTTCCTGATGACGACCAGTTAGTCCCATCCCCAAGTGACGACCAGAAAAACGTACTTGCTGTACCTCCAATATATAATCTATTACCAAAGTTTGTGAAGTGTTTACCGATTGGAGCGATTGTAGTATTAGTGAATGAAGTTCCGTCGGTTGAGTGTCGAGTTGATCCTACACCATCTCCGACAAATAAAGTATCATTTAGAACATCGTGTCCTATTGCTACACCTGCTGATACAGTTCCGTTACCAGTTTGAGTCCAAGCACCAGTTCCCTGAGCTGATGAGTAGATTAAACCACCTGCGACTCCGTAGAGCCAGAATGTAGTTCCGTCGTTTCTGTGCCAGTCAAATAACTTGTCTACTGCCGAACCGTTTGGCATCGTTCCGATTATAGTTCCGTAGCCTTCACGCTTAGTTTTAGCACCAACTGGAAAAGGATCCACGTTAAGACTCTCTATCATGTCCCCTTCTTTTAGTGTTAGAGGTGATGAGTATGTGTTGTAGCCATTTAGATTAAATACCCTTAAATTCGTCATAGTTTACCATCCGTAATCATCCTCACCTGTGGTAACATCGGTTAGAGTTATCGTCTCTGGACCGCTTTGATCTCTGGGAACTATGTTAGACACAAATGATAGTTTATCGGTATTGGCCTCAATCATCGACTTCTGACTCTCAACTACCTTACTGTCTTTGAAAAGTGCTTGTGAGAGTCCGTACTGAACAAATGATTTGGTGTAGCTTCGCATTGGAAGTGGAAGCTCGTCAGTATCGTTGACTAAAGTCGTTCCAAAGCGATAAAAAGTTAATTTAGCTGTACCGGCGGTATCTGATGGATGAACTTGAAACACAGTATCTCCAAGCCAGTTGTGTTGTGGTGCGCTTGAGTTAAATGTCTGAGTTGGTGTGAAGTCGTTTGTTTTTAACTTGCTTGATACGTAGTAATCAACACCGTTATAAGTTACCTCAACTTTTCTCATCTGAGTAAAATCTGTAGTTGCGATCGTTCCTAGACCGTTAGTCCCAAATCCTACATTTACTGTCCCCATAGCGTAGTCCTGATTGACCGATATGACAGCGTTGCTCATTTCGTCTTTCCATTCGTTAATCCAGTTATCTATAGTGAGATCGTCTTTGATGTAGTCTGAGTTCCAGAGTTTATCTTTGATTCTTTTTCTCATAGATGCAAGTGAATAGAATGTAAATCCAGTTGGAGTGATCCAATCAGACTGAGATGTCTGAACCGCTAAAACAGAGTTTCGGTATCTAGTACGATATGCATAGGTTGATGCACCTGTAGTGTCATCAAACTGTGTAAATGGTTGATCTGGTTGATAAGTAACGGTTCCAATTGGAGTAGCTGTACCTGCTGTTCCTGAAGTTGAGCGTTCAAAGACTACCTGATCGTACTTAACTGCGTATAAAGGTGTGTCTGATGGATGCTCATATAAAGTGTTGGCTGTTAAAGTTCCTGCAGTTCCAGCGGGCGTTGATGCCCCAAGTAAAACAACTTCACTCTGTTGTTCGCCCGTATCTCCGACCTGAACTGCCCATGAAGCATTAAATCCCGATGGATTCTGCCATCTTAAAACATTTGTTCCTGCAACCTCTAAGTTTGTTAGGAAAGTCTTAGGAACGTTTACTTGTTGTGTATTTCTTGTCTTTATAAGCATATTACTCTGATATAACTTCTAAATTCTGTGGAACTCTATTGTCTATATCCATAATCTGTGGACCTATATCTTGGATTATATCCCCTCCACCATACTCTAGTAAAGTTTTATTATACGAATACCCTAGTTGGTTATACGTCCAAGTAGCCGTTGAAACGACTGCTTTACTTCTTCCTATTTGGTCAAATTTTGGTATAGGCATTCTATATAAAGTCTGGTAAAAAGCCCGAAGGCGACACTAAATAAGGGTCTTGTCTTGAATCTAAAGTTGGAGATGTCGTTCCTGTAATTGAATTTAGATAATCTGCATGAATGCGACCCGCTCCCCCATCTGAACCAGTAGCTCCTGCAGTTCCTCCAGCTGCGGTAACAAGCGTACTCCCTAAGACTACAGTCATTCCCTTAATAAGGATAGATCCACCTCCACCTCCACCTCCCCTTATTGAGGCAGAATTGTCTCCTGAGTTCCCACCATTTGTAGTTATGCTCCCAGTTACCGTGACAGATTGTCCTATTAAGATAATTATTCCACCTCCTGAACCCCCAGCAGATGTGGCACCGCCAGATCCAGTTTCTAAGGCTTCTCCTCCACCTCCACCTCCAAAGACTATCGAAGTAAGTCCTGCTACACCAGCAGTCGAACCCTTTGTACCCCCAGTAGCATTAACATTAGTTCCTCCGTCTTCTCCCTGAGTTCCGTTACTTCCTCCACCTCCACCTCCATCTCCAGGATTGCTATTATTTCTTCCTCCACCTCCACCATTTCCTTGAGCGCCCGTTTGCTGTGCAGAAGCTCCTGTCGTTCCTTCTCCTGAAAATTGTGTAGTACTTGTTGCCTTTCCACCATTACCTCCTCTAAATCCGCCACCCGTAGCACCAGTAGCCGTACCTGCGCTAGTCCCACCTGTAGCACCATTTACAACTATATTTCCAGTCACTGTAATAGGTCCATTGCAAAGGAATGCAATTATTCCGCCTTTAGACCCATCCCAATTTGTACCCGTTAGAGTCTGTCCAGAATTTATAGTAACTGAAGAGTATTTCTTTAGAAGATAAACCTGTGCGGTTGTATCATAAGCCTGTACTGAAGGGTATGTAAGTGTCCAATCTGTACCGCCACCAACTGAAGAGATTTGATTAAGTTCCCAAGCTCCAGCACCTGCGCCTCCGTTTCGAGACTGATGGATAAGTATTAAATTGCCCGCTGCAAAACCCGTTCCCGATCCTGCCGTTGCTGCCGTAGAGCCAGATGTAACTGAAATAGTTGTATTGGCTGTTGCATCAGTTGAGGTGTTTATAGCAGTAGCACCATCTGAACCATTCCCAAACCCATGTATCCAAGGCGAAGTATCGTCACTCCTAAACTGTCTTTGAGCCATATTAAATTACGTTCAAACTTTGGCCTACAAAATCCCATTTAACGTCTCCTGAATTATATCTCCACCCAAAATAATTCCAAGTGGCAGCAGTTCCTAAAGTAGGTGTTCCAACGTTTGATGAGAATCTAAAGACCGATGCCCATAAGACTGTACCAACACTAGCGGCGTTTTGCTTTATACGATACGTTATAGCTTGACCGTTAGTTGGATTTTGAGGAGTGCCAAGTGTTCTATTTGTGGCATTGGTTCCAAGTGTAATCTCAAAAAGAGAAGCTGCTTGAGCGTTTGCAAATATCGTTCCGCCTGATGCGTCAGATAACGTTCCAACAGTTGGAGCTAGATTGACCCCAATAGATATCGGAGTTACTGTTCCTGAGCCAAGAATTGTTCCACCAATTATTGTTGGTGTACCAATGGATGCATTGGCTACTGTTCCTGAGGTGATAGCTGGCGTGCCAAAAACTCCATTATCTAGTGTTCCTGAGACTCTTTGCTGAAGTACATTTGATGAGTTGATACGAGCTGAAAAGTCACCAGCTGTAAACTCTTTTAAGACACTTGTGCCTGCAGTTGTACCAAGTGTGGTTTCAATAGCTGTTAATTCACTATTTGCACCATTATGATTAGCCGCATGATCGACATCAGATACTAAAGTTGTGCCTGCTACAGAAGTTCCCGCATAAATAGCGCTTGGATAAGCCATGCTCAAATCTTACAAGTGAAGTTATTTATTGACAAGTTTTTTATCTTCTTTTCCGTAAATCTCGTTTTCAAGCTGTTCCAGATACGGAAGCCATTTAGTAGTGAAGATTTTGTTTGTATCGTACTTCTCAACCGCTACTTTACGAGCAGCTCTGCCCATCTTGGCACGATCTGCTGAAAATGATTTCTCCATGCACTCGTAAAGTGATTTCGTAGACGGAACTCCAACATAAGACCCCAAAGGTGTGAATCTTTTACTTAATACCTCAGACTTCCATCCTGTGACTCCTTCTTCAACTAACTCACGCATAGCTGTAAAGTCATTTGTGATAACCGGAACTCCACATGAGAGAGCTTCTATGGCTGGTACTCCAAATCCCTCATTGGTTGACGGCATCATTAAGACATCAAATGAGTTGTAAACTGAAGCCATACCACGCCTGTCCACCTTAAACATCTGGTCGTAGACTGGAAGATTGTAGACTGCTTTCTCTAAGCCTAAAAACTTACAATATGCTGAGATGTTGAATCCACCTTGCTGTTCTAGTAAAGTGTGAAAATAGATAGCTGATTTTGGATGCTTGTCGTGAAATATCTTAAAAGCATCTATAACTTCTTGAAATGACTTGCGGGCGGGATTGTCTTTGTTCGCCCCTACCATTCCAAACAAATAAGTATCTTCAGAGATTCCAAGAGTCTTTTTAATCTCATTTTTGTCTTGTGGCTTGAAAATATCTGTATCTACAGTGTGCTGAATGAATGTTGAATATAGACCTTCTTTACGAAGTTCGTCTTTACCAAACTGAGCGTAGGTGACTATTCGGTAAGCTAGTTTCAATCTGTCTAATATAGCTTGTGGAGTTGGTTCGTGGTCTATTGGAACTATTGGAATCCATCTTGGGATAGCTTTTAGCATATTGGGATCTAGTACCCATATATCTTGTAGAGAGAACACAACATCTGCCTTAAAGTGCTGTGAGTGGGGGATAATAGCATCATTTCCCCAAGCGTCACCGATTTTAGGGTACATTTCAATCTCAGGCCACTGTCCTTCACAACATGGCTGTTGACATTTCCATCGGACACGATTTCCCTCTAGCCCATAAAAACTCAAGCTAGCTGTTGGATAGCCAGCTTTTTGCATACGTGGTAACAGATCGTGAGCTTGGCTTCCGTATCCTGACGTACTATGCTAGTGAGGCGAATTCGTATTACACATAATACGTAATCGCCTTTTAGGTACTTCTACCATAAACCATCACCGCCTTTCTTGTTCCAACTCTACCACCCCAAGTTGAAGTTTTAACGTGGCAATCTCTACATAATACTCTAGCATTGTCGGCATCTAATCGCAATTCAGGATAAAGAGAGAAAGGTTTGATATGGTCTACGTGAAGATTGTCTGCAGACTTACACTGAATACATTTATATCCGTCTCGTATCAAAACCTTTACTCTAAAATGTTTATAATCTGACAAATGTCTCATGCTCCAATTTACCTTAGTGAGTCCTCCTTGCCAAGATGGGCTTTTTTCTTTAGCTAGTATTCTTTCGTCATCTTTATAAGTGAGACCGCTATTCCAAGCCGCCTTTCCTCTCATATTGAGTCGTGGCTTATATGGCAACTTCATTCCCTCGTTCCATGATTTATTTCCCTTCTTGAAACCATTGGTGTTCCCTTTCATTAGCTCCCATTCAATACCCTTGTTCCATACTTTAATGCCTTTTTTGAACATCGTTGAAGATGCTCCCGTATTTTTTAAGTCTGGACGTTTTTTACCTAGCCAATAACCCGAGTTTCCTTTTTCAAATTGTCCTTTAGAATTTCTTAGTTTTCTCATACTTTATACCCTTTCATTTCGTACACACTTTTACCCCATGACTTTTTATCTGACATATTCTTGACTCCGAACTGGTCCTTAAAAAGAAGCTCAAAATGTTCTTTACACATTGTCTGAGCGTCATAAATAACATCTGCTGGTTTGTAACAAATAATGCATTTCATTTAGACACCTCCTTATATGGTTCCTTACTATCGCTTATCAACCAATTTATATACTTAATAATTTCCTCTGAGAAATGTATACGATACTGCATCTTCTTCTCTCCTGCTCCACCGCCATTGTGCCATACCTTTAATACCGTATCTCTATCTGGATAGCCGTCTGCTCCTTTTGGAATTACTACTTGTCCGTCTTTTAATACTGCATTAACGGTCTCTCCTTTGGCAACAAGTCCATTGAAAGACGGATTACTAGCATCTGAGTCAAAGCATTTAACGTTATAATCGCCAAAATGAGCGAGTATATTTAGAAAGTCTTGTTCCCTATACTGAAATCTATCAAAGTACTTAGAATGGCACAAATTGAGCCATTTTTGCACCATCTCTTTGTTCCTTAGAGCAACCAAACCATTATTATAGTACTCATTTGGCTGAACGCCTTGAATTGTAACCAATCCGTAAGTTCTTGGATCTATTCTGTTGATGTTTAAGACCGTTCCGATGTCGTACGTACCGTTTATGATGTGGTCTAATTTACCAAAACATATCATGTCGGCATCCATCTTAATTACCGTTTCGTATTCTTTAAGTAGTTCGTTTGCAATAATAGGCGTAGCTCTGTACCAGAAGGAATTATCTTTAGGATTGGGATTATCCCGTATGATGATAGGTATTTCTTCCGCACTATGAAACTTACGGATAGAGTTAATTAACCAGTTGGCATACTTGGTGTTTTCTTCGCCTCCCGCAGGTATAAATGCAATTACTTTTTTCATTTAGTTTTATCTTCTTTTACGGGAACAAATGATAATAAACTGCTACAACCCAATAAACCAAAAAATCTTCTTTTAGGACAACTATAGATATTGAAATAATTCGGTCTACCATTTATATACTTCACATGAATAAAGCTTCCAAGAGTTGTCTTTTTGTATTCTTTTAGCACTCCATGATTAGGACAATATAGCTCAAATAATTCTTCTCTCGTAAGTCTTGTATCAATTATTTTCATCATATACTTATACATCTTGCAGGTGTGCTTCCTGTTCCCCACAAGAAACTTCTAATATCCTTACACGACAAAAAATACCAATACCAAATCACTAGCCCTAGCATAGTAAAGATAAACCCGAAATAAAGAATATAAAATATTATTTTTTTCATATAGGAAGCGAAGCCACGTTAGGAAAGCGAGGCAGGATCTTTACGCTGTATTACAGTTTCCTCACCATCACTTAGAATTGGTAACTTCGCTTCGTCTAAATAAGCATAAAACAATACACCACTATGTTCAAATGTGTACCCTAGTTTTTCAAATATAGTAGCGTCAAACCCGTTATGAATCTCCCCGACTATTTCTCGTATTGGAATTGGTAGCTCTTGCAAGTTTATGGCAAATACATCTTGTTCACATCCTTCACAATCTATCTTCATCAAATCAATCTGTTTAATATCGTGTTCTTTGACAAATGAAGCTAAAGACCGCACTTTGATGGTATCTGAGTAGTCTTGGTGACACCAGTGGGAACTCTCAGCAAACGGATCATACTTAACTTCTCCATCGTCTGTAGCAAGACCGACGTTGAATGGCTTAACTTTGGTGAGTTTCTTCTCTTCTATGTTTTTAAGTAGTTCTTCGTAGTTTTCAGCTCCGGGTTCTATGGCGTAGATTACATCAGCTTTGTCGTGAATATAATCACAAAAATGACCTACGTTAGCTCCGATGTCCATAACTACCTTGTAATGATCTTTTTTGATACCACGATCATACTGCTTGCCTACAAATATCTCGTCATGGTATCGTTGCCAGTTATCTCTACTCATCTTACTGCGGAGAAAATTGTAGCGTCTGATGGGATCTGAGTGACAGTGAATCCAAAGTCTTTAAGCATCCCGTTTATTAAGTTGTGATTCACATTACTCCAAACATGCCATTCATAGACTATTTTATCTATTTTGGGAGCAACCTTCTCAAATGCCTCTGACATAAAGATATTTCCTTCCTCTCCTTCGGTGTCTAGCTTCAAAAAGTCCACTTTTTCAATATCATACGTCTTAAACAGAGTCTCAAAGTCCATAGTTTGTACTTCTTCTTTCTCATCGGGTAATCCGTTGACTTCAGGTCGCAGTGAGAACATGGTTTGATTTGGATGATGATAAAACTCTGCCGTTCCGTTCTTGTTAGTTAGAGCTAGTTTAAGAGGCATAACGTTTGTGAGTTTGTTGTACTCTAAGTTTTGAAGTAAGACTGGAAAGTGTTTAGCAGATGGTTCTAAGACAATGACCTTCTCAAAGTGTCGTGCGAAGTAGTAACTTACAAGACCTAAGTTCCCACCAACCTCAAGACACAGAGTTTTATTTTTGTCCTTTGGCATGAACTGGTCGTAGACTCTATCTCTATAGACCTCACCTAGTATGTTTGGTATGAAGTTTGCCTCCAGAGGGGGCTTGAAGAAAAATCCGTTAAGATCGTCCATGTATTAAATAGTACACGAAACGATTTAATAATTGCAAGTGCAAAAAAATAGCGAGCCTCTAAGGGTGAGACCCGCTATGAAAACATATAGTTTTACAAACCTGCATTGTTTACTTCTTGCGAAGAATCATAGGTACTTTTGATGGTAACTACGAATACGTCTGCGGTTCCAAGTGCTGCTGTACCGTTGAAAGTGTGATTAGCTGTTCCGACTAAGGAAGAGCTTATCGTTCCACCGTCTAAGGTAGTTGCAACAAAGTTTTTCAAGTGAGTTATCGACTTAACGTCTGTAACTGCACCGATTTTGACAGGAAGTCCAAATGTTGCCACTGAACCTGCTGTACCTCCAACTGCTACGCCTAGTTTTGGAGTACCCGAACCTGCAGATCCTGCTGCAAATGTCCAAGTTCCAGAGTCAACATTAGCGAACACTTTAGTTCCTACTGCTGATGTACCGGGCGTTACAACTGTACCAAATCCGATTGACTCAGTGATTGATTGACCAAATTGGTTTTTTCCATTGATTACAAACGTTCCTCCTAGATCGTTAGATCCAGAAGTTGTTACGAATAGATTTCTTGGATAATCCAATTTTGCATTGATTAAAACCAATGCTTTAGCCTGAGTTGATGTTCCAACTGCAGTAGTACCAACCCATGTTGCTGATGTGGTTGGGAATGTTACTGTGTACTGTGTGTATTGGTCGATCTCGTCTGGGCTAACTTTGTTTCCAGAGAATTGAAAGTCTGGAAAGTATTTTTTTAATGACATAATATTAAGAAAACTTTATTTCTTTTTCACCCCCTTCCATAGATCTATAATCTATAACCCTAGCGTGTTTTCTCGTATTACAAGAAACACATAAGGGCTGTATATTATCAATGCTGTCTGACCCACCTCTACTTAACGGAACAATGTGATCTTCTGTTAACTTTATCTCAGGTTCCTGAGCCTTGCAACATAAACACATATATTGGTAAAAGGCTTTCAGTAGTAGCCATTCATCAAAAGAGTGAGAACCATAAGCGCTTCTTTTGTTAGCTTTATATCTTTGGTTTCTGAATCTTTTTCTTTCTAATAGCTCTAACTTTGATTTTCTTGTGAAAGTACCATTTGGCTTCGTCGAAATTCCAGCCGCCTTTTTTAGCAGATAGTACTTAGTAACTACTACGTGGTTTTTCCATTTACTAGCAGCTCCCAATCTGCCTGCAGCAGCCATTTTCTGACTATTCTTCAAAGCCCACGCTTTGTGCAAAAGCCCTGTTCGTTTACTTCTCTTATAAATTCCAGAGGGCATATATAGTTATCTCTTTTTTGATTTTTTAACTTCTTCTACTTTTAACTCGACATGTTCGATACCTCTTGGTAGCTCTACCTCTGGGTGTCGTTCTTTATCAACTAACACAACGTACTCTTCTACTTGTTCACGTGTAAACGTGCCGTAGCTTCTAAGCTGTGCTAATCTATCTTTATCAATTTGGTTCATATTCTTCACCTCCTTAATTTAACTCATCAAAAGTTATAATTTTCTTTCCACTTGCTAGAGTTCTTATAGTCTCTAATCGTTTCTGTCCTCTTAATTGAGCCATCAACTCACGTGTTATGTACGTATCTATTGGATTGCCCTCTTGCGCCCATCTACTTTTAAGATAAGATGCTACTACATCTGATCTCTCTTCAATTTGTTTGACGTAATCCTTATTCTTACGAGCTATGTTAGCTTCGTGCTTTTTAATGGTAGCCTCTACCACAGCCTTATTACGCTCAGGTGAGAAGCCCGGATCGCCACCTTCTTTGAAGAACTTAAAATCCTCTTTGGCTATGTCGCTAGTTTTCATATTCTTGCTAGTTAGAGAGTTGAACTCTAATTATCCCGATCTAGCTAATCGGTACGATTTTTCGGACTTGGTTCATCGTACCAAAACCACATTGTTAACCCGTTTTGCGAGTAAGTCGTCCGTTTGCTGCAGGTGCTACGCAGATAAGGTTTGTGAACCATACCATTGTTGCCTGATAAGTAAGTGCATCTCTCCTTCGGAGTAGTGCGCCTTCGGAAGGATTTTCCATCCATCCCATATCAGAAACCTGACATACTGTCCATGAATCAAGGTTTACAACCTCGACTTCACCGTCTGGAACATCATAGTCTAAAAAGACTCCGACCTTTCCAGCTCCAGCTGCGAACTCTAATCCTGTCCATCCACCTAGAAGATCAGTCTCGTTGACTGTTCTTCGTAGAGCGGTTAGAAGGTCTCCATATTTCTTGTAAAGTGTTTTGTTTACAAAGATTGCGTACTGATCGCCCATCTGTGCAAATTTCTTCGCTCCAAGATATACGGACTCCATTTTAGATAGAGTAAGTGCTTCAGAGACTACATCAACTTGAGGAGTCCATCCTGTTGTGTTTCTAGCCACACCTGCGTACGTTGAAGTACCGGTTGAGGAAGAAAGAGCTGCTCGGATTCCCTGAATTTCAGAGGTTCCTGCACCAGCTGCTGATCCGTCAAGAATGTATACAACCTGCGATCCGGCGATATTCGCTGGAAGCGCACCTGTTAATACAACTGACGTACCAGTTACGGAAGAAACTGTACCAACTCCTGACCCTGCGGCTGATCCAAATCCCAGAACCATTCCGGGTTGGATAAACTCAGTTGGGGAGATGTCTCCGTTGACTGTACCATAGACATCTAATAGACGTGCATCATTGGCTGTTCCACCAGCGTCAGGTAACATAAGAGAAGCCGTAGCTGCTCCAACGGAACCCGCAACCTGTGAAATAATACCTAGACCGTCTGAGTAGTATTGTCGATTTACACCTTTTGCAAAATCAGAAGCCAAGCTTCTTGCCTGAAAGGTCAGTTGGTTTTCCACTGCACCCTTAGCGGTTTTGGTCGCATCTAGGGTCAGCTTTGAAATATCAAATGAACCCGTTAGAATTTTGACTCCGACACTTGCCTGACCGATTGATGAGCTACCAGATACTAATGAGTTACCATCGTTTGCAAGATTGGTAATACCTCCGTTTCTGCTGGTACGAATGGGTGCATAAAAATTATCATTCATAAAAGTTACGCCCCTGTTCCTCTTCAGTTTGTCGAGTAAGATTGTCTGCTTGTTAAAATTGTCCTGAATAAACGGCATAATGACCTTTTGAAGGGCATTTGTGACGTTTGAAAGCAAAATTGCCATATTGTTTTAATAACTACATACTAACTGTATATAGTTTGTTATTTTTTCACCTCCTTTTTTCCATTCATAAAAAGTTGAATAGCTTTATAAAATCCCTTCCAGAGCTTCTGCAACTCTTTGGTTAAGATTGTCTTTGTTTGTCGGCGTTTCATTTGGTATTTTGTTGCCTGTTGATGATTGCGTTGTTGTGTACATGCCTTGACCTTTAGCTTTGGTTAACTCTTGAGTTTTCCAAGCGTCTAACTGCGTCTCGTACATATCTTTATATGCTTTCATTGGATTTTTGAATCCGTTTTCTCGCATGTGTTCCAAGACTGCAATCTTCTCAAACTTTGGTCTACCGTCTGAACCGTCTAAGTCTTTCTCAAGACCGTCTAGCTCGTCTACTAATCTATCGGTTTCCCGTTCCTGCTTGTACAGATCTCTGAAGTTTTGCTTCATTACATCTGAAAAGTCATCTTTAGTTAGTAATCCGATCTTTTTGGCTTGCTCAAGAGCTTGCTTAACTGCATCAGGGTCCATCTCTGGATTCCCACTAGCAGCTGATTGCAACCTGTCTAGTTGTTCTTTGACAGATTTAAGCTCAGTTTGGCTTCTACCGTACTCTGGCCATACCTTATCAAGCTTTGTGTTGTACTGGCTCTCTAAGTGATTGACCTTTTCTGCTACACCAACAAGTTGTGAAAGTTCCTCTTGGGTATATTCTTTCTCCCCAAGCTTAATTTTTTCTGGTTCTGTTACTTCTGGTACTTCGTTTGCTTCTTCTGATAAAAAATTATCTGATGGTTCCATATTTTACTCACCTCCTTCAAGAATGTTCCTTAATAGGACATCTCTTCTCCTGTACTTATCTTACGCACTCCAACCGACTAAAACGTCAGTTGTTCCCCCCACAACAGCCACAATACCATTTTTAGCCCACACTTGGGGATGAATGGTATATGGAACTGATCCAGAGTTATTATTTATTGCGAGCATGAAGTTTGTAGAAGCTGATCCACCTGCGGTGGCTACATCATAAAATGAGATAGTTCCTGTGTAGTTGCCACCTGCGGTGACTGACATCAAAGCGGCTGGAGAAGCGGATATAACTGTGGTGCCTGCGGCTGTGCCGTTGATTCTTGACCACTGATTTTGAGATACTGGTTGGCTCATAAATTTAGTTTGAGACTAATAATATCTCTATATTAAAACGAGATTGTAAATCCCGCAAGTTTTTTATATACCTATTCCTTGCATCGTTCTATATTGGCGAAAGGTTGAAGCGGCAGCTGCTACTGGCTTTAACTGGCAGAGTGCCACATTCCATCTTGAACCATAACTTAAACTACAAGACACGGTTTGACTCCCAGCAGTTGCTTTATTTACGTGATGCATTTCAGCGTTTTGATACGATGCTCCTTGTAGTTTCATATCTTCAGTACCACCAGATGTTGACATTGTTGGTACTGCTTCACACCCAAACGCTCCAACCACCCACGCATTATCAACCGTTGTAGTTAAAGATGCAGAAGCTGAACTACTATCACCACTTGCCCCTCCAGTTGTAGCGGGTAAAGTTTGGTCTACATTATAAACACTAATTACACCATACCCCGTCCATGAATCGTTACCACTTATTACAAAACTTTTTGTTCCTGTGTTCGGAGCAACCAAACCCCATAGTCCAGCTCGTTCACCAAAAGAACCTGCCTGTGCCTTTAATTCTGTTAGAGCAACGCTATCAAAAGTCGCACCACTTATATTATTTCCACCCTGATAATGTCCGAATCCCATTATCATCATACGGTCTGAGTTAGAGGCAACGGTAACATTGAAAGTTGTAGTGTTATTACTTGTTGTTGCGCTATCTAAAGCTAAAGCACCTTGAAATAATAGGAATAAGGGATTTCCAGTTTTAATAAATAAATAGAACCCTGCTAAACCAAAACCATATCTTAAACCCCATTCTGTGCTGAAAAGATGTTTGAGGTCTGAAACTATGTTTTGCCATTGTACGGAGTAAGTGGTGTCTGTTGATTTTATTTTCTGACTATAAGTATATTTTTTAGTTACGACCTTGAGGAGATACCTATTGAGAGGTTTTATATCAACGGAACAGTCAATTTTTATATCCACCATATATATCTATCTTAAAAACAATGTAAAGGGAAGATATCATTATGGTACTGCTACAAAATAGGAAACAACGTAAGTAACAGTTCCTGATCCTGAAAGCATATTAAAAGTGAGTGCCGTACCAGTTGCTGAACCTGAGACTGGAGATACCATATTCTTTGAAATACCACCACCTGCAACATAATTTCCACGTGACAAGACTTGAGCGCCATTTGCTGCAAGCCCCCACGATACAACTGACTCTGCTGTTCCTGAGACCTGTTGTACATCAAGTCCTGTAACAACAATAGCTGATCCTGCTGATGGGGCTGCTACCAATGTCCCTATTGTTCCTGCAGTTGTGGTTCCATAGGTGTTTGATACCACAATAGGCTGATAGTTTATTCGGACTGTACCCGCTGTCACATTGATTGAACCTTGTGTTAGAGAGCTTACGACTCCAACACCTGTAGTTGTACCACTACTAAGTAATGTCCCTGATGCAAGATTGGTTACGGAGGTTATAGTACCTGCAAGTTGAGTTTGAACAGTTCCAGCATTATGTACTACTCCTAGATTGGTCAACGATCCGCTTGTTAATGTTCCGACTGTCATTCTAACTGAGCCAATGGTTAAAGAACTCACGACTCCGACTCCTGTTGTTGTACCTGAGCTTTGTAATGTTCCTCCCTCCAGTCTTGTGACGGTTCCCGCTGTCAGAAGAGAAACCACACCAACGCCAGTAGTAGTACCACTGCTTAGTAGAGTTCCTGATGCAAGATTGGTAACGGAAGTGACGACCCCTACTCCTGTGGTTGTTCCTGAACTCAATAATGTTCCACTTGCTAAGTTGGTCACAGACGTAACTACGCCAACTCCTGGTACTGTTCCAACTGAGGTTACCGTTCCAGCAGACAGCATACTCACTGTCCCAATGTTTCCCGTTATGGTTCCTAGTTGAAGCGTACCAATAGTCCCTATTGAATTGACTGCGCCTATCGTAACCGTACCTACTTCTAAGGTGCCTATGTTCCCTACTCTAGTAACAAGACCTAGTGTCCCACCCTCTAACTTGGTTATTGTTCCAGACTTGAGCAAATCAATAGTTCCATTATCCATCGCCAAAGTGGTCGTAATGGTACCATGATCTACAGTTATTACGGTTCCCGTTGGATTGGTTACTGTTACCGTTCCTAATTGAAGGGTTCCAAGTGTCCCTATACTGTTTACTGCCCCTATTGTTACTGTACCCACCTCTAGTGTTCCTATTGTTTGAACTCTATTTATAGTTCCACCTGTAATTTGAGCTGATCCCTGTATGTTTGTAGTCCCAGCTGCGCCTGAAAGATCTTTAACATTCATCGCTCCTGTGTCTGGGTCTACTGATATAGGCATCGTTACTGACGTACCTTTCGTATCAGCGGTACCTGCGGTTCCCTGTACACCAATTAAAGCGAAGTTCTGATTTGTGTCTTGCGGTGTTGGAAGAGACTCTGTACCTGCCACTTTATTTCCTTTGCTTAAATGCTAACGCTGGCGCTCGTAGTTTAACTGCTGATAAGTCCTTAAATTGAGATCCTGGAGACTTAGGACGACCTACTGGATTGGCTACTGGTGGTACAATCTCTTGGATTCTAGTTATTAAGAGCATTCTGTTCCCGCCACCACCTTCTACTGTTTTTATAACCTCAGCTTCCATACCATGTGCGGCAAAAAAGTCTGATAGTGATTTCTCAAACTCGTACAAGTGCTGAAACGTGGCTGTTGGATCAAAAAGAAACGTATACGTTAGTAAAGCTAGATTTTTCATGATAGTTTCTTAACTGCTAATGCTATTGCTGCGTCTGAGTAGCTTTTGCCACCCTTGAGCTTAGCAACCTTCTTTTTTGGCGTGTCTTTCTTCTGCTCTACTACTTCCTTCTCCTCACCAGCCATTATAGAGGCTATCTTATCGTGTAACTCTTGATTGTCCCGTCTCATTAGGTCTCTACTTGGTGTTTTTGTTGGTTCCATTTTTAGGTATTAAACTAGTAACGTTTTTGGCTTGTTCTACTGCGTGTTCTTGCTCTGATGCTGGTTCAAATCCTGCTTGTGCTTCCATCTGACGCTTGATTGAAGGTGGTGCATCTTTGTAAGGAATGGCATCTGTCTCTGGGTTATCAGGTACCTCTCCCATAATCTTCTTAGCCATACCAGATTCTTTCAAAGCCTCAAGAGTTCCGACCTTTGCAGTCATCACAGCTCTCTCTTCTGCGGGTTTACCACCTAACTGAGCTTCTTTTAAGACCTCAGCAACCGCTATCTTCATTTGCATAATTTGTTCTTCCTTCATCTGAGGAGCGTCATTCTCCATTCCCTCTACCAAGTCTTGTGTAGCGCCATATCCGTACATATCTAAGAGCTTCATGGTGATCTGCTTGGTGACGTCCGGTGGGATTAAGCCCTGTTGAGCTAGAGGTACAAAGAATTGAATTATCTTTTCTAGTGTCGCCTTCTTACCCTCTTCGGTAAAGCCTGTTCCTTGTTCAACTTCAATGGTAACGTGGTAGTCTTTTTTGATGACTACAGTATCCTCTGGTAAGTCGATACCTAATCTATCGTAAGTTTTGGCTCCATTCTCACCTATAACGTCAAAATACGATGGATCCTTGTCCTCGTTCATATACACCGACTTGGGTTCTATAAACTTTGAGCCGTAGTCAAGTAATCGTTCTGAGATAACCTTGACTGTTCGCTTTAACTGTTGGGATGGGATGCGAAGATTTGAATACTCAGACTGTTTGATAGACTCAATAGCAACTCCTGATTTAACTCCTTGTGGTAGCTGATTAAGAGCTGATGTAGATGCTCCCTGTTCCTCAATTATCTGATTGACCATATTGATATATGGAAAGACTGCAGACTGAGGGTTTGACATATTTGCCTGTTGAGGTGGTGTTTGTGTGTATTCAACTTGCTGACCTCCGGGAATGTTGGTGATTTGCATGTTCTCACCCTTTCTAACCAACCACGTACCTGATACCATAGTATTGAAATATCTCTCTAATCGGCTCATTACGATGTCTAAGCTCTTATTGGCTGGTATGAACCTCTCTATAAGTGGAACTCCATAGATTGGTCCTGGCTCAAACCTAAAGTCTATAAACGGATACTCAGGAAGATCAAGATATTCGTCTCGTAAAGTAACGCCACCTGCTGTGAAGGTCTGTCTGATAACCATATCTCCATCTTTTAATTCGTCGGCTCTTTCTTTAAGACTTTCTTGTATCTGAACTCGATTCATGTCGTTTACATATTCTTTGATGAAAGCCTCATTAAGAATGAGAGTAGAAGCGTAGTCAGACTCTGTAGCTGAGCCGAATCTTGACCTTAGATAAGCTTCTTTGACCATTGACGAAGCGTATTTATTGTCGGGGTTTAGTCTAGCCTTAGCATCCTCAGAGAACATCTCATTAGCTTTGATCTCAGCAATAAGCATTGGAACTGACTTTATGATAGCCGGAGAGTCATATATAGAAGTTAAGTTTCCTTTTAAGTAGATATCAAACGCATCATAGACCTGACTCTTAATCTTCTCCTCAATAGCATCAGGCCAACACTGTAAAAATGACACTCCATGCTTGGCAGCTAGTATGACCATTAGAGTCAACTTATCTTCAAGCTCTTGCTCATCCCACTGCTTCTCAAGCCATTGACCTGTCTTTTTAGCTGTATCACGTGCTTTATCAACTGCTGCTTTGTAAGCTGGGTTCTCTTGTTGTTGTGGCTGTTGTGGTTGTTGCATTGGATCCTGTCCCATTTGTCCCATAGCTGGATCAACCATCTGAGGACGCTGAACAATCGGTGGAAACGATGACTTAGATACTTTCTCTGGATAAACAACTGGATGATAGTTTGGCAGAAGAAGTAAGTTGGCTACACCTCTTATTTGTCTACTGGCTTTGGGGATAGCACGTGAGGGCATTACATCTTTAGACTGTGGGTCTACTATCTTACCTGTAGTTCGTGATAAGTAGCGAAAGTGAAATCCGTCATCAAAGAAGTTGTTGTCATACCACCTACGCTCAAATCCTTTACGTTGATTGGTAAAGTAATCACGAAGCTCTTCTATCTTTTGAGCCATACCTGCGGAAGGTACAGATGATGTGTTTATATTTTCAGACATTTATATCAAGTGCCTTTTCAAATTGTGATTGACTAACATCGTCAAAAGCTAACTCTTCTGGTAGTTTCTCCTCTGGCGGGTCTTTCTCCATTATCGTGCTAGCATCTAATTCCTGCAAGTTTTTTGCCATCACAGCCTTGACTAGCTCTTTACGTTCTTTTTTGTTATTGACTTCATCAAAATAGCCTTTAACAAGTAGTGCTATAATTATGAGTCCAAGTATAATTTCCGTCATTTTGCACCTCCTTTGTTCTGTACTCCTTTAGATTGGTTGAAGATATCGGTGAGTTGGGATTTTGTTAAAATATCTTTAGGATCAAATATGGCGGTGGTATAGTTTCCACCTTGCGTTTTCAAAGTGTAACGATCTCCCTTCAATACTGACCCCTCATTAAAGCGCACACCCTTGAATCCTTTTGATTTTACGAGGTCAACAAATTCAGATTGATCCACTAACCAACTTCGTAAATCTGCTGGAATACTTTTGTGTTTATCCCCCGTCCACCTTTCTACTAAATCTATAGCTTTACGCTTCACATCTGATGGTAATTTGTTCAAGTCTAAGATTTTATCTTGAGGAATTTTGGCTTCAATAACTCTGTTATACCCTCCTTGAACCTCTGATCTATTTTTACCGAAGAAATCGGCTACATTTCTATCATTAGAAAGGAATATAGCGTTATTCTTAACTGTTCGTTCTGCACCCATGCCTCCTGTTCTTTTTCCTTCTGTTAACTCAAACTTGTCAAAAGACTTATTTGTCCCGTGATAAGCGTTAATTTGCGCCTTCACAAACTCCTCCGCACTCTTATACTTACTAGCTTCTTTTGCTAACCCCTCTACTTGTGTAGGGAGGGATGCCCTAGTCATTGGAACTTGTTTATCAAACAAAGCATAAGAATATACGGGATTGCCTTCTAACTTAAAACTGCCATCTGGTAAGTGAGTTATATTCTCTGCTGGTCGTTCAAGAAACTTAGCTCCCTTAAATCCAGCTTTCTCTATCTCATCAACATACTGGGAAGCGGTAGCCCAATCAACTGCCCCATGATTAGTTGCGTCTTTCATTGATTGTAGAGCTTCTGGTTGAATGTGTTTTTCTAATTGCTTAATATGTTGAGGGTTTGTGATGTCAAATATCTTATCCGTCTTAATGTTGGTTTTGTAAAGTCCGCTTACTTGGTCAGGTGTTTTAGAGTATTGCTTTGCGTATTTCTCAGACTCGGTAAAGAATAAAGCTCCACTATTTTGCTTTGCAGGAGTGAGAATTCTACTATCACCCATATCCCTACCACCTCTGTAAACTGTTATCTCCCCCGTTTGTGTAGGGAGTTTGGTAGACAGATTAGCCTCACCATGTAGCGCTAGTAATTCCTGCACAGCCCTCATTTGATCTGGTGTATCTTTTCCAGCCTCTGCGTTTTTTAAGAAGTCGTATACTGGAGCGTAGTCTCTAACTCCTGTTGGGGACTGATGAATTCTGTCCAGCGCATTTTGGGCTGAGACAATAACACTATCTCTTTGTACTCCTCGTGCGCTTTCAACTAAAGCGGTTAATGATTTAGCCGTTGGCTTTGGCTCAACAGGCGTTGTCATTCCCATAACCATTCCCATAGTGGCATTATTCAAGGCTTCTTGTCTTTTTTCAGGATCTTGTATTGCTTGTGCGTCTGTTAGCTGATAATAAGGAGATTGTGGAAGTATGCGACCTGATTGGGGATTTCTTATAAAGTTATTCACTAAAGCATTATTGCCTAAGGTCTGTTGAGGTATGTTGTACTGCTTCATTACTGCCTGTACTTGTGGGGACATAAGGTTCTGGTCTAGAACGACCTGAATCATATCTCGGATATCCATGAGCATAATATAAATCTAGCGTACTAATTTGACAATGTTTTTACTTAATCAGATCTCTGACTCTCCAATAAGTCTTAAATGGATTTGGTAGTCGAAACTCTGTCTGATAGTAAAACTTAGTGTCTGGATTCTTAAACACATCAAGATCGTTGTGAATAATCCATATAACTACCGGTACTGAGCCGTCTTGATACGCTAGATTAGATATGGTCTCACCATGTAAGAACTCTTCCCAACCTGCGTCAGGGATAATAGAGCGTAACGTTGAACTACCGGACTGAGTGAAGTCCTGAGACCTGATCCCAATAGACACTTCAGACGCCTCAAGAAGTGGCTCCTCCATCTCTCTCATCTGCTTGGCTATCTCATCTAATAAGACAAACTGAATCTGCGACCTTTCTAAATGATCCTGAACACGAAACAGAGCGTCTCTTATCTGTTCGTGAGACAACTTAGGACTATCTGTCAGACCTATGTCTTTACGACCTGTCTTAGATTTCTTCAAAGTCTCCGAAGGTACTTGGTTTCGTAACTGCTTCATAATGTATTTGTAGAGGTGATTTCTCTACTGGTTTCTCAACTTTTAATAATGGCTGTAACCCGTATACTCCTAGAGAATGACTTATGACTATGTCGTCATGGAATCCCTCTCTAGCACCATACCTAATTCCTCCGAAAGTTCCTATCTCGTAAGCAAAGTTGTCGTACTCGTAAAGTGATTCTTGAATGTTTATGATTCTACACTTTTTTTGCTCTATCCAAATAGATAGTTTTTCAATAAGGTCTTTTTTAGATTGTTGTGAAATCTTGAAAGGCTCTACTGAAACCCCATCTCTAAGTAAGTCATCAGCTATTGGATCTCCTATCCCCGTTGCGTCTAAGATAACCAGAGCGTTATTGTAATGTTTGGCTATCTCTTTAATCTTTGCTTTCTGATACGGCCATTCTAGCTTATTGAATCTATCTTGATACACTTGAGAATTGGTCGCTCTATCAAATACTGATATAACCGTGTAGTCCTCAACCTTAGCGATATCTACTCCCATCACGTAGTAATGATTCTTAATTGGTGGTGTGGGATACGCTGTAGCTATTTGATATACGTTTCTAAAGACCGACCCTTCACCTTCCAGAAACTCACACTCCCATTCTTGATTGTAAAATGCTTGTGAATGAGATGTTATTCTTGACTCCTCAAGCTCAGATGGTGAGATGATTCCTGACGTTGACGCTTTAAGAAGCCACGCTTTCCATTCTTTATTTGTCCCTATACCCCGTTGGTACATCTCAAACAAATGATTTCTTCCCTTTGGAGTTCCAACAAACCAACACCAACCTCCATTTTGTCTAAGCACTGGTTCTACAACTTCCCAAGCACTAGGTTTCATGGTTGCGTACTCATCTAGTACGATCCCAACTGGTCCTGCTCCTCGTAGACTATCTGGCTTATCTGCTCCTTTAAGCTGATAAATAGAACCATTCTTAAAGTAAATAATGAGTTCTTGGTCGTTCTTCTTTCGAACAAGTTCTTCCGGCACTATGTTAAAGAGCATTGTTGGGTCTCTCCATATTGCGTCTTTCCCTTCTGTGTAAGTCGGGAAGATATGCCAATAGACTCCAACTCGTAATTGTGATTGTCTTACTATCTCAGTTATTGCGGTGGTGGTTTTCCTTGCTCGTCTATGCCAAACTAATATCTTAAATCTTGAAGGATCAAACAGCGCTTCCTTCTGATGTTCCATTAGTTCGTCCAGATTTGGGAACGTACCCTCCTGCGACAACGTTGATTTGTATGTTATTTCCATCTACGTTAATATCTCCATCCTTTTTCAATCTTCCTTTTAATTTGAATGCAGTTTCTAAATATTTATGTCTTACTGCGAAGTCAGGTACTTCAATAAAGTCATCTGTCCCTTCGTTGGCTGCTGGTAACTCACGTGCTGATTGAGATGTTGGAGCGTCTTTCTTAAATACTGGTCTAGTAGATAATTGCTTATTTGCGTCTAATCCTTCTGCTAGTTTGTTATTAAGTACGTTGTCTGTGAGTCCTGCTTCTTCCATCAAATCGCCAAAGTCAAGCTTAGACAAGTTTTCATAGCCGATCTGTTTTGCACTATTTCTATCCTTTACGTCATAGACTCTGGCAGCTGCTTCAGTAGCATTTCCTAAATCAATGTATAGTTTTAACCACTTACGTTGCTTGGTAGTGAGAGATCTTTCTGTGGTTTGAATGTCTGACATAGTTTGAATCGCTTAATAGTAGTCTTTTCTAATATGATGTCAATAGCTTCTTTAACTTTAGCCTTATTTTCTTGAATCTTTGTATGTCTCCGTAAGTTACTCCTTCCTTCCATGCTCTTATAGCAAACTCTGGGACGTCTATTAAATAGAATGTGTATTCTTTAACATATCCTTTAATCTTAGACTTGTTCTTTGATAAGAGAATAGATCTTACCTTATCTAATCTAGCTCCGTACATAAGATAGAATGTTGTTTCGTAACTGTCTGTTGTGCGTCTGTTCATTTAAGTTTGTAAATTTTTATTTTA
>OFRO01000147.1_pt1 | contig 27715 bp, 48 predicted proteins | sample 1543091 | NCBI WGS metagenome assembly OFRO01 (sample SAMN07774217, study PRJEB24372) | wastewater metagenome | isolation source: Exp Tend NO 10WW | collected 2016-02
TTTCTCATTCTCGCGCTGGCCTTGTGACCAGCGAGATCGCGCGCGACCCGGTGCTCGGCAAGGCCTCGTTCTTCTACCTGACCACGCACGACACGGACTTCATGCGCATGCACACCAGGATGAAGGCCGCGGTGCAGTCGCTCGAGGACGATGGCTGCCACGTGCTGCGCGAGAAGATCGAACTGATCATGCACGACACGAAAGGAGTCTCCAATGGCCGAAGCCAACATCCCCATCAGCATCGAGAAGGTGCTGCACGACGCCATCGCAGACATCGCGCAGAAGATGTTCAACGAGCACGGGCTGCAGATGCAGAACGTGCGCATCGACTGGACCGAAACAAGCACGATGGACAAGATCAAGATGCGCGTGACCGCGGTCGAGATCCAGAGCAGGACGGTTGCACCATGAAGAACGACTACACCGAACTCGACGCAGCGATACTGCAAGCGATCCGCGACGGGAACGCCTGGTTCCAGAAGATGCTATCGCTGGTCAAGCCAAAGGCTCTGAAGCATGTCACGTCGCGCGTCGAGGTATGGCGCGTGGTAGACCGCCGGCTCCAGGCGCTGCGCAAGGCGGCCGCGATGCGCGGCGTGCCGATCCTGCTTCTCACCTCTCGAGACGTGAAGCGCTACCCGCACCTCGAGTTCGAGACGCACGAGTGGCTCCGACGGGCCAATGTGCCGCATGACGCCGTGTGCTTCGCCACCGAGAAGGAGCGAGCCATCACGTGGGTCGACCCTCGTAGCGTCGCCGTTGACGATGAGAAGGAGCATCTCGATAAGATGCTCCTCGTGTGCGGCGTCGAGTCCGCCGAGGAGGATGCCGCGCAGGCAATCGCCAACGCGGCCGATCAACTCTCCTCGTACGCGGAAGGGGCGCAAGACAATGTCTGAGCCCAAGCCTCCCGCGCCCGTCATCCGTGGCTACACCGTCACCGTCGAGGTGGTCTCGCACCGCTTCAACGTCGAGGTGGAAGCCGAAGGCCTTGACCGTGAGACCGCTGAGAGCACGGCCATGGCCCAGGTGAAGACCCTCATCGAGCGCGAGGGCCGAGCCATCCTCGACACGTTCGATGCCGCGCACACCGAAGTCCGCATACGCGCGGAGTCCGTAGCGTATCGTGGTAGCCGTCCTGCCATTCGTAGATCTTGATCCCAAGCCCAAGCCCAGGAGTCCATCTCGTGCCTCGCAACCCTTCCGCAGCCATCCAATCAAAGCCGGCCGTGCTCTACACGCACGAGACCCCGCGCACTTGGTTCCGTGACCTCGACACGGCGCCGCAGGTGACCGTGCGCATCGCCCCTCGTGAGGAGGACGCCAGCGTCTACCTCTCGGCAACGCGCACGTGTCATCACCACAAGCCGGTGCTCTCGATGCCAGGTGACTCGCTCGAGATGCTCGGCGACGCTGCGGCAGGTAGGACGCTGCGGCAGATCATGGAGATCCTGCCCTTCACCCTCCTCATCGAGGGCGTCGACAGGACCTTCACCCACCAGCTCATCCGCGCCCGGGTCGGCTTCACGTACTCCGAGACGTGCACCGGCGATCGCGACTGGCGTCATGCCAACGTGCTCGTGCCGCGTCCGATCGGCTGCGACCACGAGCTCTATAGTCGCTTCATCTTCGACGTCGTGCAACAGAAGGAGACGTACGCGATTCTGCTCGATCGCGGCGTGTCCACCGTCGCGGCGCGGCGCGCCCTCCCTTCGTCGGTGGAGACCTTCATCCAGGTCAACACCAACCTCGCCGCGTTGAGCGCGTGGTACGCCGCGCGCAGTTGCACCATGACGCAGGACTGGCTCATGGTGCTCGTCGCCGAGGAGATCCGGCGCAAGGTGCTCGAGCGCTGCCCTTGGGCCGCGCCGGCCTTCAAGCGGCCGTGCGACGCCGGCCGGTGCTGGTACTTCGAGGCTGCGAAGACTTCGCTCGAGCACGTCAACTACTACGTGCCCGATGCCGTGCATGATCGCTTCGAGTGGAACGATGGCTCGTTCCTCTATGACGGCACACCCGAGCAGGTGAGCAGCGGACCGGAGCCCGTTCGGGACCGGTTCTTCCGTGGTGACTACGAGTGCTTCGCCGTCGGGCGCCAGCAGTTCACGAACCCGGAGGCTCCCCGTGCGTGACCCCAACGACAGCGGCGGCGACGACGCTGGTGACGAGGACGCGGACCCCGAGGTCGTCGCCCTCCAGCAGCGTATCCTCGCGGCGAAGCGCAAGCTCACCGCGAAGAAGGAGACGAAGACTCTGGATCAGAAGCTCGATAGCCTCGACGACCTCGAGCGCGAGCACCAGAGCAACATCCTCAAGGGCGGATCGAAGGCCTTCACCAACACCATCGACGAGGTCACCAAGGAGCTCCGGGAGAAGATCCGGGAGAAGAAGCAGCAGCTCGTTCGCGTACGCGCAGGCCGCGAGCGACACGACATGGAGGTCACGACCCCGTCGGGTGCTCCGCCGGCGCGGGAGCGGCGATGTACGGTGTCGTTCGATGAGAACGAGGCGACGCTGCTGATCAGCGCCCTCGATCGCGCCGAGCACCTCTTCGTCAACGCCATCGGGCGCTCGCACATCCACAGGGTCGACGACGACGCTCCGGTGCCGGAGACGCGCTCGCTCCAGGCGCTGCTGCGCCTCGATGCGGACTTCGGCAAGCTCGCTGCTTGCCCCTTCGTCTTCACGACGGAGGAGTGGATCCGGCTCACCCGCGCTCTCGAGATCTACGAGTGCCTGGAGCCGAAGCTCTGGGATGATGCCGCGGTGGGCCTGTTGGCGTTTATGCGCGAGACGCTGCCGGTGTTCGATCCCGAGCTCGCCTATCGAGTCGCGCCCTACAACGTGTACGCCGCGTACGGAGCCTAGCATGTGGGACCACAAGTTCGCAGACGGCCGAGTGTGTCACGTCGTCGAGAAGCTCTCGGAGCTCCCGCCGGCGTCAACGTTCCCGAAGCGCGTGTGCTTCGACGTCGAGACAACATCGTTCGATGACTCGGCTCCGGCCTTCGAGGCGTGGAAGGGACACCGCATCGCGGGCTACGGCCTCGCCGTGAGTCCCGAGGAGGCATGGTACATCCCTGTGCGCCACCACGAGGGTCGCCCCATGCTCCGGTCCGAGTCCGGTGTCGGGCACTTCGGTGCCCCGGTCATGAGCCCAGGGAACCTCGACCCTGTCGATGTTGCGGAGTACTTCCGTACGCTGTTCACCGCGCGGCCGGAGTTCGAGATGTTCGGGCACAACGTGAAGTTCGATCTCCGGTTCCTGCGGCAGGATGACGTACACCCCACGTGTCGCATCGCGGACACGATGGTGCTCGCGAGGCTCGTCGACAATCTGCTCCCGAAGGTGTCGCTCGAGTTCCTGCTCGCGTGGTACTTCCGCGATCGCTCGAAGGGCGAGACCGCGGACAAGGTGAAGGGGTTCCTCGCCAGCGTCGAGTGGGAAACGCCGGAGGGCAAGCGCAAGAAGGGCACGCAGGACTACGGTCGGTGTCCCATTCGCCTCATGGCGCCGTACTGCGCCAACGATGCGATGCGCACATACAAGCTTCGCCGCCACCTCGAGGGTGAACTCTCTCCGGACTCACGCGAGCTCTGGGACGTGGAGAAGCTCTTCACGCGCGTGCTGAGCGAGGTGGAGTTCGGCGGGGTGCTCATCGATCCGATGCGTCTCAAGCGGGACTACCACGAGGCGCTCAAGGCGATGGCCGCGCTGAGCGAGACCATCAACTCCGTCGCCGGATGGGAAGTGGATCCCGGCAGCGACGCCGACAAGACGCGGCTCCTCTCGGACCAGCTCGGCATCAAGCCCGAGAAGTTCACTGAGACGGGTCGACCCAAGTGGGACAAGTTCGTCCTCGAGGAGCTCGAGAAGCGCATCCCTGCCGATGCGCCGGAGAGCACTCGCCTCATCGGCAAGACGCTGCGAGCATGGAAGCGGCTCGACCACTTCTGTAGCACGTACTTCGAGGGGTGGCTCGAGCGCGTCGATTCCGAGTATCGCCTGCACACGGACTTCAAGCAGGCGGGCACCGCCACCGGTCGACTGTCATCGGGGAACCCGAATACGCAGAACATCCCCACGCCGGCGGAGCGGTGCATCGTTGCGCCGCGCGGGTATGTCATTGCCGGATGGGATTACAGTCAAATCGAATATAGGATTTTCGCCCACTACACGCAGGACCCTACCATTGCAGGGGCGTACCGCGAACGCCCGGACATGGACTTTCACCAGACGCTGGCGACGATGCTTGGCATGCCGCGTCAGTTCGCCAAGTCGATGAACTTCGCATTCCTCTACGGCATGGGCAAGAAGAAGCTCCTGGCCCAGCTTGTCGCCGCCCTCGCCATCATGGAGGATAAGGACACAGCGGTTTCGAAGCTCGCGACGTATGCCAACCAGTCGGGCGGCCTCGCAAAGGCCCTCGACGCCGGCCTCATGGGCGACGACAAGACCGAGGAGCTCAAGGTCCTCTACGCCGTGGCCGAGGGACTTTACGACGAGTACCACCGTCGCTTCCCCTCGATCCGCACGTTCGGCGAGAAGGTCGTCAAGACGGCGAAGCGTCGTCGCTGGGTCAAGAACCTGTTCGGCCGCGTCTACACGTTCCGCAAGGGCGGGTATCACGGGCACGCGCTTGGCGACGGGAGCGGCCACGGCGACGAGGATAACGACGGAGAGAACAACGAACGCCTCGCTGTCAACTACCTCATTCAAGGGTCGAGCGCAGACCTCGTGCGTTTCAAGATCGTGGAGCTCGACCCGGTGTGTCGTCGTCACGGCGCGCGCCTGTTCATGACGGTCCACGACTCGGTGTACTTCTACGTCCCGCGCGAGAATGCGCCGGCATTCTATGCCGAGGCCCAAGCGATCCTCGAGAACGTCCCGCGAATCAGCGTGCCGATTCTCACCGACGGGTCGGTGGCGACGACGACCCTGAGCGCGAGCGTCAAGGTGAAGAGTCGCGGTCTCGTGGGCGAGGCTCTGCTCGCCAGCGTCGTCGATGCCCTCGCAGCCGCCGACGTCAACAAGGCGCACAGCGAATCCATCGCCAAAATCGCGACCGGTCAGGCGGTGGCGATCCGGCATTAGGCTCGAGACTCACGTATCCATGGGCGTGAATATTCACGCCCATGGATGTGAAACGCGCGAAAGTTGGGGCCCGACGGGGCGCGGGTTTCGCGGGCCCGGCGAGGGCTCCAGGGGCCGAAAGCGGTACCGAGCGGGCCGAAACGGGGCCCAGGTTTTGAGCGCCCCAGTCCTAAGCCCTTATTCTGCAACAGCTTAGGAGTGCCCGAAATGTTGTGTACACGCCCTCAAAACGGTTTAGTATCAGTCTCCGTGATGAGAACGCTGATCGTGAGTGAGTGACACAGGTCGCTCGCTCCTGAACGATCCGGTTCGACTCCTTCGGTTGCGAGCGCGGGGCGAAAGCGGCCCGCGTCGACGGACGCGAAGGCACGGCGGACCACAACGCCGGGCTCCTTGACATGACCGAGATCCCAGGCGAAGGCACGGCGCAAGCCGTCACCTGCCTGACGATCCTACGCCGGGGCGGCTCGATGGTGAGCCCTTAGCCCTGATACTCGCACCCGACGTAGACGAAGCGTGACACCCTTCGACATTAACCCCTGTAGGCCCAGCGCCTACAGGGGTTGTTCCGTTGGAGGGACGCGACACTCCGGCACTTTTACCCGCCGGCGACGCGGTCCCCGTCACCAGGAGCGAGAACGTTATGGCACAGGTCCAGAGCAAGGGTTCGGCGAAGCCCCAGGTCACCTCGAAGGCCGCGCCCGTCGCGACGGCGAAGCCCAAGGTCGCGGCCGCGGCCGCCGAGATCAAGGCGCCGATCTTCCTCGACGCCGACGGCAAGATCCTCATGGAGAAGGACGCCGAGGGCAACGCGACGAAGAAGCCCGTGAAGCACTCGCGGAAGGACTTCCCCAAGGGCGTCAAGGGCGAGCAGGGCTTCATCGACTACATGATCGCGAAGCTCGTGTTCAAGAAGGAGAACGTGGCCAAGCGCGTCGACCCCGCCGCGAAGGCCAAGGCGAAGGCCCAGAAGCTCCGCGACCAGCTCGCGCGGCTCGAGGCCGAGATCGAGGAGCAGGACGGCGACGCGACCGACGCGAGCTGAGCTCCACCCCAGGCAGCGCACGCGCTTCCTCTCCAGCCCGGGACCGCAAGGTCCCGGGCTCGAGTCATTGGAGGGACCCGACACACGGGTCTCAAGACGGAGCACAAGACTATGAACGCTAAGACCGTGCTAGAGATCAACGACCTGCTCTCGGGCGTGGGCCCGGAGATCTTCGAGGCCTCGAAGTTCGAGACGTCCCTGGGGAAGTCGATCGCTGCGGCTGAGTCGGCGCGACGCGCGCTCAACCTGGCCATCGCCAAGATGAAGCGAGCCCGCGCTGCGGGGACGAGGACGCTCAAGCGACAGGCCGAGGTGCTCCAGCGCCAGGCCAAGAAGGTCCAGCAACTCAAGGCCTTCATCGCTCACAAGCGACTCGGCGAGCGCCTTAGCGGCGGCCGCGAGGGATAGAGCCCAGCGCAGCGACTCCGCGTCACACCTTCAGCCCCACGGCCCTCGCCGTGGGGCTCGAGTCATTGGAGGGACCCGACACACGGGTCTCAAGACGGAGCACAAGACTATGGCCATCGACCCGCGCGATCGTGCGGTGCTCAAGCGAAAGCTCGAGAAGTTCAACTCGCAGGCTGGAGCCTTCGAGGCGGAGGTCCGCGACACCGCGGCGGAGATCCTCCGCATCGAGCACCAGCTCGCCGAGCAGGAGCGCACGCTCGCGGTGCTCAAGAACGAGATCGTCGACCGCGACGCCGAGGCCGCGCGGTGGGTGCTCGAGCGCCCGCGCGCCGTCGCTCGCATCGACGAGCTCAACCGACACATCGAGGGTCGCAAGCGTCGCCAGAGTGCGCTCGTCACCTCGAAGGCCCCTGCCGAGGTTCGCCTGCACAACCTTCGCGACGCGGTGCGCAAGCTGCGCGAGCTCCTGACGATCGAGGCGCAGATCACGGCGCACGAGACCGGCGAGACCTACTACGCCCCCGTCGTCGTCGACGCGGAGAAGGAGTACGCTCGCCAGAAGACGTCGATCCTCGACGTGCACGTCGAGCGCTCGCACCCTGTGTCCAAGCGCAACGGAAAGGCGCGGTAGCCCATGAGCCAGGCCATGATCATCACGAAGAAGGCTAAGGAGCTCTGCGTCGGCGACCACCTCGTGGCGGCGGCGCCGCCCGGCGGCTGGTACTTCGATCGCGTAGTCGTCGGGCCTCTCGTCCTCACGGCGTGCGGTGCGTACGCCATCCCCGTCAAGTGGTCGGGTGGTCTCTTGGACACCTGCTACGCCTACCCCGACGACAATGTCTACGTCGAGGTCATCGCCTAGCGCGAGCCTCGCAGCGCGGCCCAGCGTCACACCCTCAGCCCCACGGCCCTCGCCGTGGGGCTCGCGTCAGTGGAGACCGCGGCACGAACAAGCCTTGTTGGCGCGTTCGCTCCGTCCCTCCACCGCCGCGGTCTCCACTTTCACTCCGCGTGGTGGGCAGTTCCCCCGATGGTCGAAGTCGACAACCGGCCGTGCGCAGAGCACGGCAAGCGGGTCGACCCTCGAGTCGGTAGGAGAGATTCATGAACCCCGATATTCGGCCCGACGTGCCTGCGCTGCCGGCGAACGCTGGCGAGGCGCCTGAGACTACGGCGCTCCCCGTGCTCCGCGTCGAGCTCTTCGACGCGTCGAACCTCGCGATCACGATCCGCACGGACGTGACCGGCGAGGGCACGCCTGAGTACCTTCGCGTGCTCGACCTCGTGCGCGACTTCCCGATGAAGCGCTGGTCGAAGGACCAGGAGTGCTGGCGCGTCCCCACGACGGTGGACAACGTGCGCCACCTCATCGCGAAGTTCCGCGAGGACGAGTACGAGGTCACCTCCGAGGCCGAGCCCTTCATCCGCTACCAGGTGCTCACCGAGCAGGTGGCGCTGCGACGCCAGATCCGTCGCTGGGAATACATCTTCGACAAGACGGTGCCCTCATACGAGTGGAAGGCGAACAAGGGTCGCCGCCCGTACAACCACCAGATCGTCGCCGCGGACTCGGCCAACGGTGCCGAGATGTTCGCGTTCCTCATGGAGCAGGGCACCGGCAAGACTTTTTGCTCGATCGAGGAGTGGGTGGCGGAGGTCTATCGTCGCCGCGAGCAGGGCGACACGAGGAGCGTCAAGGTCCTCGTCGTGTGCCCCGTGTCGCTCACGAACACGTGGCTCCGTGAGATCGAGGCCTCGGTCCCTGTCGATGTCAAGACGTGGTCGATTCGCCTCGACCGTCACGCGAAGGCGGTGGAGCAGCTCGTCGAGGGTGTGCGCGCCGAGGCCGAGCTCAAGGTCTGGGTCATCAACTACGACCGCGTCGGCAACCTGCTCGAGGCGCTCATCAAGATGCGCTTCGACTTCGGCGTGGCCGACGAAGCGACGATGATCAAGAACCCGGCGTCGAACCGATCGAAGGCGATGCTCGCGCTTCGCGACTCGATTCGCCGGCGCCGCATCCTCACCGGCACGATCATGGCGAACTCTATCCTCGACGTCTGGTGTCCCTTCGAGTTCCTCGGCGAGGCGTGCCTGGGCTACCCCACCTACGCTTCGTACAAGCGCGCGTACCTTCGCGTCTCCAAGGACGGCCCCACCGAGAAGGTCATCGGCTACGCGAACCTGAACGACCTCAAGGAGCGCATGGCGCGTCACTCGTTCATCGTGAAGAAGGCGCAGTGCCTCGACCTTCCCGAGAAGACCTACCAGACGATCCGCGTACCGATGGGTCCTCGCCAGCTCGAGATCTACGATGCGATGGCCATGTACATGTACCTGTCGCTCACGGAGAACGACGGCAACGGTGAGCGCGACGGCGAGGAGGTCGATGCGAAGGGTGCGGCGGCTGCGCTCGTGCGGCTCGCGCAGATCACGTCCGGGTTCGTGCGCACGGTCGAAGGCGACGTGGTGCGCATCGACGATGGCGACGTCAAGCTCTCCGCGGTCATCGACCTCATCAACAACTCGAGCGGCAAGGTGCTCGTCTGGGCCCGCTTCCAGGAGGACATCCGCCACCTGCGCGATAGCCTCCGCGAGGCCGGGATCAAGTGCGTCACGATCTACGGCCAGCAGAAGAACTCCGAACGCGAGAGCGCGGCGGACACCTTCAACGCCGACAACGACGTGAAGGTCCTCATCGGTGAGCCCGGCACCGGCGGCATCGGCCTCACGCTGCTGGGACCCACCGGCGACAACCGGTGTCGCACCACGATTTACTACTCGATGGACTACAACCTGCTCAAGCGGTTGCAGTCTGAGGATCGCAACCACCGCATCGGCCAGGACCACGGGGTCGCTGTGTACGACGTGGCGTGCGAGGACACGGTCGACGAGGCCATCCTCGAGCGCGTCATGGGCAAGCGAGAGCTCGGCGAAGAGCTCACCAACATGGAGTCGATCAAGGACCTGCTCCTCCGCGGCTCGCGCAAGCGCACGGAGACGGCGAAGTCGCGCGGAGACATCCGCTCGATCCTCAAGGCCCAGGGCATCGTCATCCCCGTCGACTCCGCGTCGCAGCCCGGGTGCGATGACTTCGACCACACGAAGAAGAACCCGCGCTGCGAGTTCTGCACGGGCGACCCGATGACGGTCGGTGAGGAGGCGCTGCGGGCGTATCTCTTCAAGAGCGGGGAGCAGCGCTGATGCCCATCCTCCACAAGGTGTGCCCCTGGTGCGGCAAGGCCTTCCCCTCTACACCGGTCACCGTCGTAGAGGGGGAGATGGATGTCATGCGCCTCACGGCTCCTGGCATCTGCGATCGCTGCCGCTTCACGATGCTCGGACCTCTCGCCGAGATCCCCACGGCAGCGAAGCCAGTCACGAAGTTCTGCGTTCACGGCCGCCCCCTCATCGAAGGCCCCGAGGGCTGGTGCGACGCATGCGAAGGAGAGGTGTAGCATGAGTGACGATATAGAGTCCCTGCCCCTCGCGCCGAGCCGCACGGTCGTAGGGCCCACGCAAGAGGAGTCGCGCCTCGCTCGCGCCCCGCGCCGTGTCCCCGTGGGGATCGTCGAGGTCACCAGGGACGAGGTACGCTTCGCCACCATCCCTCCCTCCCTCCCCGGAGAGGTCGTGGACCTCGAGTTTCGGGGATCTGACGGTTCGACCTACACGTGTCGCGTGCACGTCGAGGCCTGGGGAGAGAACGGCTACAGCCTGGCCAGGAGGCTCGGTGGAGCTCCTGGGCTGCGCGGAGCCCTGTGATGGCCTACTCCAAGGAAGCGAGGCGACGAACCCAGACTCTGCGCGCCCGGAGCACGGAGTGGATCGTCGACGCCTTCGAGCGCGGGTTCAAGTGCATGCGTACCTTCGCTCGCGCCAACGGCGTGTCCCCAGAGACGGCGCGCGAGATCCTGCTCGAGCGCGGCATCGAACTCGGCTACGACCAAGCGCAGGCGCGAAATGTTGTCATGCGCCTCGAGGACTCCGTGCTCACGCGCCTGCTCACGGAGGAGCGAACGTACGCACGGGTCGCTGCCCGGCTCGGAGTGAACGCCGCGCTCGTCGAGGTCGCGTACCAGCGCCGAGGCCTCGGGCTCGGCTCCGGCGGTACCAACCGCAAGGTCGCGTGGACCCGCGAGGCACTGGTGGAGCTCGAGCGTAGCGGCCTCGGGTCGACCCTCATCGCGCGGGCTCTCGGTGTGACACCGCACGCGGTGCTCAACGCACAGCGCAAGTACGGCCTTCGCCCTGCGAAGCCTACGCGCCGCGGTTCGGAGGAGTGCCGCGCCATTCTCAAGCGTGCCGGTGCCAACGCGCGACGCTGCCCGCGAGTGAAGCTACCAAATGGGCGCGTCGTGCGCGCACCGATCGCCGTACCGCCGATCGACATGTCGGAGCTCAATCGCCTAGTCCTATCACCGACGACGGAGTCCACTGCGACCTCGCCGTCCGCGTTTCCCAAGGCTCGTAGTGTAGCGCAACCCATGAATGGAGGAGGCTCGTGACCTCACACCCCAAGCCGTGGCCCTTCAGTATCGGCTTCGAATTCGTCAAGGCGAAGCCGTGGACCCGCAAGGCCACGCAGGCCATACGCACCGTCGTCGAAGTCAAGGAGGACGGCTGGCGCGGGCTTGCGGTGAAGAGAGAGAAGAGACTCTCTCTGTACTCGCGCGGCGTGAGCAAGGTGACGGGGACGTGGCGGGACCTCCACGTCGCCGACCACAAGCAGCCCGGCGGTATCATCAAGGCTGTCGCGGCCCTGTACCTGTGCGAGGGCGACGCGGTAGAGCTCGAGCTCGTATGGCCCGGGCACGAGGCCACGGACGTGCCCACGGCGCTCGCGTCCGAGGAGCTCCGTGATGAGCTCGAGGTTCGCTGCTTCGGATTTCCGTATCGCGGAGGAGAGGCGCTGACCTCGTGGGAGAGGCAGCGCGAGTACCTCGAGGTCCTCGACGTGGACATGACGAAGGTCTGGTGCCACGAGGCCAACCTCGCGTTCCCGGACCTCGAGACCGCATACGGCTTCGCCGAGGCCTGCAACTACGAGGGCTTCATCGTGAAGCAGCTCGGCGAGGTGAGCGAACCCCGCTGGTGGAAGATCAAGCGGTTCGACCCGATGGACGTGGTCGTCGTCGACACCACCGACGCGGAGTTCGGCGTGGGCGGCAAGTTCGCAGGGCTCATCGGTGCGCTCGTCGTCGCCGTGCGCTGCAAGCCCGGCGAGGAGGCCATGAGTACGCACAGCATCGGCGGCCACGACTTCCGAGTCATCGCGCGGGTCAGCGGTATGGACGATGCGCAGCGCGAAGCGATCACTCGCGAGCGCGAGGAGATCATCGGCAGCGTGTGCGAGATTCACTATCAGCGCAAGGGCTCAAGCGCGACCGGGCTCCGTCATCCGCAGTTCACTCGCTGGCGCGACGACAAGCCCTTCGACGAGTGCTACGATAACCGGGTTCCTTCAACGAAGAAGGAGGAGGCGACGACGTCATGACGCAAGTACCGAACCAGGACCGGGGATCGAGAGTCGACCTCGAGATCGAGAAGATCCGACAGGAGCTCCGCGACAAGCGTGAGCGCGAGGCCGTTCGCGCTCAGGCGCAGCTCAATCTACTCGCCCGCGAGGAGGTGACTCGCGGCACACCGCTCACGGCCCGGCGAGCCTTCAAACGTACCGTTTGGTCCTTCGTCTTCGCCGTCCTCACCGGGGCCACGGCGAAGATGATCAGCGACACCGAGGAGCGCGAACTCCAGGGCCTGGCGTGGCTTTTCTACACCATGTGCTTCGCCGGCGGGGCGTCGGCAGCCCTACACTTCGTCTGGGCCACGATGCGAAACGCGACGAAGCCGGAGTTCGACCACGCGATCGAGGCCGAGATCGAGCGGCGAGTGAATGAGCAGAGACGAAGCTAAGTACCGCATCCTCGTCCTCGAGGGCCCATGGGACGCCGACGTGTCCCGAGGCCGCGTGAGGATCCTTCTCGCACACGTCGACGTCATACGCAGAGTCAACTCCCTCTATGAAACGTACTGCGCAGGCGGGAGTACCCCGGCGCAGTTCGCCTCGTGGCTCGTGAACGAACACGGTTGCCGTCCCCTTCGTCCCCTCAAGACTGTGAGACTCCCCACATGACTAACGCATCCGGATCTTCCGAGCACTCTGGCACCGATGGCGGAGTGCCCCGCGCGCCGAAGCGCAAGCCCTTCATGACACTGTCGAAGGACTTCGTATGCCTCGGCGTGTGGACGGTGATCATCCCGCCGTCGTTCGAGCATCCAAACGGTCGCACGTACGTCGTCTACGCCGATCGGCCCGCGGCGCAGTTGACAACGATGTGGCGCTTCCGCGCACGAAGCCGCAGCACCGGGTCGCCCTCTCATGTTGACTTCGACAGCGTCGTACTCATGACGAAGAAGCACCTACGTCGACGGGCGCGTACCATCGCGCGCATGGTTCAGCAGGATCATCCGGGTTCGACCCTTGCGGTGTTCGATCAGGAGTGCCCTGCGAACCTGCTCTACGATACGCTGGTGACGACGAACCATCCGGCTCTTGCGGCTTTGTACTCTCCCGAGCAGGCAAAGCTCGACAGCGAGGCTCGTCGCAAGCCGGACGACGGCAACAACAAGAAGGAGTGACGCGATGCCCACGCTCGCACGTCAAGCCCGTGAGGAGTTCCGAGACGACCCGTCGTGGCCTCGCCTTCGTCGCGTGCGACCGTGGCTCGAGGAGAGCGACATCACTCCCTTGACGCAGCGCGAGTGGGCGGTGCTCAGCCTGTGGCTGCGAAGGATCCCATCGCGCCGAGACCGGCTGCGCTGGAGAAATATGTTGTACTTGCATTTTCCTTGTGGTATGATGCCGGCCTGCGCGGTGTCGGATCGCAAGTACCGCAACGGTGAGCGCGTGTGCTGCGAAGTGGTTCGCGCCTATGCGCACGCGCGATCGCCAGAGATCAAGACCAAGAGGAGAGCATCGTGAGCCATCACTACTACACCGCGAAGCGCGGCCTCATCATCATCGATGGTCCCGACGGCGCGGGTAAGACGACGCTCGCTACGGGTCTGCGTGAGCACTACAAGCACTTCCCCGTCGTGCTGGATCGCTTCCTCGTGTGCGATGACGTGTACGACGAGGTGTATGACAGGCCGCATCGCTATGGTAGCGTCTACGAGTGGACGGCGTTGCACTCTGGGTTCGAGGTAGCCGTGATCATTCTCGTCGCGGACCCGCTCGAGCTCTACGAGCGCGTGCGGCTTCGCGACGAGGAGAAGGACCGCGCTGCGCCCGAGCCTCTCAGCATGTACGAGAAGCAGGTGCGCACCTACCGAGACTGGGTCGAGGGCCGCAAGCCGTTCGAGCTACACGCAAAGATCTGCGTGTTGCCGCACCGTCTCATGCTCTTCAACACCTCCCGGGCTCACGAGCAGGACCTCGCCGCTACCAAGGCTCGTCACCTCGCGGACCTCGTTTCGTGGATCGACTCTCGCCTTCCGGCCAGCGCGACGGATCGCGAGACCAATCGCCGTGTCAACGACGCGGCGAACATCAACCCTCTGCGCTGACCAGGAGAAGCTACCGTGGAACCCGAGACCGAGAGCAACGTGGACTCGACGCGAGCGCTGATGCGCATCGCCAAGACCCTGAACAAGAAGATCGACAAGCGCGGAACCGAGAGCGCTCGCACGCTGGCCAAGGCGCTGCGCTCGGTGACCAAGCACGTCGACAAGCAGGCCAAGGCCCTGCAGCGCAACATCCTCACCGTCGACAAGTCCGCCGACCGCGGCTTCACGAAGGTCGCGCGCATGTTCGTGCGGCTCTCCGCGCGGTGCGACAAGCTCGCGGCGAAGCTCGCCAAGAAGGCCAACGCCAAGAAGGCCGCGAAGGGCAAGCGCAAGGCCAAGAAGAAGTAGCACACGAGATCCCGTACCGGCCCGGGTACAAGCTTCGACTTCGGTCGTACAACTCTCGACTGTGGTCGGGGCAGGCCGGACCTTCTCTCACGCTCGCCTTTCGCCTCTCGCATTCACAAGGAACCCACGCACATGAAGATTCGCACCATCCGGGTCGCCACCGAACTGGCCTCGCTACGTTGCGAGGCTCACGTGGCGATCGATCCCCAGCCCGAGCTTAGCATGCCCGACACGCACCGCGTCGTCGTGGTGAAGATCGCTGCGCTTCGCACCGCGCAAGGCACGGTCGTCGTGCGCGAGATGACCTCGGTGTCCGGCGTCAACGTGGCGGAGAGCGTGGCCAGGAGCCAGGACGCTCGTCAGCTCCGCGGCATTCGCGGGGCGATCCCGCCGCGCGTGATGCTCGGCCTCATCGCCAAGCAGATCTTCCGTCGCACACGGGACACCTGGTCGCAAGGCGCCAAGGCGCGCACCGATGCCTTCCTTGCTGCCAACGCGGCTCTCACCGCGGAGGAGATCCGAGAGGTGCGCGGGCTGGTGGCGCAGATCTCTCCGGCCTCGAACGAGCTCACCTCGTCGCACTGGCAGGAGGTCGAGGAGCTCGAGCTCGAGGACATCTCAAAGGCCGTGCGCGCCGTGCGTGCGTCGCCCCAGTTCAATGCAGGCGAGAAGGAGTAGGCCATGGCGAAGTCCCTGAACAGTGTCACGTTGCTCGGCAACCTCGGCCGCGACCCGGAAATCCGCGTCGTCGGTGCCGACTACAAGCTCTGTACGGCATCGCTGGCCGTGTCGCGGTCCTTCAAGAAGAAGGGCAGCGACGAGTGGACCGAGAAGGTTAGCTGGATCGAGATCAAGCTCTGGGGCGAGGAGGCGCAGCGCTTCGTCGACGTCGCTCGCAAGGGCCACTCGGTGATGGTGCAGGGCTACCTCGAGATCGAGGAGTGGGAAGACAAGCGGATCAAGGACTCGGAGGGTGAGTACATCAAGCGCTCGAAGGCCGTCGTGGTCGTCGACCACTGGATGAGCAAGCCGCCCAAGGGTCGCAGTGCCAGTGATGCGAGTGGCGACAGCGGGGACAGCGCGCCCAAGCCCGGACGCTGGGGTAAGGACGGACACGGCGGCGACGGTACGAACAAGAGCGACGACGGCGACATCCCCTGGTAGGCCGCGCGATCGCGCGGCAAAGACTGCCAACCCTCAAGACTAAGGACCTAGGCCCATGAGCGTATCGTTCAATCCGTTTGACGTAGTAGGCGTGGCGAGTGGCGCATCGCTGGAAGAGATCAAGGCGGCGTTTCGCAGCCGTGCCCTGACGCTGCACCCGGACAAGGGTGGCGACCCGGAGAAGTTTCGTCGGCTCCAGGAGGCCTATGAGATCCTGAAGCGCGACTTCAACCCTGACGGATCGCGTCGCGGCTTCACAACGGGATCCGATAAAACATACGTGTCGCGTACGGTGAAAGTCGACGAAGGCGTGTACGCCTCGGTCGTTGACTTCGAGGAGTTCTTCAAGGAAGTATTTCGCGGCAGCGGCGTCGGTACTCCGCGCGGCGTCGGCAACTCCGGGCCCGAGACCCCGGACGAGTACTTCGCGCGCGTCCGTGCCGCGCAAGCCAAGACGAGCGGCGAACCGGCGAAGAAGCCGCAAGAGCCGCCTCCTGGCTACAAGCCCCCGTCAACAGCTGCCCAGGAGAACGTAGCGCGGCCATCGTCGCGCTCGCCGGAGAACACTCGCAACTACGAATCGCAATCCGCACAGGCCGCCAAGGCAGCCGAGTCGACGAAAGACTGGAAGCGCAAGTACGAAGAGGGTCGCCAGGCGGAACGCACGGAACGTGTGCGACAGCGCACGGAGCGCGAGACGAAGGAGCAAGCGGACCGCGCCAAGCGACTCAAGCGCGCCCAGGAGCAGGCGGAGCGCTACCGTCGTCGCGCCGGCACGATCCACGCTATCGAGGATGCGCTACGCTGGCTTGCGGACTTCAACGCGCAGGTCACGTTCACCGAGCGCGGCCCCGTCGTAGTACAGATCTGGGTGGATCGCCCGCGCCCGTGCATCGTGCAAGAGTTCACCGGCGATGAGAAGCTCACGGACCCGGCGCCGGCGCGGGAGATCTTCTACGCCTTCGACAGGACGATGGTCGACGCACGTGGGCCGAACCTGCTCGAGGCTACCCGCGTCGCGGCCCTCGACGCCATGCGCTACACGGCTCTCTAGGAGATCAACGTGGCCGCACCTACTCCTCCCTCTCTCATCGTCCCCAAGACCGCGGAGTCGCTCCTCGAGTGGCTCGCGGACAACAACGCCATGGTCCAACACACGACAGGCAACTGCGCTCTTCGCAAGCGCATCGCCTGGGTACGGGTCGAGGTCCTGTGCGAGGGTCGCTTCGTGCCGCATACCGGCGAGGGGGCGACCCTCCTCGAGGCGGTGGCTCAGTGCATCGGGCGCCTGCCCAGAGGGAAGAAGGTCTAGCATGAGTCCCGACATGAGTGGCGTCATGCGCCCGCCGACCATCGCGGAGCTCTTCCCCGGCATCGAGGCCGTGATGCCGAATGCGGCCGCGGTGGCGATGATCCTCGCCGAGTCGAAGCACCTGCCAGGCGACGTGACCTTCGCCTTCGGCGCTTACGTCGGAGACCTGCCGCGCGACGTAGTGCGCGAGGCCGCGCACGCGGAGCTGCAGGGTAGGGCGGAAGACCCACGGGTCAAGATGTACGTCGATCGCGTTGTCGCCGGCGATGCCGTATGCCGTGGGCTCATGCTAGCGCTGCGCGCAGGCGAGCTGAGCATCGGCGCGCTGCCTGCGAGCATGAACGCGGAGCTCCGACGCTGGCTCCTCGCTCAGCGCTTCGAGAACCTGTGGTGCGGCGGCCGACGCGGCGCCATCGGCACCATGACGTCACTTTTCGGCAAGGAGCCGTGTCGCACTTGCCTCTCGCACCTCAATCACACCCTCACCTGTCCGGAGTGGTAGCCCATGTCGAACAAGAACCTCTCGCGCTTACTGCCGACGCCAACCGGCATGGCGCCGTTCGCCTTCCCTCTCATCCAGGAGCTTCATCGCGGGAACCGCTGGGCTCAGTTGTTGATCCCGTTCCTCGCGCCCATCCCCAAGGAGGGTGAGGCGCACGCCGAAGGCGTACTTGAGCTCCTCCTCATCCGCTGGCCGACGCTCGAGTCGCTCGCCGAGGAGTTGACGGAGTGCTTCGACGACGGGAGTAAGAGAGTCGACGGCGTCGAGCGGTACCGCGTTTTGCGCCTGCGCCTCGTCGGCTACTGCGCGCCGCTGGGCCTCGCCGAGACTCGTGCGGACCGTATCATCGACGCAGCGACGCGTATCCACGAGAAGGGATGGCCCGCGACTCGAGCCGACGCCCTTCGCCTCGAAGGCTACGATGGGTACGCCGCGGACTCGTACCTCATGTTCGTCATTGGATTCTTGCCTGCGCGCCGTCCAAAGGATGCCGCGTTGGGCAAGTATTGGGACTGGGCGGTTGTCCAGTCTCATGTCACCGTCAACTGCAAGCCCAAGACTCAGGAGTCCAAGTCGTGAAGCCCACGCCCTCTACGTCCGCTCTTCCCCTGACGCCGCTTGAGACCTTCGTGCGCCTGCACCGCAGGCCTGTGCTGCTCTCGTCGAGGCGCGACACCATCCGCGAGGACGCGGATCACGTCGTCGTCGAGCTCCTCGACTTCCGGCCCTTCGAGGCCAAGGCGAAGCCCGTGCAGGTCTGGGCCCTGCTCGAGCGCAGCGTCGTCGGTGAGGCACGCCCGCTCGTGCTCCTCGAGGTCCGCACCTCGAAGAGGAAGTCCCGTGGCATCGTCGTACACACCATCGAGGAGTCCAACGTGTGGACCTCGTGGGGCCATGCGGCGTGCCCGGATACCGCGCACATGATCCGCCGCATTCACGACGGCGTCTACATGTGCGTCGGGCAGTTCGACGGTGCCGACGCATCGGCAACCTTCAACACGGAGCCCAAGAGCGCGCACGGAGCTCGCCGATGAGCGGCGACGAGCGCGAGCCTGTCTTCAAGAGTCCCAACAACGCAGCCACCGGCCACAAGGTCGCGGCCTTCATCCGCGAAGGTGACGCGGGCAACCCCGGGTCGTGCCGTGCCTCGTACGACCCGGTCACGAAGACCTTGCGCGTGCATCGTGCCGATGGGCGCGAGGAGATCCTCGAGAACCTCACGCCGTCGGACATCGACGACATCGAGGAGATCATGGCCGGGGGTGCGCCGCCGATTCCCGAGTACGAAGTCAGGGCTGACGGCCGGGCGTCGCCCTAGCACTACGGGCTCACGGCATTGCTCTATCTGCTCATCGAGGCCCAGGGTACCGCGCGGCTCGAGGAGCTTGTGTCGATGATCGAGCGGCGACGCGAGCAGTACCGGGTCGACATTCCCTTCTTGTCCGAGGAGGAGCGCATCGAGCGATACTATCGCTTCAGCGATTCGGACCTGGGCCGCGTGGCGGAGAAGTTCGCCGTGCGCCTGCTGGCCGCAAGGCTGCCGGAGGTGGCGCCTGCGCCCGTCGCGGAGTCGATCGCCGTACCTGCCGCGTGTATCTGTGGCGCGGAGTTCGGCGCGGGGCACGAACCGGACTGTCCGGCCGCGCCCGAGAACCGGATCGTCCCGCCGGCAACGGGAGCGACACCGTGACCGACGACGGGGAGAGGCTCCTGCGGCACACGGTCGTCGTCCTCTTGCTCTTGGCCGTCGCTCTCACGACCGGCTTCGTCGTGATGGCCCGCGTGCTACGCGACGTCAAGGACCGCATCGTCGTCCTTGAGAGAAAGGCAGCACCGTGACCCCGCGCACTCGCAAGCAAGCAGCGCACGGAGTCGCCGTGCGCTTCGTAGGGGGTTGCATGCACGGCGAGCGCCAGACGCTGGCCGCCGTGCCGCCGTGCATCATCTTCCGCCCCGTCGAAGGGTCGCTGGATCACCGAACGTGGTGCTACGTACCGCTCTCGGAGAGCCAAGACGATGACGACGGTACCAAGGTACTGGCCATCGAGGAGCTCATCGAGCGCGATCGCTACGGTACAACGAAGCTGCGTAAGCGCAAACGTGCCTTCGGCGTCTACGCCTTCGTCGAGGTGGCGAAGGCGTACGAGTGCGCGGAGTGCGCGAAGGGCATCGAGCAGTACACCGTCGCGATCATCACGACCGTGTTGAGCGAGACGGTGCGCGGCGTCGCGAGCTCTGGAGTCCTCACCGAGCGCTTGTGCCCGAGTTGCGCCTTGTTGCGCAACGTTGCCGTGTCGCGCTCCGCCTCGGCATTCGTGCCGCGGTGGTGGCGAGGTAAGCTTACGACGTAAGATTTCCCTGTACACATCGCAGCGCCATAGGTATGATGCGCCCCAAGGAGATCCCATACCATGTTGCTTGATCCGCCCAGCATCTTCAACGCCGTCATCGCACACCGGCCTACGGGTTCGTGCCTCGACGTCGTGCCCTTTGGCCGCGACGATACCCTGCAGCGTCTCTACCCGGAGATCGCCGAAGGCGTGGCGAAGCTTATCACGGACGTCGAGCTCAAGCCCCTCGCAACGCGCGGCCAGTACGCCGACGTTCTCACCATGGCGCTCATCACGCGCATCATCGTGCCTGCGCAGCACCGGCGCAAGGGCGCAGGCCGAGACATGCTGCGCCGATGCATGGAGTGCGCGGATCATTCCGGTGCCGTGCTCCTGGTGCACGCTCAGGCCTACGGGAGGGCGGAGGACATGAGGTCAACGGATCTAGTCGAGTGGTACAGGAGGGCAGGGTTCACGAGCGTTGGTGGCGACCGGGGTGAGTTCCTCGCCAGGTTGCCGATGCGCCGTCCTGCCCCGACCAGGGAGCTCGGAAGCCCTGCCCAGGGTCCCATCACCTGGATCGGGAAGCGTCCCGTGTCGGAGTACCCGTCGTGAGCCGAGAATCGTGGCGCGGCATTGAGCCCTCCCTTAGCCTCGACCGGATCAAGGTCGGTGTCCAATACTACCTGTCGCGGCACATGCTCGATAGCATGGCGGGCTCGCTCAACGCTCGAGTCGTTGAGGACATTGAGATCAACGACATTGGGCACCAGTTCGTCGCCTACGTCCTCGGCCTTGGCAAGGAAATCGAAGTCGTGGAGTGGCCCGCGACGTGGTGGGAGCACCTCAAGCAGCGCTGGTTCCCGCAATGGGCGCTGCGTCTCTGGCCGGTGAAGATGGCCAAGCGAGAAGTAGTACGTTACGCCAAGGTGTGCCCGCACATGAGCGCAGGCTCAGATGCTCATGATCACATTCGATTCTTCTACGACGACGTGTCGCCGTGACCGGCCGCGCACCGGATCCCTGGCTCGCCTGGGACGCCGTCCAACCCGGACGCGGAGTATACCAGTGCGCAAGGGCAGCGCTGGCATCGCGCGAGGCCCGCCTGCGCCGCGAAGGCACCAGGCCGGACGAGCTCGATGGCGACCCGGTCGTGGCGTCATTGCGCATGATGTGCGGCGTCGGGCCCATGGCGAAGGCCGCGGACGAGCTCCGCGCCGCCGAGGGCGCGGGCGCAATGGGTACGGACATGGGCTACGACGACACGGACATGAACCCCCGCGACGGTGGGGATGACGAGACCCGGGCTCAGCTCGAGCGTCGCATCGCGGAGATCGTCTCGGCGGATTCGAACGCCGAGAGCCCCGAGGCGTACCGCGCCGCTCGGGCGGCAGCGCTTCGGGAGATTCGGCGGGAGGAGTCGCCTGAGACCCCTCGCGCCCCGCGCCGCACGGGTCGCTGGGCGTGGCGCAAGCTCACCACGACGGAAAGAGCAGACGTCGTGGACGAGATGCGCCGCGGCGGCTCGGGCGGCACCGCGTATCACCTGACGCACTCCGCCGTGCGCAGCCTGCTGACGGGCGAGGGCTCGGGAAGCTCGATGCTCTCTGCGTGTGGGCTTTACTCGGCCCGCGTGCTGAGCGAGGAGGCGTTCGCGGATGTGACGGGCCGCGACGACGGGCACGCCTGCGGCCTATGTCGCAGGGCGCTGCGGCGGCACCGTAGGACTTCGAAGCCGACGAAGATCGTTGACAAGATCATCAACGGTGATGGGATCACACCAGCGGAGGCGCGCCAAGTAGTCTCCACGCTTCGAGGTACACACCTACGCGCTACGATGCGCGCCGTGCTGCGCACCCGGACTGGTGCGGACCTCGCCACAGTGTCGGTGCACAAGCTCTGCGCGAGGCCGTGGTGGCAGGCGGTGGAGCTTGACGGCGCCGAAGCGATGCTCGATTTCGTGAGTGAGCGCAGCCTGAGCCGAGACCTTTCGGTGTGGGCCGCAGGTGTACGTCGAGGAGATCGCGAGGCAACGCGCGCCGTGCGCCGCGCTTACCTCGAGCACGTGCGCGCATATTGGCCGACATGGGGTCCTACCGAAGTCGTCGAGATCTCGAATCGCAGACGCTGGCGCCTGACTCGAGAGACGGAGAGCGGCGGGCCCTCGGTGCTCGAGAGCGCGCTACCGACGCAAGGGGTTGGCGACGATGGCGTCCAACGACGCGAGCTCATTGTCCCCATTCCTCCGTGGGTGCACGTACACGAGGGCGCGGCGTATGTGCGCGGGCCGCTGGATGAGCCTGCGACATGGGAAAGGCCCGTACGCGGGTCGGGGATGAGCGGGATACCGCAAGCGCCAACGAGTGTCGTGTATGTGCTCGCGCACGAGAGCGCAGCGACGTGGTCGAAGAGCGGAGGGTTCGCCACAGCGAGATAACGGCAAGATGAGATTTCGCGAGTAGGAAATATCGTGTACATCGTGTTTCCTCGTGGTACAATACCATCTCGCATGAGCAGAGGCTCACCAACACTCGAGGATACCAATCATGACGACGCCGGGGCGAATCGAACTCGCGAAGGGTATTGCAGCCGACCTGCGACAGTCCGCCGTCGACAATGACTGGCCGGAAGTCGGCAACGCGGCCGAGGACATCGAGGCGTCGCTGAAGAGCCCCGAGCTCCTCACCGCAGCACTCGAGGCCGTGTGGGACCTCGTCGAGGCGGAGAACCCGGAGTTCGGGGGCCGCATCCGCGACGTCATCGACATGCCGGAGTGCGCCGAGTAGCGCACGCATTCCATTCTCTTCGAGGGCCGCGTCGACGTCGGTAGGACGACGGCAGCGTGCCAACTCCCGGGCTCCCAAACAGCATCTCTCCAACACGCCCGCCCGGCACCGCCCGATCTGTAGACTCGATCGCCTCCAGCGATCACGACGACGGACTGACGCGGCCCTCGTTCTTCACTTACGGAGATACTATCGTGAACTCAGAACACTCCGAGCAGTTGCTCGAGTATCTCGGATACATCGTCGATGCGCTACGGGAGATCGACGCCTCACTCAAGATCGTTGCCGCACGCGCGGAAAATCCAATGATCCGCGCCGAATTCGTCGACGAGCTCTCCTCATCGCGTCTCCAAACCCCGGAGCAGCACGCCCTCAAATATCCACCGTGCGTCAAGTGCGGCGGCATAGATCACGTCGTCACGTTTCTGCCGGTCGGCTATTCGCCGTCGTACGATCAGAAGTTCGGCGTCGGGGCACCTCTCGCGAACGAACTGGATTTCAACGATCGCACGACGCATGAGTGGTTGCTCAACCACTGCCGCGGCTGTCGCCGCGACTGGCTCACGTTGCCTCTCGATAGCGCCAAGTAGTATTCCTTGTCCTGCGCCGCCTGCCGTGTGCCTCAAGGCGGCGGGCATCTCTCACCCGCAACGGCGGCGCAGGCTTCTTCTCACATATCTGAGTCCCATCACCAGGAGTGATACGCCATGTCCAATCCCATTCCCAAGCACGCCCGCAAGCAGTGGCGCCGCAAGCAGTGGCGCCCCAAGGGTCGACCCTCTGATGCGCGGCGTGCGCTGCGGCGTCGCGCCCTTCGCCTCAACGCGCCGGAGGAGATCCCCGCGCCGACTACGGAAGTTGATCTGCGCATCGATGCGCAAGTGGCCCGCGATCACAAGCGAGTGCGCGAGCAGCGCGGCGTCACGAACGAACGGCTTAACGAGCCGCGCGCCATGTACGAGTCGATCCGCGGGCCCAGGGTAGCGAACCCTCGGGTCTCGGAGACCGTGCGGCGAACGGCGATGATTCTCGGCGCCGAGATGTGGCGCAGGCAGGTCACCAAGGTCGTCGTCTCCATCGCCGACAAGGTCGAGGGCATGGCCAACCTGGCCCAGGCCGAGATCGCCGAGCTCGGGAACGAACTCCAGAAGCTCACGACGCGGGTGCGCAAGCTCGAGCTCGTGGAGCTCGCGAACGTCGCCGAGCGTGAGCGTGCTGCGTCGCGGAAGCGCAAGGCGTCGCGCGCTCGGACCTCACGCCGCAAGGGCCACGGAGGTGCATCGTGAAGCGCAAGGTCCCGAGCAAGAAGACCCCTCGTAAGGTCGTGCCGCATCTCCGGCGCAAGGTCATCGTCGCCGTCGAGTGCGAGCTCGAAGGAGACAGCGAGGAGATGCTCGATGCCCTAATGCTCACCGTCGCAAAGAATCGGCACTATCAGCCGCACATCGAACTCGGTGGTGGTGGTACGTTGTGCGGTTCCACTCTCACGGGTATCTACGGCATCAAGTCACTACGCGTCATCGAGGTGAAGCTACCGTGATCCTATCCATGGTCGCCGGGATCCTCTTGGTACTCGGTGGCTTCATCTACCTCGCCATCGGCGCGGTCGCCATCGGCTTCCTCGATCGATGCGATCCTGCATACGACTATGACGAGTGGTGGGTGGCCGGCATGGTGTTCTGGCCGCTCATCGTAGTAGCCCTGCCCGTCTGGATGCTGGCCAACTATATCCTCGTCGAGCCGCTACGGTGGATCTATCACCGCGTCCGGCTGCGCGGCCGGGACAAGGAGCTCTAGGCATGAGCAAGGACCTGCCGGACTTCATCCGCGATCACATCTCCATCCGGTGGCACGGCGCGATGGACGCTAGGCCGAGGCACATCCCCGTGACTCCGCCCGAGCCGGAGCCGTTCAACTGCCGGTGTGAGTCGGAGCCGCTCAAGCATCTCGACGTGGACTACGGAGCCAACGTGGCCTACGACCCTCAAACGTATCGCGGGCAGCGCCGGGTCATCCTCGTCAACGGGCCAAAGAACGGTGAGCGCTTGGTCGTGCCGGATGACTCACGGCACGGCTGCGACGAGATACGGGTGCCCTATATGGACACGGGCATGCGCGATCGATTCCTGCGCTACTCACCCAATGCGCCCATCGGAGTGATTGACGGGGCCTCGCATACGGTGCTGCGCTACCGGTTCGAGGGTCGCCCTGGCGACATCACGGACGGCGGTGAGTATGTGTACCGCTACCAAGGAGCAAACTAACATGCGCTGGTTTCAAATCATAGCTATCCTGTGCGCGGCCACCCTTGGTGGGTATCTCGTTTCCAAGGGACTTGGCGCGGCCCTGCTACCTTCGAGCCCCGAGGACGTCTTCGAACATCGCCTCCCGCCCGGCGTCAACCGCGTGTGCTACATGACGGCGGCCGACGGGCGGCAGTCCGTGACCTTCGAGCGCGAGGGTCGCACCTATTGCATGTGGTACACCGGGCACGAGGTGCTGGTGATGGAGATCACGCGATGAGTTCGCGCTCTCGAACACGGTACCTCGGCGCGTACGAGTTTCGCGAGGCCGTGGTGTCTCCGTTCCACGCTACGCGCGCAACGGGGATCCTCTCCGGCTCCGAGGGTGGAGGCGACGACGCGTGGCTCTGGCGAGTGCGCGTCGGCGACGAGATCGTTATGGATGCCGAAGGGCACACGCTGTTCGTCGAAGTTGACGAAGCCAAGGCCGCGGCCGAACGCGTCGTCGGTCATACCATGGAGTGGAGAGAGGAAAAGCTATGAGCGTGCCCCTGCCCATCCCGACTACCCCTCCTGGTGTGCCCAAGGCCCGATGGATACGGTTCGACCCGGTCGCGACGCCCCCGAGTCGCAAGACGAAGGTCTGGCAAGTCACCGCCAACCAGGGCAACATGGTACTCGGCGTGGTGTTGTGGTCCACGGGCTGGCGACGATACGTCTTCGCGCCGTACCAGAACACGTCGTACGAGCAGGACTGCCTGCGCGATATCGCCTCGTTCGTCGAGGACGAGACGCGCAAGCACAAGAACGCTCGCGTTCCCGCCGATGATCCGCACACGGACGCCGGGTCGCTACGCGATGAGCACACGAGGAAGGGGTCCTAATGCTCACCGACCACGACCTTCGCGTGCGCGCCATTCGGCGGCGGGCACGCCTGGATCACCTGCTCTACGTCTTCATCTTCGAAGCGCCGTGCCGCTGGACGAAAGCAGGCCGGGATGCGCATGCCCGATGGAACCGCGTGTGGCCCAGGGTGCGAGATGAGTGTGCGATAGCGGCGGGCGTCTTGACGCTCGTCGCCACGATGGGCGTACCATACGAGCGATGCGTGGAGGTGCACGTCGAGGGATGCCGATGCCGTAGGTGTCCGCAGACGCCACCGAGAAGGAGGTCAGGCCGATGAGCGAGAAGGAGAAGGTGGTGCTGTGGCGCACCGAGGATGAGCCTGGGCATCCCGAGTGGTGGACTAGCCGCCCCGTGGACGACCCAGAGGCGGAGTTCCGAGGGGATGAGCCTGTCGAGTACATCGCCGTCCCCGCCGCGAGCGATCCTGTCCCCGCGCTAGAGGCCGACCTCGTTGCCTTGCGCGCCGAGCGGGACGGGCTACTTCGCCTCCTGCGCGACGTGGCGCCGAGCATCGAGCGCGACGGGTACAAGGCCCCGGTGGTAGACCCGAAGGTGTGGGCGCTCGTCGTTCACGTTGGAGGTGCCTGATGAGCACACCCACTACCGGTGACCGCATTGCTCTCAACGAGATGCTCGATGCGCTGTGGGAGCTCGAGAGCTGGGCCCATCGGGCGTCGCGCGGTGAAACCGAGGACGTCGCCGAGGGGAAGCGCCTCGTCGATGAGCTCGTGAAGAAGGCGAAGAGGCACCGCGAGGCCCATCATGAGCGCGCTTGAGATGCTGCTCACCGTGACGATGCTCCTCGTCATCACCGGGTCGACCCTCGTGGCGGCGCGACTTGCCGGTAGGCTCGTGCTGCGCATGCTACCCGAGAAGACTTGCCTGCGATGCGGCGGCACGGGGCAGAGCTATGATGAGATGGGCACGTGCCACCTGGGGCCGTGCCCGGATTGCGCGGCACACGACGCACAACGCGACTAATTAGTCCTGTACACGGTGCGGCGCATAGGGTAGTATATTGAGTTTCATGAATACCTTCCTACCCTACCCGGATTTCCTAGCCTCCGCGGCGACCCTTGACCGGCTGCGCCTTGGAAAGCAGCGCGTCGAGGTGTTGCAAATCCTCACCGCACTGTCACGGGGCCCTGGTGCGCCGTGGTACGCCCACGCGGCGACGCGCATGTGGTTGGGCCACGAGAGAAACCTCGCCGCGTATGGCCTCGCCGTGTGCGCGACATGGATGCGCCTGGGGTACAAGGACACGTGCGCGGGGAAGATCCTCGACATCGCTGAGAGTTTTGTCGAGGAGAGTTGGAAGGCTCCGCCGTGGCTCGGCCGCGAGGAGATCCACGTAGCGTATAGGTCCAACCTCGTGCGCAAGGCACCAGAGCACTACCGGCAGTTCTGGCCCGACGTGCCCGATGACCTCGAGTACGTATGGCCTGTGCCCAATCTCAACTCGAAGAAGGAGACTCAACGTGCCGAAGTTCCGTAAGCGCCCCGTCGTGATCGAGGCCGTGCAGTGGACGGGATCCAACGTCGACGAGATCGCCACGTTGTGCGACGCCGCCCACGCCGCCGGAATGCTCGTGCACCTCGACGGCGACACCCACCGGGACCATCGGGCCGTCACCAACGACTGGTTCAAGCCGGCGTCGGTGGGGCGGCGTCCGTGCATGCGCGCGGCACGCCCCCGAACGTCGTCGAGGCGGACGTCGAGCGGGTACTGCCCGCTGGGAAAGCCGGTGGCGACCGAGGCGACCTTCACCGGCGAGCCGGGGCCCAGCGTGTCCTTGCAGGTTTGGACGAGCGCGGGGTAGACGCAGACCGCGGCGGCGGGCGGCAGCCGCTCGCCCAGGGCTTCCTCATCGCGCGGCCAGGGGCGCTGGGCCTTGCGGCAGAGCGCGCGGGCCTGGAGCTTTCGAGCTGGCTCCGGGCCCTCGGGCTGCGCGCGGGCGATCAGCTTGGGATTATCCCCGGCCGGTCGTATCCGCATGGGAATGCTGG
>OFRO01000150.1_pt1 | contig 27361 bp, 33 predicted proteins | sample 1543091 | NCBI WGS metagenome assembly OFRO01 (sample SAMN07774217, study PRJEB24372) | wastewater metagenome | isolation source: Exp Tend NO 10WW | collected 2016-02
GAAGGCCACGGAGGTCCCTTCCCTCAAGATGAACCTCCCCGCCATCCTCGGAGTGCTCGACGTTCCAGACGTCGACAAGCCCGACCATGAGCAGATCCTTGTCGATGGTCCGCCCCTCCGGGGTTCTGGTCTTCAGGATCGAGCGACGGACCCCGGGCGAGACCTCGTGCTGGATTCCGTCCGCGAAGTCCTCAGGAGAGACCGTCCCGGCATAGATCTCAACCCGAGCTGCCACCACCGTCCGAGGATCGATGGGCAGCTCCCTATAGTCGAAGGTGAGCTTGAAGGTAGCCGCCTGGGTATGCCCCTGGAATTCCACGGAGCACTTTGTCGGGACCCTGTTCATCACCTGGGCACCGATGGAGCCCGGATCCGTGACGAGCTGTTCGTTCACGAAGCCTTCGCCCTCGTTCACTCGGATGGTGAGCTTGTCCTCGAACTTCAGGAGGAGGTGGGCGACGACGCTCGGATAGCTGGTGACGGAGCTGGAATTGGTGGGGCTCACGAATTCTCCTCGGGGGAGACGCCGATGTTCGGAATGGCCACGAGCTGTCCGGCGTAGAGCTCGGTATCCGTCAGCCCGTTGTACGTGAGAAGAGCACGCCACTGCGTGGGCGTCCCGTAGTACCGGAGCGAAACGTCCCGAAGATCCTCACCCTCTCGAGCTCGGTACGTTCCGAGAACCAGACTCGGACCATCCATGAGCGCCCTCTGCCGGATCACGGACTCGTTCCGGAGCTTGGTGGCATCGGAGATGGTCTCCCGAGCGTAGAGCTGCATCTGGAGAACCTTCTCCGGATCAATGCTCTCCAGAGCTGCCGCAGCAGCCCGATCCGAAGCCGCCTCTCCCGTGGGGCTCCGGACGAAGGCTGAGAACGGTAGCAGCCTCTGAGGCTCGGTGAACAGGAGCTGCCATCCGTTATCTCGGGCGACATCCATGACGTGCTGCCCGGACATGGCGACGCTCCCGAAGGTGCTCTGGATCGTGGATCCGATATCAGCGATCGAGATGTTATCGGCGAAGCCGCTCACCGCGTCATCGAAGGTTCTGGAGAACTGATCCACACGATTGAGCGTGTTCCGGAAGTCCTCCATGACAGGCCCGATGACCTGATTGGGGACATCCAGAATTCTAGAGAAAGCTCGGAGAGCTTCCCGGAGGGCGCTCCCTGCTTCGAGCTGCCCGGCAGGCGGTCCGTAGAGCGGAGAGTTGTTCGCTCTGGACTGAGCAATCCATGCGAAAGATGCCGTCCACTCACAATCATGTACGTTATGCCAGGTCTGCGTGAACTTCTTGAGGTAACCCCGTCGAATTACGTACCCCCAGGTAACCTCCAGCAATTGACCTTCCCTCCGGATGGAGTCGAAGACATTGACGGCATCGACGCAGGAGGTGATCTGGCTCCCGAGGATTCCGCTGGTGGTTCCAAGGGATGCGCTCCCGTTGGTGGCCTGGGTCATTTCGATGCAGGCCCTCCGACCTTCGGAAGTGTTCCCGATGAACTTGTCCTTCCAGAATCCGGAGATTTCGGTTTCGCCTTCCGTGGGGCCCATAACGTTGCCCCAGCCCTCAGGGTTGCCCGGAGCGTTGGTGACTTTGACGCGCTGCTCGCCCTCGAACTTGATGGGGCCGATTGGCAGGCCCCGCTGGGAGAGGGCGACGGTGCGCCGCCGCCCGGAGGTTTCCCGGATGACGAGGGCGGGAACCTCGGGGATGGGGGCGGAGGGCATGGGGCGAGACTACCAGCCCTGAGTCATGAACTGAAGCCGGGTCTGCGGAACAGAAGGCTCAGATTCCGGGGTGGGCTTAGCCGCGCCATACCGCTTCCCACGGACAAGGAGGCTGATCGTGCTGTTGCTTACGCCAAAGCGTTCTCCGAGCTCGAGCTGGTTCATTTCGCCGGAGGCGAACAGTTCCCGAATCTCCGCAGCCTGAACATCCGTGAGCTTGGAGCGGTGGTGCATCTCTCCGCGTGGCGCCAATTCAGCAACCTTCAACTTTCGGCCGGGTCGCTGCTTACCTGCGCGGCCTTTCTTGTGCATGTCCAAAATATTCTCTCGGCTTGTACCGGGAAACAAGTGACTAGGCCGTACGCAGCTCGGTGTATCGCAGGTATGGCAAATAAGCAGCCCCTCCGGAATTGGGCCTACGTTGATCTCGTAGGAGTAGCGGTGAGCTGCCACAGATCGCTTACCGATCGTAATGCGACCGTAGCCGCTATTGAGCTTGTATCCGGTCCACAGCCAGCAGCCGTCAGGACCAGGCTGCTTGTCCAACTCGTGCTGGAACCTAATCACAGCACGAGCAGAGAGCTCATCTTCACCCAAAGCTGCTTTGCCGGGGAAAACACCAAGATGTTCCGGTCGAACACACAGCGGATCCCCACAGGTCACACGAACAAACAGATCACGAGCGATCGGCCCATGCGCCAACTCCCAGATAACTCTGGCAATTGAGCGGGTCGTGCCACCCCAATTCCCAGTGGGGTAGCCGTTGCTCCTTCCACCAGTCCAGATCCAGTGATCTGGGCCCTTTGAAACGTGTGACCACAAATCTTCTTGGGTTTGCATTGACGAACCATAGAGCCGTCTTTGACAAAGGTCAACAAGTATTACGAGGAGGAGAACCCAGGGTTAAAGCCCGAAGACATGGGCGTTTCAGCCATCTGCTGTAGGTCGCTTACAAAGGCCGTTGCAACCCTATCAGGGTCGAATCCGTCAGAAAATTTTTGGGTAATATCGAAGCGACTAAAGCGGAAGTCGTTATGGGTCTGCGGGCGAGCCGATGTCCCGTGCCCGGTCCGGCCCAGGTTCCCCCGCATATCGGCAAGGTTCCGGCGGAACTCGTCGAGCCATTCGCCCGCACTGTTCCCCCCATTGGCGAGGGAGATCTGGTGGGCTGCGTACTCTTCATCCGTGCGGAAGCCCCAGTCGTGCAGCAGGAAATTTACCGACTCGGACATGTCGTGCATGATTTCGCCGAAGGCCTGTGCGGTCTGCCGGATCGCATCGATGAGATCAAAGCTCTCGCCAGCAACACCGCCGAAGGCGCTTCCGATCAGGCGGATCACGCCGATGAAGATCCCGATGAAGAGCTCGATGAAGCCGGACAGTCCGATCAGGATGGTCATGAACGGGAAGAGGGCGGCAAGGACAAGGAAGCCGAGGATGTTCAGGACGACCATGACGATCTCGGAGAGGAGCTCGAACACACCTCCGAGAACAATCGCTGCCGACATGATGATCGACGGGAGCAGCGCTCCGAGAACCACCACGAGCACGTTCATGATTGCGTCGTAGGCGCGGTACAGGGTGAACGCGAGGCGAAACAGGGGGCCGATGACGGCCCAGATCGCCCCGAACAGGGCAGTGATCGACCCGCCAGCATTCCCGGTCAGGAACATGCGGGTGATCAGGCTCGTGACGATCATTCCGATCGGACCGAAGGCGACTCCGAGCATCCGCATGATCAGCATGGGGGCGATGCCCGCAATGACATCCGTCGCCCCCATGCCGTGTGCACGGACGGTGTTACCAACGTAGCTGGCGGCGTGCATCCAACCGCCGGAGTAGGCCCTTCCGGCCATCCTTCCGAAATTCTGGATGGTAGTGGCCACATTCCCGATCGTCGCGGAATGCTCGGCGAGCCAGATACGTACGCTTCCGACGCCGTCGCCCATGGCTCGGATCTTGGTCGTGACCCAATCCAATCCTCCGGCGAGCTTTCCGGAGATGATGTTCAGGACATTGCCCATGCCTGCGGCGTATCGACCGAGCTGGACGTTGACCTCCGCAATGGTCCGCTTCCAGGCGTCGAACAGGGGCTCGGTTCCGGCGAGATAGATCTCGTGCCGGAAGGAGTTGAACGTGCCCATGGTGGCCTCGTAGGAGTCGCCCATGGCATTCATCTGGGGCCCAAGGGCCTCGGCGATGTTGTGAAACACCTCCGCCTTCTTGTTGATGTCCATGGCCCGGATCTGCTCGGCCGTGACCCTCTTCCCGTGGAAGGTAGCGACCTGGCTCCAGACCTCCGTCCACGAGCGATCCATGAGGTGCGGCCCCTGGGTCAGGAACTGCATCACGTCTCGGGCGGACTGCCCGGCATCGATGCCGTTGGCGATGCCGCCAGCAGTCGCGAGGCTTGTGTCCCTCATCGCCCGATCGAGGGTCATCCCTCGAGCCTGTGAGAGGAACGGGAGGGATTGAGAGAAGCTCTGGGCGTAGTCGTTGGTTTCTCCGGGGAGAATGGCCGCCATCCTGTTCATCTCGGAGAGGACCTGCCGAGATACCGATCGCCCCTGCTCGAATTGGAGGGCGTTGATCCCGGCCCTCATGGCATCCTGCTGGGCCTGACTTGCCCCCGGCATGGATGCCGTGATCATTCGGTTCGTCTCAGCGACGGAATTGCCGACGTACTGATACTGCCGAAGCGATCGAGTGATGTTGTTGATCTGCTGCTCGCGCTGGCTCCAGGCGGCACCGATCTGGTTGAGCGGGGCGACGATCGCGGAGAGGGAGGCTTGGGCAGCCGTGGCGATGTTGGAAACGGCCCAGAGCTTCTGCCCGAGGCCGACGATCCCGGCCATCGCTCCATTGTCGACGAAGCTGGCGTAGTACGAGAGTTCCTGTGCCAGCTCGAACATCGGCTAGGATTCCGTCCTGTTCTCTTCCGTGATCAGTTTTCCGAGAGCTTCGGAGAGGGATAGTACATCACTTCTGGGCATCGCCATCGCCTCATTGACCGGGACATGCCCGTAGCGGCAGAGGATGGCGATGCGGGTCCAGAAGGATTCAGCGTACTGCCCGACGCCGAAGGTCTTTCCGGCGAAGAGCGCGACCGCGTAAGGGGCTACTGAACCCGCACCTTCGCGGACCCGAGAAAACTGGCAGACTGGTCCTTGTTGGGCTGGTTGACGTGGTGGTACGCCTGCATCGCGAGGGCCCGGCCCTTCGGCCCGAGCTTCGCCAGGACCATGTCGATGCTGTCGTCGGCGGTCGAGACCTCGACGACCTTCCCGCCATCAACCTCGACGACGCGGACGATGCCTTCCTTGACGAGCTCCTGCATCAGAACGCCGCCGTCGTTCCCGGCGCGGGCGATGGCCCGGCTCTCCGCCGAGCCGGGGATTTCCCGGATGGTGATGCTCAGAAGGCCGGTGTCGGCCTGGAGGTCCTTGGGGAAGGTGAACTCCATCTCGACGGGCGAGCGGTAGGACTTGGGCTGAAGCTGATCGACACTCATGATGATCTGAATCCCTCTCTACGGTTCTGAATCAGGTCAGGACGACGAGCGCATCGGAGCAGGCGGCCTCAACCTTGACGGAGACATACTCCACCCGACCCCCGATGGAGAAGGGGAAGGCGCCGAACTCGACATCCGGGAAGGTGATCCGGGCCACGTCGCCGTTGGGCCAGGTCATCGACGCCTTGATGTTGATCCGGACGCCCGGGGTGCGACGCTTGGCCTTGTCCACGGCGGTCTTCACGACGCCTAGGATGCGGTGGTTGTTGGTGTGCAGCTCCATGTCGATCTTCACGCCCTTGAAGACCGAGTCCTTCCGCTCGGAGAACTCGCCGAGGTAGCCCTCGGACTTGATCTCCTGCTCGAAGGTGAAGTTGAAGCTCTTCACACAGGTGATCTCCTCGATAGGCGCGGAGTCCTGGATGATGATGATGCTGACGTTCTGGCCTAAAAGGCGCTGGCTCGGCATTTGCTTTGACCTTCTTAGTTGTTGGGATCCAGATCGCGGACTTTGGGTTGCTTCATTCCCCACTCGTGCGGGACCTTAGCTCCCTTAGAAGCGTTGCAGCTCTTACACGCCGGAATGACGTTGTCTTCCGTGTGGTTGCCGCCGCGAGATATCGGAACGATGTGATCCATAGTGATAGACTTGTCTGACCCACAGTATGCACAGGTCTGACCAAACAATTCTAGAATCTGTTCCCACTGTAATTGTGTCAGTGTGGCCAACACCTGGGCGTGCATTGCCCGTCGGTTGTGATTGTACGCTCTGTGCTTTTCCGGATGAAGTCGGCGGTATTCCCGTTGGTTATTCAAATACTTCTCAGGGTCCGCAGCTCTAAGAGCTCGAAGTCTGGCAGCCAAAAGATCCTTGTGATCTTCCAACCAAGCTTGCGATTCAGCTCTCACCTTTGCCGAATTACGGGCCTTGTATTCACTGCTGTATTTGTTGACCTTGTCACGATTTGCGACACACCAAGCCCGCTGAACCTTCAAGACATCGGCCTTAGGCCGCTCTGCCTTATATTGCGTAAAGCAAAGCTTGCACGTCTCCTGAAGACCATCTGGAGAAGCGGACCTTTTCCAGAAAGCTTCAGGAGTCTTGGCTGTTCGGCACTGCCTACAGGTCTTCATTACCCAACGCTGACGCTGGTCCCACCAGGTCCAACCTGCGATTGCGCCACAATTACGTCCAGGGTCTGGAGCATGATGCAGACGTGCTTGATGACCCAGATGCCCTGTCGTGCCGTATTGGCGTTGTTGGCGCTCTTGTCATCCAGCGTGTAGCTGTCGATCCGCTGAGCATCCGGGTTGCTCTCGGACAGAAGATCCGCAAAGAACGCATCGCTCTCGGACAGGAGCGAGTCCTTGATCGTCTGACGACCCAGCATCTTCGCCATCTGGTTGTACCGACGGGCGAGCGAGTCCTGCACGAAGTCCGCGAAGCGGCGGCGGTTGATGTTCCGCTCGCCGTCGATGATCGAGCTCGTGATGCCCGACTGGAGGATCGGACCGACCACCTTGTCCATGCGGAGGGCACAGATGCCCGCCTGCTTGAACAGGATGTAGTCGTTCATGTCCAGCGTCGGGCAGCCGCGCTGGTAGCCGATGATCGGCGAGAACACCGTCGGAATGGGCTCCGCCGCCTGTCCAGGATTGAACTCCGGGGGCAGCTTCGAGAAGAGGGCGGCCACCCAGGTGTCCATCGTGACATCGATGATCCCGTCATCCGTGGTCGTCCCATCCGGACAGGGGATCGAGATGCCGACCAGCTCCGGAATGAAGGTCCGGCAGCCCGGCCAGGAGTAGGTCCCGCGCTCGTTCCGGACCGCCCCGCCGCCAGCGCCACCGACGCCGGGGGCCGAGGAGCCGAGGACCGTGCTCTTGGTGAGAACGTCCAGGGCCGGGGAGATGACGTAGTTTCGGGTCAGGCCGCGAGCCGATCCGTTGAGGCAGTGAAGCCGAAGCGCCGCCTGGATGGTCGAGTCCTTCCGGGCGCAGACCACGGTCGAGATCTCGTTCGTCGGGGCGTCGTCGTTCAGAAGCGCGTCGAGCGCCTCCTGATAGCGAGCCCGGAGAAGCGAGGTCGTCGCCGGATTGGCCGCATGGACGTTCGCATCGTAGGTGAGCGCCCCGGAGGGGTGCGTGATGCCGCCGAGGCCCGCATCCGGGCCCCAGTAGGTCCCCGAGCTGTCCGTCGGAACCGGGTACGGCGTCAGAGCCGTCGCCGAAGCGATCGTCGCCACCCGAGGGCGGGCCAGGACCTTGTACTGCGACGTGGTCGCGAGGGCGCCGGTCGCGCCCGAGTCCGCATCAGAACCCGCATGAACGCGGAAGGCCAGGGCCGAGCCCGCCCGCCAGTCGACCACGTCCGTGAAGGCCGAGCCGTCCTGCTTCTGGACGGTGATCTCGAGACCGGCGGCGTCCACCGCGGTCACGCGAAGAGTGCCCGCCAGAGCGCAGTCGCCATTCTGCGACCCGGTGGCGGAGTTGAGGCTGCCCACCACGACCGCGTCGCCCACGACCACTTCGTCCGCGACGAAGCTGCCCGTAGCTCGGGTGATCGTCCGGACGACCCCGCCGACCACCGTCGCCGTGGTGCCGTCGACCCCGACCGACTTCGGAGTACCGCCCGTGAAGTTCACGTCCTGGGCCAGATAGGCCCGGCTCGAGCCGGAACGCATCTCGAAGCCCGAGGGGATGCGGGCGCCGGTCACAGGAACGATCGGGGTGGTATCCGTCGCCGAGCGGTTGGTCGGAAGATCACGCCAGAGCCGGATCGCGTACTGGGTCGTCGAGAGCGGGCGGAGCAGATCCACCGGCATCACGACCAGACGGGAAAAGGCCTTGTTCCGGAGCTCGACGAACAGGTTGCCCATGTCCCCGCCGAACTCGCCCAGGAGCACGTCGATTCCGCCGATCTTGTCGGTCAGATCGGATCCGCCGTAGACCTCCGCGGGTCGGTAGCTCGAGACCACCTGACCAGTGCTGTTCACGGCACAGCACTGGCTCATGTTGCAGGACTCACCCACGACAGCCACGACACCGTAGCTCGCACCCGAAATCCCACCGGGGATCTTCTGGTCCACGATGACCACGCCCTCAATGGCCTGAAGTTCGGCAGAGCCGGGGAAGTAGCTGAAGCGTCGAATGAAACCGGCACCTGACATTGGGGAGCCTCCTGAATGGTTGGGAAGAACGTATCAGACCTGGCCGGAGACTTCTACTTCGGCCCGGGGGATGAGTCGGGGCAGTTCATGAATCCGTGCCATGGGACCCATACCCGTCACGGAGAGCAGAAGCTTCCGGTAACGAAACGTATTGTCGTCCGGAGAATCTTCGTAGGTGACCCGATCCAGGGAGAAGCTCGCCCGAAGATTGAAGTAGTGCGGCATCTCCAAGATCAGACCCGGCATGTCTGGCGACGGATTGAAGGCATCCTCGAGTCCCGCCAGGATGTTATCCCGCTGGGGTTCTTCCTGGGTCCAGACGTGGATCGAGATGCTCTGCTTGATCTCGGAGACGCCCACGAGCGACCCGCCATCGAGCTGGCCCGTCGAATCGTCGTAGGTGTACTGGATCGCCGCATCGGACTGTCCGTAGTCGACCGAGCTTTCGGGGAAGACTGCTGCGGAGGGGTACTTCGCGTTGGTCTCCGGCTCTGCCTTCATGATGGCGACAGCAACGAACTTCACATGCGCTCCCCCGGAGATGGGGAACTGGAGCTCGCGGAGATACTCTCCGATCGCAACGATCAGAGACTTGGAAGCTGAATACTGCCGATTGGCCGTCGACCGCTGCCGGTCCCCTCGCTCGAGAATGGCTCTGGTCATTGGATTCCGTCCCTCGAGCATCGATCCAGGGCTTCCTGGATTCTCTTGTGAAAGATCTCAGCAATTCGTGGCGAAGCCCTGACGCCTGTTTTTCTCGGCTTCAGGCGCCAATCCTTGCGCTTGTTCATAGCGATAAGGATGGCCCATGCCATCTGCTTCTCCGTCAGAACCCTCCCGGTTTTGTCCGTGAACTTGATGCCCCGCTGCTTGACCCAGATCGCCAGATTCTTGGAAGCGGCAATCCCCATCAGCTTCCCGCGCGCTCGGACGCCCTTGTCGACGTAACCGGCGTAGGCCGTCTTGTTGTAGACCCAGACGGCGATCTTCGGGGACATGGTGTGATCCACCTCCCACCCTCCGAGATAGCTCCCGCCCGCGTAGGCCCCCTTCTTGGAATGAGGCGAGTCAGATGCCGGAGGTGCATCCATGACTCGAGCGGAGAGCACGGGGATGCTCTGTCGGGCAGCGACCCGCATGGCCTTCTGGATATACGGGCGGATGTTCGCCGAGATCTTCTTCTCAATCTGGCCCATCCGACCCATCGGGACTTTGACCCGGATACTCATCCCGGAACCTTGCTCTCCTCGCGATCCGCCCCGGCTCGATTGAGCCGAACGGTCCACTGAAGATCCTCCGCCTGGTAGCTGGGCACCCCCTGGACCAGAAACCTCCGGCGCTTGTGGGATTCGGCATCCCCGCGCATGAGCGTCACTTCCCAGGAGAAGGTTTCATTCTGCGGAATGGACTCCCCGTTCGGATCCAATCCGAGGAGCTGGAATTCCGTATACCTCGGAGAGATCTCCGAGACATTGAGCGACCCCTGTTCATCGATGCCGATGTCCAGGAGCTGCCGACTCACGGAGCTCACAGGCTCAACCTTCGGGGTCGGGCTGATCTCCTCCTCCGAGATTACAGTCTCGACGCCCTCCCCGCGGCTCTGTCCGCTCCATCGGGTGCGAACGAGGAAGACACGGTAGGGTCGCATCCCGAGATCCGTATTGATCTGTCGGAGGTCATCCAGACATCCGTCCAGAGCGAAATCGCCCAGAAGGGTCTTGGCCCATTCAGATTCCGGCGGGTTTCTCGTTCCGCAGCTCACGAATGTAGGACCTTCCAGATGACCAGGGCGATTCCAATCCCGACAAGAATGCCCAGGATCGTGGCCAGGACATCGAGGGCCGACCGCTCATCCTTGCTCTCGTTCATCGCTTCACCCTGATGTTGATTCCGGTCCCCTGGAACGCGGAGGCGAAGGGGTAATACGGGACCCCGAGCTCGTCCGAGAGCTTCATCGCCCACCGGACGTACTCCCGTTGGATCAGATCCGTGGCGGTCTGCCCGGCGGTAGCAGGCCTCATCTTGATCTGCCCGATGGACTCCACGGTCAGATAGCAGACGGCCTTCAGGAGCTTCATCTCGAGCCCCTCAAGGACACCGAGAAGCTGCCGGACCCTCTGGGCGGAGAACTCCGTCAGATGATCCATGGCGCTCTCGACGAGGAAGGCCCCCTGCATCGGAATCACCATGCCCATGGCGTAGACCGAGACTGCACTGGTTCCAGGGAACCCGAGGTGCCTTCGGACACCGGCCATCTCAGCCTGCGACAGGGTGTAGCTCATTCGATGTACGGCTCCAGTTCGACCTTCTGCTCGATCAGCTTGGCGAGAATACCAGGATCACGGACGATCTTGCCAACCGCCACGTAGGTCGTGCTCCCGTAGATGATGACCATCTTCTCCTTCAGAACCCGATAGGCCTGGGGCTGAAGCTTGAGCTCCGGAAGAATCACCTCCGGAACCTCGGGGGGATTCACCTGTTCCAGAACCTGCTCCTCAGACTCCGGCGGAACGATCGTTACCTTCGGCTCCGGAGGGACGACGGTCTGGGGGATGGAGGGTCGGTCCTGCCTGCGATTGTAGGGTCGCGTCATGGGCAGAGCCTAACACGCTCGAGGAAATAGTGGATGGGCGACGGGCCCGACGAGAGGGAGTAATCGGGGCCATCGCCCATCCGAGAAAACCCTATCACGGGATTCTCGGACGGAATAGATGGTGAAGTGATCAGGAGGGGAAGCAGGAGGGGAAGACGGGCCCTACCAGGACGGTAGGGCCGTGGGTCAAGCGGTAACTAGCTGTCAAAGCCGTGACAGAGCACGACCTGGCGCTTGTGGCGGGCCGCGGTGCCGGTGGCGGCATCGGTGCGCTGGGGCCAGTCACCGTCGAAGCGCCAGGACGTAGCGACCATGTCCTGGAGGCGGTTGAGGGGGGCGCGCATGATGAGCTTCACGCGATCGGCCGAGACCTCGATGCCGTTGTTGTTGACCTGGACCTCGCCCATCTTGCCGACCATGCCAGCCTCGGTGATGAACATCGCCGGGTCCTGGTAGTACTCCTCGATGCCACCGAAGCCGGTGATGAGGAGGCGGTGAACCTCCATGCCCGAGGTGAGACCGTTGTTGGTCAGCTCGGGGGCGAAGGCGTCGTCCTGGCTGTAGGTCACGCCGTCACGGGGCTCGACCGTGAGCTTGGTCGGGCACTCGTTGTTGTCCACGAAGACCACACCGAGCATCTTGCCGATCACGAAGTCCGAGTACATGTAGTTCTCGGGGCGGCCCGTGAGCATCCGCTGGATCTCGGTGTCGGCCATGAGGGCCGTGAGGGTCACCGGATCGAGGTGGGCGTGGTAGTTCCCGTCCGGATGGGCCGGGATGTTGTTCCGGCGGAGGCGCATCACGCAGTTGCGGATGTCCTGGAGCCGGGGCAGGTCGGTCACACCCAGGTCATCGACCTTGTTGCCGCCGCCGACGAACACGACCTCCGAGCGGTCGATCGCCTGCACGTAGTCGCGATCCGACCAGGTGTGGCTCGAGTCGAGCAGGAGCGTACCCGGGCCGAGCTCGTCACCCGTGATGGCGGGGGTGAAGCCGATCACGTTGCGGGTCGTCCCCGCGATGCTGATCTGGAGCGGATTGCCCGAGCTCACCGCCGAGAAGCGAACGCGCGAGCCGTTCTGGGCGCTCGGATTCCGGGCCTTGGTGAAGCCGTTGAGGCGCTTCACGACGAGCGAGGTCGAGGTCGCCCCGCCGTTGGCCACCGTCCAGCCCGACTCCGCCGCGTTGTAGAAGCGGTTGCGGACGAGGCGGTTGAGGGTCTGCGCGGCCTGGAGGCCGAGCTGGTGGCTGTTCCGCAGGAGCAGGTCGACGATCGCCTGGACCGACGTGGGGATGTTCGTGTCGATCGTCCCCGCGTAGGTGTTGAGCTGCGCCTCCCACTGCTCGATCGCGTAGCTCAGGGGCTCCGGATCGGTGCCAGGGCGGAGCGGGCGACCCGACGGGGGGATGAGCCCCGGAGCCGACGCGATGTACGTGTCACCCGCGCCCACGGGCCACGACTTGGCGACCACATCACCGCGGAAGATCATCGCCGGGAAGAGCCCATCGTGGAACGCCCGCTCCAGATAGCCCTCCTGAACGATGGCCCGAACCTCGGGAGTCATGACGATGTTGCTGAAATCCGGCATTGTCTTTCGTTCTCCGTGCTTAGAGGCCTGAATGGCCCCTGAAATCCCTTAGATCTTCTTGTTCACACCATCGAGGCCGGGTCGCGCTGACCCATCTGCCGAAGACGCTCCTGGAACTCCGCCTTGGTCATCTGCGAAGCGTGCTTCCGCTGCTCGCCCTCGGCCGGAATGACCTGCCTCTGGGTCGACGTCGGGGGCTTGCCAGAGAGGGGACTCGAGCTGACCGGCTGCTCCTCGACGGCCTTCTTGGCCTCGAGGGCCTGACGGAAGATCCCAGGCTTCTTCGCCTTGAGATCCTCGGCCAGATACTTCTGCGGATTGAAGGTCTTCGCCTCGTCATCCGAGAGCTTCCGGTAGTGGCTGTTCAGGGCCGACAGCGCGTAGTCGATGTCGTCACCCTGGACATCCGCCTCGTAGGCCATCTGACGCAGAGCCGAATCGTTCTCCAGAACGCTGATCCGAGAACGAAGGCCCTGAACGGTCTTCTTGAGCTGGGCATTCTCCGCCCGGAGCTCGGCATCAGCCGCCGACTTGTCCATCGGCTTGGGCTTCGGAGCAGCACCCGGAGCAGCCCGGAGCATCTCGTCCAGGCTCTCGAAACCCTTCGATTGAGCCTGCTTGTTCAGGCTCTCGAGAACGGAAGTCCGACCGGCCTCACGGTCACGCTTCCGCTCCTCGGCACGCTCCTTCGCGGTCGAACCCTGCACGGCCTGGAGGGGCTCGCGGGGCTTCGTCGGGACGGTGACCTTGGGCTCCTCGGCATCCGGAAGTACGGCGTCGAGAAGGTCCTGGGTCTCGGTCGGCTCGTTCTCGATCGTCTCGTCGGGTGGCATATGAATTCTTCTCCCTCTCTCAGTTCAGATCAGACGCCCGAAACCCACAGGCCCGAGAGCGGGTTCTCGGAGCGCGGGACGAACTCGATCACGAAGCCCGTGACCGTGCTCGGGAAGGTCAGGCTCTTGCCGTCATCCGACAGGAGCGCGATGCCCACGTTGGCGCCCGCCGTCGGGGTCAGCGCCGTACCGGCCGCATCCGAGACCACGTAGCTACCGACCGAGTTGGCCGTGCCGCTCGCCGTCACGCGGAGGGTCTTGACGACCAGGATCGCGGGGAGCAGATCCGAAGTCTCCCGCTCCAGACCCGAGATCGTCGCAGCCGCCAGCGAGGCCGCCGTGGTGATGTCGATCGTGGTCGCAGCCGACAGAGCCGCGAACGAGACCTTGACCGGCGAGAGCACGTTGCCGAGCTTCACCTTCTTCAGGACAGTCGCGAGCTGGTTCAGGTTGCAGGCGTTCAGGATCTGCTGAAGCGTGATGTCTCGTCCGGTGATTGAGGGCATAGTGTCTCCGTATCAGGCTTTCTCACCGAGCACAATGTAGACTTCCGTGTCGACAGTGCTCTCTCGGGTCAGTTCGATGGCAGTGATTCCAACATCATCCGATCGAAGAATCAAGCTGGGGTCCACGGGCAGTGCCTGGGTCGTCCCCATCGTGGTCGTGATCCGGAGCCGGACGTAGCCACCCTCCGCTCGGACTGACAGATAGTTCACCTCCTCGAGATTCCCGAGATCCACGGTGACGGGGCTATCCGAGTCGAGCGTGTAGCTCGTCGACAGAACCCGCTTCATGAAGACAGAATCGTTGAGGGTCAGAAGCGTGGTCGGCTGGCCCGGAGGCGAACCGACGGGATTCTGAATCGAGATGGAACCCTCGATCTTGAGCTGCTGCGACATCAGGTAAGTTCTCCGGCTCGGAAGATCCAGGCACCGACCAGGATCGGGTCGACCTCGGTGATATCCCCCGAGAGCATGTCAGAAATCGCAATCGCGTCCTGAGGATCGATCTCCTTCAGAAGCTCCGGAGTTCCGTCACCCCAGGTGTCGATCAACTCCAGGATCTTGTCCGCCGAATCCTCCGGGAGCTCCTGATCATCCGAGAGCAGAGAGGTGGGATCCATGTCCTGGACCTCCTCCTCAATCTGCGGAACGTGAGGGCGGAGCATCGAAACCAGATTCTCCATCTGCTCCGGAGACATCTTCCCCGAGCCCGACTGGAACTGATCGGCACGCTCTGGCTCGAGCTCCTCCTGAGGAACCGGATCTTCCTCTTCCTTCTGGCCCTTGGACCAGGCTTGCATGTCGGGCTGTGCCATCGGCGTAAGAATCCTATGTCCGGACGTAGTTTGTCAAAGCTCTACCAGGATCCGCCGTTCTGGATCTCGAGAGCCAGAGCGATCGGATCAAAGTCCAGGCCCGGATCGTCCGGAGCGTATTCAACGTCCCCGTGGCGACTCTCGTTCTGAACGAAATGGATCAGGGTCTCGACGTTCTCCTCCGGTTCCATGTCTCGAGTTAGAGCGTGGAGCTGCTGCGGAGCGTTGATCAGGATCCCATCTTCAGGTCGCTTCATCGTGCCCTCCGGCGGGCGCGGAGCCCGCGGTTCTCGAAGAGCCGATCGAACTCTCGGGCGATCGGCTCGAAGTCCTTATCGTCCCACTGAGCGTGAAGATTCCCAAGGCGCCGCCACTCATCTCCGGAATGCTTCGTATCGGACCGGACAGCTCCGCCAGCCCGGAGGCCGACCCACTGAGCATAGCTTCGGGCAAAGAGTTCGGCCGGATCCAAAAGGTAGGTCGTGCATCGGACACCGTTGACGTGTCCCTGCTTCATGAACTCGTTATGGCGCTCCCCAAGCTGCTTCACAGCTCCGGACTTGTAGATCGCGTTCATCACCCCGGAAAGCTCTTTAGAGCGGCGGGCAGTTCCCAATCCGTTCATCTGGGGCTTGCCGTTGCCAAACAGGTGGTGGTCGAGGAAGTGTCCGTATTCGTGGGCGGCAGTTCCGGCGGGTCCCGCCGCGTGCTTGGAAACGTTGATCTCGTTGCCACCCCAGGGCTGCCAGACCTTGTAGAGCCCGTTAGCCCCGCCGAGCGATCCCGTGACCTTCATCGGGATCTTGTACAGATCCTTCGGGACGTTGTGGACCTTCCCGATCGAAGCCACGGCCTCATCCACCCCGCGGTTGGCCTTCTTCGAGAAGAGCATCCCGTAGGAAATCCGGATGTTCTCTCGGGGATGAATGCCGGGGTTCTTGACCCGGACCTGCTCCCCGGAGCTGAAGCGAAGAGTCTCCTGCTCCGGGGGCTTGACCCAATAGGTCCGACGGACATTCCCGCCGACCCCGTGGACGACCATGAGCTTCTTCTGGAGGCCGTGATGATCCATCAGCGACGGAGCCTGTTCACAGTCCACTCCGCGGCCCGGTTGATGTGCTTCTCGGTGTGACGATTGGCCAGAAAGCTCCCGGCGTGACCGCCAAGGAATCCGCCGACCCCCGCCCCGACAGGTCCCGCGGTCATTCCGCCAAGGGCCGTTCCAGCCACCGTTCCGAAGTGCGATCCGATATGGCTGGCCGCAGCTTCGCCCCCGACCCTGGCCATGTGCCCGGCCAGATCCGCGCCCACGGTCCTGCGGTAGTTGGTCACAGCTTCACGGGCCGCAGGAACGGCCGATCGGGCCCGCTGTCCGGCTCCTCGGATGCGATTCCCAGCGTTCTGGGCTGCCCCGGCGAGACGGAGGGCGGTCTTGTCCTGGTCTCGAGCTCCATTCCAGCCGACCTTGGCCTTGGAGAACATCGCGTGGGCAGTCGTAGCTGCATTCCAGCCGCCAGCCTTCGCCCGCCCGTGCATCTCACGGGCGGCACCGATGGCAGCTCCGATCTTCTTGCGATTGAGGACGGCCAGGCCAACAGCGGCGGCCCCCAGCGCCAGCTTCCCCGCGTTACGGCGGAGGAAGCCGGGTTGGCCGGGGGGTCCCTGGTTCTTGAGCTGCTTGGGGTTGGACTTGACCCAATAGGAACGCTTCACCGATCCGTGTTTCCCACGGACGGTCTTCTGCACCTTCTTGAGTCCAGGCCTACCCATGTTCAGCGGCGACCTCGGGCACGATTGTACGCATGAATCCCGGCTGCCGTGGTGGCCAGACCGGAAACCATGTGGATGCCTACGGCGGTAGCCTTCGCGCCGAAGGTTCCGTTCTGGACATCGTTCAAGATCCGCTGACCGTTTCTGCCCTTGTAGGCAGCCTTGCCAGCCAGGCGTCCGCCCAGGAAGCCACCGACGTGCTGGCCAATCTCTCCGCCGGAATAGGCGCTACCGTGCTTCGCGCCGATCTTCCGTCCGGCGATGTGTCCGGCGACAGTGCCAGCGGCAGCTCCGAGTCCAGTGACAGCACCGCGACCGGCGATGCCCAGGCCGTGCTTCCGCAGGACCTGGCCCGCAGTCATCTGCGGAGCAGCCGAGCGACGGACAGACTTCTTGGCCTCGCCAGATCGGACCATGACGGTCCGCTGGTAGGTGCCCTTCTTGCCCTTGACCGAAACCTTCTTCTGAACCAGCCCCGCGTGACCCTTCTTCATCGCTTCCTCGTCTTCGTGTGGTGAGTCGCCAACTTCAAAAGACCCTTGGCGACGTGCTCACCAACGATCCCACCGACAGCGGCACCGCCGACGCGGTGCCCCATGCTTCGCAACCCCTTCGTGGCCCGGAGACCGACGATCGCTCCCGCCCCTCGGCCGAAGTGCTCGGCCAGATCGCCAGCCATGTCCGACTTCAGGGCCGAATGAGCCGCGCTCTTCAGGACGTTCTTGGTCCGACGCCGGGCCTGATCCGTTCCGAGGTGCTTGTGGATCGCCTTCCCCGCGGAATGGCTCCAGCTCCCGGACTTCTCGGTCGACTTCTTCCAGCCCTGAGCCGCTCCGGTCCGAAGCGCATGGAGCTGAAGACCGAACCCGTGGGTTCCATCCGCAGTCGCCCGATGGGCAATCTTGGCCTGTCCGATCGCACCACGGATGGCGTGTCGATGTCCGTACGCGAGAGCGCCAGCGGTAGCCGCAACGGCCACACCGGCAACGATCTTCTTCTTGTGGTTCTGGAGGAAGCCGGAGGCAGACTCCTGGGCCTTGACCCAGTAGCTCCTCTTAACCGTTCCGTGCTTACCGCGAACGGTCCGGACTTCCTTCCGCAGTCCGGAGCGGGACATCAGGGCACCCTCCCCCGCTGGACGGGCAGCTTCACCCGGTTCCCGTTGGCCTGGACCCGGTCCACACCGACGCCCATCGCTCGGCCAACCCGGTGGCCAGCCGCCGCGCCAGCCGCCGCGCCCACCAGAGCACCGAACACAGAACCTGCGGCGCCACCACGAACAGCGTTACCAGCATAGACCTTCGTGTGCTGCGAGTGGATACGGCGGGAATGAGCGGGATCCAGCCCGACATACGGGTTGTTGGATCGTCCCTGCCCATGAATAGCGGAATTGATCATCGATCGGGTCAGAGCCGTGGCCCCCGCAGCACCCGTAGCGCCGCCAACCATCGATCCACCCATGGCGCCAACAAGGGCGCCCGCGATCATCCCGCGGCGACCGAACTTCGCCGCATGGTTCTGAGCGGGGACGGCACGAACCATGACAGTCCGCTGGAAAGTCTTCCCGCCCTTTCCATGGACCGTCTTCTTGACCCGACGAAGTGAAGTGCTCATCGATACCTCTCGGGGAAAGCTATCATCCCTCGCCCGAGAAGTAATCCCGCTAGTCCCTGGACAAATCCTCAGTCGTGGCATCTCGGAAGAGCTGCTCCTTCTCCCTCCGTGCCTCGAGCCAGCTTCTCAGTCCGCAGAATCGGATGAAAACGCAGTAGATCAGGAGCCAGATCGCAAACCGGAGCGCGAGCTTGTCCGCCATGTGCCCGCTGACGACGGCGGAATCTGGGCCTGGGGATGTGATGTAGATCTCGACCATTCGCCCGTCGGGGATGGCGGCAACCTCAACATAGCCGTCCGTCTTTCTGAAAAGCTTCACCGGGACTTCCCCATCTTTCGGAGGGCACCCAGAAGCGCCTTCTCCTTGTTGGACTTCGGCTTCGGGGCGGAGGGTTGCCAGGACTGCCCGATCTCGAGGCTCGCGGGATAGTTCATCCAGAGAACCTCCGTCTTCGTGATCCGGCCCTCGTCCGCATTCGCTGCCACGTTGGGCCGCTCGAACTCCTCCCTTCGCCAGTCCTTGTAGACCCGATCGTAAAATGCTCCGCCGTAGCCCGAAACCATGATCAGGGCCCCGGCCTTGGACGCAGCATCGTTTGCCTCGAAGAGGGCCAGGTGCTGCTCCTCGGTCATCTCGTGCTGATAGCCGAAGTCCGTGATCCGAGATTCCATGTGGTACGGAGGATCCTCGTAGATGAAGACGCCGGGCTTCCCGTACCGCTTCACGACCGTGGCCGCATCCTCACAATCCAGGTGAACAGGACGGAGCCGATCAGCGTAATCATGGAGCTGCGAGAGCGTGACCTCCGCGGAAGCTGCCATCGAGGTGGTCGCCGTCGCCCGGCTCCAGCCAACAATCTTGGTCTGCATCCCGGCGAAGTTCTGGCGGTGACGAACCCAGACCCTCCGGGCGGTCTCGAGCTCCTCCTCGGGGGTCATCTTCTCCGAGCTCAGCCCCGGATCATTCAGGGCCAGGCGACAATCCCGCTGTTCCGCCAGGGCGTACGGGGTCAGCTTGCAGGCCTGGATCAGTTCCTCCGGGCGGGAGCGCAAAACCCGGTAGAACGTGACGATGCTCTTATTCAGATCGTTGATGACCTGGATCGGATAGAGCTGGGGCGGGACCTGGAAGAACACTCCGCCCCCGCCGAAGAAAGGCTCCACGTAGAGTCCGAGCTCGTTATCCTTCGTGGACTTCGGGAATCTCGGAATGATGTGATGGGCGGTCGTCTTCTTCCCCCCGTAGTAGCGCAGCGGCCCGTCGAGACTCATCAGATACTCCTCTTCCTTCCGGCTCCCCCTCGGGGCTTCTTTCCGATGGCCTGGATCTTCTCGTTGCTCTGGTAGTAGGTGCCGCCGCCCTCCTTGGCGAAATAGGCCCCCTTCTCCGTCTTCTTCAGAAGCCGCGCCTTGGCCGCAGTCGTCTTCTGGATCGCACCCTGTCGCGCCTTCACACCCGCGGTCTTGGCCTTCTCGAGGCCCTGGCGAATTTTCAGCATGTGCTGAGCATCCGCGATCCTCCCCTCGCGGGTATGACCCGAAACCTCCCGGAGTCTGCGGAGCTTGTTGGCGTGGGCAGCCTCCTTGCGCTGCTCCGCATCCTCGTGCCCCTGCATCTTCAAGCCCTGCTTGTGAGCATGGACAGTCGTGTCGTGGACGATCTTAGCCTGGGCCTTCTCCGTCCCCTTGTTGGTCTGGCGACGGTCGAGCTCGCTATGGGCGGCCTTCAGGATCGATTCGTGGTCGTGCCCGCCGAAGCGGGTAGCGTGGTCCCGCACTTCACGGAGCTCGTTGTGGGTCATCTGTCGAACGTCCGGGTCGCCCCGGCGGACCTTGGCCACGTTCTCGAACACCCGCTGGTCCCGCTTCAGGTTGTCCATGTGACTCGAGAACGCATGACCCGCGAAGGTCATGAGCGCCCCCATCACATAGTTGCCCTTGCGAAAGTTCCGGCTCGTGGACTGGGTCAGCCACTTGCTGATCCCCGTGCCCACCGCATGACGGGCGGAAGCCCGTCCGGCATCCGACTGGGCGTACTCCCGAGCACTCGGCATGGATCCGTGGAGCCGCGAGTAGTCCGCACGGCTCTCGGAAACATGGGAGCGCACCCCCGCAATCAGGCCACCAGCATGGTTCCTGGCGTTGTTCTTGATGTAGTCGGTGAAGACGCCCATGCGAGAAGAAGACCACGAAAACCCGGATGAATCCAGGCTTCGGGGCCTAGCGGCCCCCCGCTCCCATCATGATCCGGTCGGGCCCGGGGCCCCTGTCAACTTCGACGAAGCACCAGCTCGGGTGCTTGGCCGCAGCCTTCTCCGCCTCCGGGGCGCAGGTCGGGCAGGAGTAGATCTCGCCCAGCTTGATGAAGCGCCCGGCCTTGGTCTTGACCAGCATCTTCCCGTAGGTGTCGGGATCCGTCTTGGCCAGGACCATCAGGTTGGGATCGCGGGAGAACATCTCTGCCTCCTCCGCGAACGACCGGATCGCGATCGTCGGAGGGCGGCCACAACCCCGACAGGTAGACCCGATCGGGAAGGCCATCTCCCGATGGAGCTCCTCCGGGGTCATCCGGCCGTTCAGAAACTTGTCCCTGTGGATGATCTTGCTCATTCCTTGTCCCATCTCCGTGAAGGCCGTTTCAGCTTCAGCTCGTCCTTATCCTTCGGAGGAGCTTCCAGGATTGCCTCCCGGATGATCGCCGCCCGATCCAGGATTCTGAAGAGCGGAATCCCGCTCCCCTTTACCATGGCCGTGTCCAGCTTCCCCTCCCGGACCTGCTCGATGACCCAGGGTTCCTTCCGCTTCGTGAGCTCGAGAACCTCGGGCATGGTCAGCCAATGCTCGTGCTCCAGCTTCCGATCAATGTGCCGATAGCGAAGCTTCCAGGGCCCGTCCGTCCAGTTCGGATCCCTCGGGGAGATGTAACCGATCGGGTGCGGCAGCTCCTCCGAGCTCAACGAAACCGTTCGGGTGTCGCTGTACCGTCTTCCGTTGATGATCAGGACTGAGGGCATCGCTACCTGTTCATTTGTACTACTCGGGCAGAGCTGATACGTCAATGGGCATGAGAATCGTCGGCCTCGACATCGCCATGTGCAACGTCGGCATCGTCTCCTGTCATCTGGACGAAGAGACGGGAGTTCTGACCCTCACCTCCTGTCAGACCGTGGTGACGGTGAAGCCCAAGCCGAAGAACAGGCTATCGCCCACCCTGGACAACATGGCCCGGACCCAGATCATTCACCGGGAAGTCTCGGAGATGATGGCTGAGATCGAGCCGCACCTGGTTTGCGTTGAGGCACAGAGCTGGCCCCGGAAGAATCCGAGCAGCTCGATCCAGATGGCTCAGGCCTGGGGGGCGATCTCTCCTCTTCTGGCGGGGATTCCGGTGATCGATATCCCGCCACAGGATCTGAAGTTCGCCGTGGCGGGATCACGAAGTGCCTCGAAGGAGGAGGTCGAGGCGGGGTGCCTTACTCTTCTTCCGGATCAGGCTTGGACTCGGGCTGTGATTTCGCGGGGGGTTCCGAAGGCTTCGGAGCGGGAGCACTGCTGGGACGCTTTGGGGGCTGTCCTTGCTTCCCTTCGGACCCCGGCTTTTCAGAAGCTCCGCCTGGAGCTTTCCCAGGCTGGGGCTGTTCTTGCTCGTCCGCTCCCACCGCCTTCGCCGCAAGCTGCGGCGAGGAAATGGCGGCGTTAGCCACGAAGATCTGAGCGTACTTCGCCTTGTACTGGATCAGGGTCAGGTCCCCATCCGGGAGCTGGCCCAGGCCCAACGCCTTCTCACGGTACTCGTTCAGCGTCACCAGACCGTTGTCCAGCGCCGCCTTCCACGCCGCCGGATTCATCTCCGGAGCGCCCGTTCCCTCATCGACAGGGCCACCGCCCTCTCCGCCCATACCAGGATCGCCGGGCTGGGGCTGAGAAGCAGCAGCTTCCTCGGCAGCGGCGGCGTCGGCTTCCTTCTTGAGCTCGTGCAGGGTCTTGATAGGGTCGATGTCCAGATAAGGCGCGGAGAAGTTGATTGCCGCGCTCTTGGTCATCATTTCCGCATCCTTGGCCGTAGTTGCGACGCGCAGGGCGGTTTCCACGTCCGTCAGGGTCGGGCGGAAGTACGGGGGCCACTTCACCTCGCAGATCGTGCCCTTGCCGATGTCCCGGGGGATCTCGACCGTGTCCCCATCCGGCTGCTGAATCACCTTCGGGGGGACGAACACCTTCCCGCGGACGAGCCTCCCGTCCTCCGTCTCACGGATGGACGTGTACTTCCGAATAGCCTCCAGAAGCTTCTGGCTGATCCGGATCATCGGGGGGCCGTACTGCTCCCGAAGGTCGTCCGCCCGCTCCAGCATGGAGCTGTAGATTCGCTCGATCTCGAGGGCGGTCTTCTCCCCCGAGTTCTGGAACAGGACCTGGTCCGGGACGCATTGAGCCAGGCGGTAGGCCCGATCCTCCATCTCCTTGACGACCGTGATGCCCACCGTGGCACCAGAGCCGTTCATCTCCATGTACGAAGCCTGTCCGCCCTTCTCTAGCTTGATGGCGTTATCGGAGCCCTTCGCCACAGTCTTGAGCTCGAGGTCCGTCGAGAGATTGAGCGTCGGGTCACAGTTCTTGATCGTGCCGGAATAGATCTCGGTCAGGAGCGAATCGATCGCCTTGACCAAATCGAAGATGCCAGCGCAGTCCGCCTCCCCGTCGATCTCATCCCCCTCATCCAGGTTCTGGATCCACTCGTACGGGACGAAGCTGAGCCCGTGGCGAACCGTGTTGCTCTGGATGTAATCCCAGTTCGGCTCCTTCTTCTTGCAACGGACCGGAACCCAGACCGTGTCCGTCTCCGTGTCGATCACGCGCCTGTACCAGTACCAGACCGGCTTCCAGACCCCGTTCTCGTCCTTCTCCTCCTTGGAGTACGTGTGCTGGATAGTGAGCTTGGTCAGCTCGTCCGATCCCATCCCCGCAAACTCCGGGGTCGCCCACCGAGGATCCAGGGCCTCGAAACGTACCTTCCCCTGGACGAACTTGAAGCCGATACAGCCCGTCCCCATCGCCCCGCCGTAGTTGCGGGTCTGGATCATGGCCGCCCAGAAGTTCCCGAACACCAGTTGGGCGTTCAGATAGTCCTCCGTCTTCTCATCCCCAGGAACCCGCATCCGGGGCTGCTTCCGGTGTGAGAACAGGAGTCCCGTAAACCTCGAGACGATGTTCCGGATGATGCCGAGGGGGGCAACCGGACGGCGGAACTCTCGGGGAAGAGCGTCCCCGACGATCTCGAAACCGGGCGGAACGTAGCCCTGGCGCGAGATTCCGTCCCGCATGGAGTCGGACATGACCGCCCGGCCCTCCCAGTCGACGCCCTTCCCCGCGTGCTCGGCGACCTTGAAGTAACTCCAGCGGGAGGTGAGCTCGATCTGTCGAGCGGTCAGCTTCTGGCTGTGGGGATTCTTACCGGAACCGGCACTCTCGCCCAGGGCTTCCATGGCTCCGCCAGCTCCGGACGGATCTCGCTCGATCGGCATAGCCCCAAACCTAACCTAATCTGGCATTACCTGTCCCGTTGTTCTCCTGTACAAATGCACGTAAGCTCCTGCACATGCGTGAGCCTTCGGATACGAAACCGACCGCCCGGCAGAAGCAAGTGCTCCTCCTCGTCCGGGATTTCATCTCCAAGAACAACTACCCTCCGACGAAGCGGGAGCTGGCCAACCTTCTGGGCGTGAGCTCTGCGACGGGGGTCAATGACATCCTCGAGGCCGCAGAGAAGAAGGGGCTCGTGAAGCTCGTACCCTTCATCTCCAGGGGGATCATCCTGACCGAAGCGGGGCAGGAGGCGCTGAAGGATGGCGAATAAGCTACCCGCGATCGGTTGGAAGCGAAACGGTGCAGCTCCCCCCGCAGCTACCGCCGGATCAACGGCTACCCTCGCCAAGATCCGGTCCCAGAACCCTCCGACCTTCAAGACCAGTCCGGAGCAGGAAACCTGGGCGCAGCGTCACGACCGGGAGGAGATGGAGATCGAGCAGAAGGAGGCCGATGCCATCCTCGATGCTCGGAAGGCTCAGCTCAAGGCGATCGAGGACGAGACCACGATCCGGAAGATCAACCGGAACATCGCCCTCCGCTTCGGGGGTGTGGCCATCTCCCTGGTTACGACCCTGAGCAAGACCGCTATGATCCTCGACGAGCGGGTCAAGACCGAGGGGACGAAGATGTCCACCAAGGAGCTTCGGGAAACGATTCAGATCACCTCCGGAGCGATCAGTCGCGCCCAGGGAGCCATGGAAGCCGCTGCCAAGACCGAGCGGTACATGACCCGGCACTCCCTGGATACGGGGAGTTCGGACGGGGACGATCTGGATGATCTGGACGCCGAAAGCGCCAAGCTTCTCCTGAACAACCTGGCCAAGAGCCTCGGACATCTGACCAAGAAGAGCCGTGAGATCGACGTGGAAGTCATCCCGGACGAAGTGAAGGCGGCCGCCGAATGACCATGCATATCGATCACGCCCTGCTCGAGCGACTGGCCCAGGAGGATCCGCAGCAGGCTGCAAAGATCGCTCGCGACTACCGCCGAGCGATGATCACCCTTGCCCGGAAGGATCCGAGCTACTTCTGCGCCTACGTTCTCCGAAACGAGCGGGACGGGTCGCAGATCCATCAGCATCCGGACCACGAGCGGGTCCACAAGACCATTCTCGAGAACCCACGGACGGCGATCTGGACCCATCCGGAGTGGGGCAAAGATGTTCCACTTTCCACTGAGATTCCGACCACTTACGGGTGGAAGCTCATGGGGGATCTCAAGGTCGGGGACCACGTCTACGATGCCCGTGGCATTGCTACGGAGGTGATTTGGGCCGGGCCGGTTTTGAACAACGACGTGTACGAGCTGGAGCTGGATGATGGAGATGTCGTCCAGGCTGGCCAGGGGCATCTCTGGCTGGCTCATCACACCTATGATCGCTCCCTGAACCCGGAGCGCCTCCGAATGGTCGACACCCAGACCATTGCAAAGTCCATCACGACCTGTGGGCGGAAGACCTGGTCTCTGCCTCTCACTGAGGCTGTTGACTACCCCGAATCTGATCTTCCAGTCGCGCCGTACGTTCTCGGCGCTTGGCTTGGAGATGGGGACAGCAACGGTCCGCAGATCACCTGCCACCAGGATGACCGCTTGATCTACGATCGTTGCCAAGCTCTCGTTGTGGAACCTGGCCGCGAGGCTTGCGACAAGCGGAAGCCTCATGTTCTCCGGTGCCGAATCGGGGGCCCCATTTTCTCTAGGGCTTTGAAGAGCCTCGGAGTTACGGGCCGAGCAGGATGCAAGTTCATCCCGGAAAAGTACCTCCTCGGATCAATCGAGCAGCGACTGGAGCTGCTCAAGGGTCTGCTCGACACCGACGGGACGGTCTACAGCCGGAAGGGCCAGACCAGCTACATCGAGGTCAGCTTTTGTGTGGAGCGACTCGCAAAGGACACGCTCGAGCTCATCCGGTCCCTTGGGTTCAAGGCTCGTCTGCGCTCTGAGCCTTCCAAGCTTTACGACCGAGAGGTTGGGACGCGACATCGGATCTTCTTCACGGCCCATACGCCGGTCTTTCATCTCCCTCGGAAGCTGGCCAAGCAGGTCATGTCCTTTCCGAAGGGAAGCAAAGCAACGACCCGGACCATCGTTCGGGCTGACAAGGTCCCTAGTGTCCCAACCCGCTGCATCAAGGTTCTGGCCCATGATGGGACATTTCTCATGGGCAGGAGCTACACGGTCACGCACAACTGCGAGCTGGTCGGAACCCCCGTTCTGCTCGCCAATGGGACCTGGCGACCCATCGAAAGCCTCGCGAAGTGGACCCCCGTGCTCACCTGGGATGGGTCTTCCCCAGATTTGAAGGTCGTCACCGCACGGAGCACCCCCAATGGGGCCCAGAAGACCGTCAAGATCGGCCTCTCGGACGGTCGGATCATGCAGGTCACGCACAATCACCCGCTCATGACCGCGAACATGGTCTGGAAACGTGCGGATCAGCTCCTGGCCGGGGACGAGCTCATCTCCCTCCGTCATCTGGACCTTCCGGACTGCTTTTACACGTCCGACCAGGATATTCCGGGGGATGAGGCTGAGATTCTCGGCTATCTGCTCGCGGGAAGGGTTCTGAGGACCGGGTCCATCCAGCTCCGATCCCTCGGACTGAGCCAGAAGTGGTCCGCTCGGAGGAAGAAGTTCCTCGAGTCCGCCGGATGGGCGAAGGTCCCGGTTACTCGGGTCGACGGGGCCCTCGTGACCTTCCAAAACAAGTTCGGGGCCATGTCTCCGGGGGATTTCCTCCGGGGATGGGCCACCGTGGATAGCGAAGGCTGGCCCGTCGAGCTCCATGACGCCGTCTACCAGCTTCCCCAGCGCAGCCTGGAGCGTCTCCTCTCCGGGTTCTTCTCCGCGGCGTTCATGCAGTTGCCGGACAAGCGGCGGCGGACCCTGGCGGGTACTACAGGGCTCGGGGATGACCGCGCACCCCAGATGGTCGGCCACCTCCGGAAGACGACCCTCCTGGCCGTCCAGAGGCTCCTCCTGAGGGTCGGTGCCGTCGCCAACGTGACTCGACTCCGGGGACTGGCTGACCTGTCGATGGTCACGTTCAAGCAGATGGTCGGGAAGAAGAGCGCCAGCGCGAAGCCCTGGAAGATCACGCTCGAGTCCGGCGAGTTCATGCGCTTCTGGCCGTCCATACCGACATCAGGAATGATGATGTGACGGCTGTAGCGGCGAACCTCATCAACTGTTAACGATGCAGCTGGTTCAACCAGGGGTGGCAAAGACACTTTGTGCTCCGAGTTCGGTGTGTGGATTCCGCGGGACATCGCGTGGCCAAATCGTACGCCAGCCAGCAATGTCGTTAATCGCCAATGACAACAGTGAGGCGCACGTCATTGTTCCCAGACATCGCCAGCGACTCCCACCCTCGGCAACGACGGATGTCACCGTTGGACCTATCCGACGAGCTCCCGCCACGCCTGCTCAACGATGTGTGGGTGCTCCATCTGCGTCACATGCCCCGAGTCGGGCACCACCATGACGCTTGCATTGGGGAACTCCTTGGTTGATCGGAACGCCGCCCGTGGGTTAACGAGTTTGTCCTGTCGGCCGTAGATCAGCAGCACCGGCACGGTGGTGGAGCGGATGATCTGCTCGGCGTCGCTGCCCATGAGCACGCGGCGAAGGCCACGCCGGCACAGA
>OFRO01000151.1_pt1 | contig 27280 bp, 50 predicted proteins | sample 1543091 | NCBI WGS metagenome assembly OFRO01 (sample SAMN07774217, study PRJEB24372) | wastewater metagenome | isolation source: Exp Tend NO 10WW | collected 2016-02
AAAGATCAAATTCAAAAAACGATACTCCAAACTTGATTTTAATTGTGTCTGTATCTTTTGGCAAAGACTCATAAACAACTATACAAGCTTCTTTGTATGTGCTTGGAGTGAATTTATATACAGTCTTCTTACTTAAAGACAACGACATAATAAAATCATCTATACTTGCACCCCAAGAAAGAGGAACCATTGACCCTTCGTTCATGTCGCTTATGTCTCCGGTTATAAGACCACATATCCACAAATCTTTTGTTTTCGCTATTCCCTTGTATTTATGGCCTAGCATAATATCATCGTCTTGCGATTCTAAATACCCTAAAAAAGTTACGTCGCTCATATTGTAGGTTTTGTTTTTCTTAAGTAAGCTATTGTATTTCGATTCCCTGCTATTGTTTCTTTAAGTCCTTTTATTCGCATTGCTCCAAGTCTTGCAAGTGCACACCGTTCTTTTAAACTCCAGTAGTAGTTAAAAAGTCCTATTCCATGTCTTTCAATGTAAAATATACTATGGTCCGGGAATTCTTTTTTATCAAATACCATTAGCCCGCAAAAGCTTGGAATTAATTCTAATGCAAGTTGTTTCAAATCTTCTGGAACGGCATAATAGAAGTATTTAAACTTTCCAAACCATCTTCCAACTCCTGTTTTTTCAATCGTTGTGTGTTGCGGCTTTTTAAAATCTGCTCTAAGGTCTGATTTACTTGTTTTGATTTCAAACCCATATGCTAAATCGCTTTTTCTAAGTACTAACATGTCTACTTCAAATGGAACTAACTCCATTTGATTGCTTACATTTGGGACCATAAGATCTTGCCTAAAATTAAAATAATCCATTATAGCAAGTTCAATGTCTAATGTAGTAGTTTTACTCATACTCTTGATTATTTTCTTTTTCAAGCTGTGATAAAATATTATTTACATGTATATGCCAATTGTCCGTCTTTGGAATATTATGCCTCTCCGCATACTGATGCAAGGCCCAGCCGTTTTTCATACCTTTTATCTTTGCATAAAGTCGTAGTTCATTGTCTTTAACCTTCTCCCATTTCTTTTTAGATAGCCTGGTATAGTTGATCATGTTTTTAGTAAGGACTACCATTTCTAGACTTCCAATGGTTATTTTCTCCTTCTCTTCCTCCTCAAATAAGAATCCACATTTATTGCACTCTTTTCCAAGTATGACTTGTTTACATTCAGGGCACTTTCTAGGCTTTACCTTTCTTGTCTTTTTCTCTACCCCATCTTCTAGTGTTAGTTCTTCGTCATAGTCTTCAAAGAATCCATGCATTTCGACGTTTCCTCCAAAGTCAATGACGTTAAATCCCGGCTTGACATAAAGTAATTCTTTGTACGTCCTAGCTCCTCGTCCAATCGCTTGGAGATATCTAGCTATAGACTTAGTTTTTTTAACTAAAAAAATATTTATTACAGGAGGAAAGTCTGCTCCTTCGGTCAATACATCGCAATTACATAATACTTGTATTTGTTTGTTGTTGAATTTTTTATAAATATCCTTTCTTTCAGCTATTTTTGTCTTACCTGTGACATAAGCCGTTTTAATTCCTGTCTGCTTAATTGCGTCATGCACTTCAATTGTATGGGCTACATTTATACAAAAAACAATACTTTGCCCATCGGATTTTTTTACTTCTTCTACAACATGTGGCGTAATATCCCATTCTGAAAACCTTGCATACATTTCATTCTCATCATAGTCTCCCTTTTTTATAGACACGCCAGACATGTCTAAGCTTCCAATTGCAGAATACGTAGCACTACATAAATATCCTTGTGCAATAGCTTCTTTGCATTTAATTGGATGTACTAATTTATCAAATATAGCTTTCATTGATTTGCCATCGGCTCTAAACGGAGTTGCAGTAATTCCAACTAATTTAGCCTGATGGAAATGATTTATAATTTTTTGATAATCAGCTCCTGCTGCGTAATGAGTTTCGTCTATTACTACCAAATCGAAATGATCAGATGTAAAATACTGTAATCTTTTTGACAAGCTCTGTCTACTGCTTACCTGAACAGAAAGATGGTAGTCCTTTTTTTCTGATCCAAGTATATACCCACTCGATACATCAAATTGATCCCGTAGTCTGTCCGCAAATTGCCTAACAAGATTGTCACGATGCACGATAATAAGTATTTTTTTGCCTCTTAGGTAGCCCATTTGGATTATTTCTCCCATTAGCGTAGTCTTGCCTAATCCCATTGCTAAAACCAACAATATTTTTTTAAAACCTTCTCTCATGGCCTGAAAAATATCATCAAGACCTTTTTGCTGGTATGGATGTAGTGTTATTTTGCTCATTTTTTAAACTTTATCTCTCTTGCAATCTTCATTTCTTCCCATTCTTCATCGGTGAATTTTATTCTTTCTTCGATCTCATGGAATTGCTCAACAGTATTAAAGTTTTCAACTTGCTGGTCATGCTTGTAGAAGAAAGTAAACATTTTTCTAACTGATTTCTCAATTCCGTATTTGTCAATTAGAAGCGTTATGAGCGCCTTTCTTTCCTTAGCCTTAGATTGTGCCGCAAACCTTCTTATCTGCTCGTGCGCCCCCTCAAGAATCGAAAATTCAGCCATTGAGGACTCTAGCTCCGGGGTTGATTTGGGTGGAAGTGGTTTTTTTTCGTTTGCATCGATTGAATCTTTTTTGATCGATAATTGACGCTCCCAGCCCAGAAAACAAGTGTGGGTTCCCTTGTCGTTGAAAAATTTATTTCCGCATTTGAAAAAATATTCAACAAATTTGTCTACTGTAAACGCAGTGCCTCGACCTGGGAAGAATCTTTCTTCAATTTCATCAAGATTTTCAATCAGATTTTTTTTCTGCAAGTTTTTGATGCTTGTCCGGATTTTGTTAGCAAGAATTTTTTGGTCTGCAGAAAAATCAAAAAAATCTGAATTTTCAGAAATAGTATTCTCTATTTCTTTTTCTTTAATTTCCTTTACTTTACTTTGTGTACTTTGGACACCGATAACTACACCTAAGGTGGTGTTACTGTCACGCAAACTATGGTTTTCGTCACGGAAACTACTTTTTTCTAAATTTTCATCTTCTCCAAAGTTGGATATTTTTTGTGAATTTTCATGCGAAAAACCATTTTTTTGGTCGTTTTTAGTCTTATTTTCGATAGGGGTGGAGTTTCCGTCACGGAAACTCACTGGGTCAATTAATGATCTATCTGGTCCTTGTGACTGTCTCTTAGCATATACTGAAACAAGCCTCTCATCTAGGTTTGTGGACCAAACATATCCTCCTTTGTTGTTTAATAATCCTAAAACGACGCAATAATCTATAATATCTCTAAGTTCTTGGGAAGTGACATCAAAATCACCACTTAGAAGTTCTAGTTCTAGGTCATTGTATAAAAAATAGTTGTTTTCTGATTCTGTCAAATGTTCTAAAAACATCGTCCAAACAGAATAACCAATATGTTTAAATTTTTGCCTTAAGGCCTTAATTTTTCTATGGTTTCTCATGTTGCTGTCGTGTGAGAAATAATCACATCCGCGTTTCTTTGGTCTGGCCATGTGATTAAATTAAAAAAGCCCCTAGCTGAATCCGACTTGAAACTCCCTTCGGAGCTTGTTCAGGTATTCTCACACACCTGTCAAGATCGGACTCAATTAGAGGCCTTGATTGATAAATTGATTTATATGTCATTTGTGAGAATTTAACAAGTTGCAAATATATGAATTTATTTTAATATTTCCTCTCCTGTTAGAGAAAAATAAAGATTTTGTAATTCGTGTACGTAATTAATGGTTCCAAGAAATACTTCTTGGTCCTCAACCTTAGAGCAAATATAAAGATGATAAGTTGTTTCGTCGGTGTGATTTAATTGAATGCATTGCGAATAGGATTGACCCAAATATCTAAGGTGAGAACTCTCGTTTTGTGGCACAAATCCAAACTTCTCCAACCATTCGTTTGTTATTGGAATAGGTACAATTGATACATATGCATTTATCCACGTATCGTTTTTACCTCCTGCTCCGGTAAGATGCTCGCTGGTAAGCTCTATTATTTCAAATGTTACATCTGAGTAATCGTCAAAACCTATAAGGTTTCCTAGTCTAAATTGATTCTTGTCCATGGTTTTATTTATTTTAATATTATGAATTAATTTCAATATCGTTTTCTATCTCATTTCCCCAGGCAGACCATCCTTCTCTTTTTTGGCGAGCGAATAATTCAAGTTTTAATCCAGGGCTAGTTCTTTCTATCATGTCATAGAAAAAATCAGGTTTTTTAGAATGCTTTGGATATCCATTTTCATAAGTTCTTTTGACATTGAACCAAGTACTTTCATTTACGTAAGTAGATTTAAGATTTCCTTTTCTTGCAAAAATAAGAAATTCGGTTGCTATCTTAAAGCTGCCACCAAGACCGCCTCCAAATTTATTCTTAGCCCAGACGATTGTTGTTGAATATGTAAAACCCCATTTTTTAATTACATCAAAAACAAATGGTAGATGTTTATTCGTTGCCCAAATATATAAATGAGCATTTTTGGAAGTGATATCTGCAATGTTTAATTTACATATATCGTCTATTGTCATATTTTCATAAGAAGTTTTTCTACTTATGTTTGAAGAAGGATCAAATGTTTTTGTATCTTTGTTATATCCTTTTAATGGCCTACCTGTTTTTATTTCCCAAGGTGGATCAGCATATATTACACTATATTTATCCATTGCTTAGTTTTTTTTGCCCACTATTATCTAAACTAATTTTTTCATTAGGAAATATTATTTCATTTTTTCTTCCCTCCCTTTCCCCCATATAGTTTTTTGGATCTGGAATAATGAATTCTGGCATTTCATCGTGGATTGTTAATATGCAAAAATCTATAAACCTGGTCATTGCTGTTGTGGACCATTTGGATATAGATTTTAGTTTTGGTTCTAGGACTTCTCCTGAATGCTTGTCAAGTACTTCGGCATCGAAGAATATCTTTCTAGAGAATAGGTCATGTGCGTCAGACCTAACTAGATCGTCGAGCTTTTTAAGAAATCTTTTCTCCACTGATTCTGTACTTTCTCCGGTTTCATCTCCGTATTCTCCAAGGATTACGAATAAATAGTTTCTAGCAAGCTCTGAGTGTTTGACCTCAACTATTTTCATGCAATACATTTTCTGATTGCTGTGCGTTACGGCAAACTGTCTTAGGAATTGCATAAGCCTTGGTCCTGATATTCCGATCAGTTCAGTTCGGTCCTCGCTTATTTGGAAGTTTTGTAGGATCATATTATTCTTTTGTCAATACTAACATTGCAAAGTCTGTTTCTGTAATACAAGTTTGAATAATAGTGTGCTTTGGAAAACATTCTCTACATTCTTTTAGAAATTCCATAACATCAATTAATTTATCGTTAAATCCTTTAGTAAGGACTATTGTTGCTACGTCCGGATGAACAAGCTTGCAGGTTTTTACTGTTCCGTATTTGCTTAGTTTTTGAATTGGATTTGCATTCATTGTAAATTATTTTTTAATTTTACGAAGTATTCCATTTTTAATATATTTTTCAATATTTTCGGGTTCATGTATTCTGGCAGTTTCTATTGGATACCATCCGTCTATTTTAATGATATCATTTCCTTCTGATTGAAAAAACATTTCGTATTCATAATCAGGTTGTTGATATACAATAGTTGGATTCCATCCATCGACGTTTGTATCTTTTTCGGCCACCCCTACATAAGCGTTGCTGTGTTTGTCTAAATGAAGGTATTCAACAATTGTCCAATCGTTACCCATTCCATGTCCGGTATCTGCAAAATACCATCCATTAGAATCCCAACCAGTTTTTGAACACTCGGTTTCGTACCAGTCTTGTTTTACAATTCTTCGTTCAGTTATTGTCATGGTTTTGTTATATCAAAATTAACTCCGTGAAAATTTTTAAAGTGATATAAAAATTGTTCTCTGGCCCAATCGTGTTCGCCTTTGTCTTCAATTTTTAAATCTTCTTTGATCAAATCAAACATAAGTGAGTTTCCTCTAAACGACATTTTTATAATATCACCTCCCTTGCTTTTTGTTGCTGCATCATAAGGGTCATTTTCATTGAACCAGCTTTGACTTATGTTATGATAATATGCGCTTTGTCCCATTATGCAAAATAATCATAAGGAATTAATTCCACAAATCTATTAAATGGCCTTGGTCCATCTTTTTCATTAAATTCGCTTTTTGAATATGCTGCTTTAAATTCATCCAGGTTGTCAAATACTTGTTCTCCATCAAATTCTAGAACAACACCAGTAATAGTATCGTAAAAGGCAAATGACTTTACTTCTTCTTCGATTTGGTTTTTAAGATTTAAAAATCTGATCATAGCTTATTCTATGTCTGTTTTTACAACTTCCTCAATATTTACCCCTGCCTGTGCTGGAACGTTCTGTACGTTAGCCATCCAGTTCTTGATTAAGTTTTCCTTTGTTTCCTTTTTGGAAGATCCGGAACCAAGCACTCCGCGCAACACTTGTCCATTTATGCGGATGTGACCAACATAATGTCCCTGTCTTTTTTGAGCGATGAATTCGACCTTAGGTTGTGGTGGTTCTTTTTTCTTTTCTAGGCCTTGTTCAATCACCTCTTGTACTAATACAGGCGTGTTTTCTTGCTCGGAACTTTGAGTAGTTTCTTGCATTTCCTCTTGTTCTGGGTCCATTGGTCCTGATGTTGATTCTTCCATATTGATTTTTTTTGTAAAAACGTTATTAAAATATATAAAACAATTATGTAATATTAAAAGCACGCACAAAACTACGTGTTTAAAACAGACTTTTTTAAATTATTTAGTTAATATTTTGTTAATGGTATGTAATTAGAATAAAAAGCCAATTTAAGCAGCATATATTTGTGACGTAATCAGATTGTAATATATATGGTGATTAAAAAAGAGCAGGCGGCAGAACTATTTGGGGTAAGGTTATCTTATTTTATTCAAAGAATAAGTAGTAAGCTAACGAACATAGGACACGGGCTAGAGAAAGAGTACGACAAGCAAGAGATAGAGGCATTGAAGAAAAAACTCAAAGAATTAAAGCTCCAAAAGGGCCCTAAGAATCATCTCTAGGATTTCATTTGATCAGTCAAGGAAGTGGGAGTTTCGTAGCTCCCCTTCCAAATTAGCAAAACCAAAATCATGAAAATAAAGAGAATTAAGCGAATTAGTGGAACAGTTGGAGTAAGAATCACTGCCACGGAAAGAGTTTTAGGATTTAACAAAATAGCTCCAATTGAAGTAGACATGCTTCTCTACAAACAGGAAAACAAGATAAATCATTGGGCTCCATTTTACGACGTGCATTTTAAAGGCACTAATATCTATATGGAGAAAGGATTGTCTTCGTTTAAAATCGAAAGAAGAGCTATGTACACTAATATTAAATTAATCTTCCAGGGTAATTTGAATTGATGCGAAAATAAAAATTAAGAAAAGCAATTACAGTAGCTATGTTAAAGATATCGCTAAGAAAACCTGATAGCCAACATAGGACAATGTTATTGATATTACAAGAAAGAAAACAAAAGTTAGATGAAACAAATAAAACTGAAACGAATTAGGATAACTAATTTCATGGGATGTAGATCATTCGATGAAACATTTGGAAAAACCACAACTATTTCTGGAAAAAACGCAACAGGAAAGTCAACAATTTATGATGCATTTCTATGGTGCGTATTTGGCAAGAATGCGAAAGACGAAAAGGCATTTTATGTAAAAAACACAAAAGACTTGTCCTTAAACAGGCAGGACCATGTTGTGGAGGTATGGATTGAATTCGACGGACAAGAGATAAGCTTAAAGAAAGTTTACAAAGAAATCCACAAGCATATAAAAGGCTCAGAGGGTACGGAGTTCACAGGCCATGAAACAGAACATTATTACAATGATGTTCCAATGAAAGCCGGAGACTATAAGTCTAAAATAGCAGCTTTGATATCTGAGGAGACTTTCAAGGCTATCACTAATGTCCATTATTTCAACGAACTAGATTGGAATAAAAAAAGATCTATCTTAGAACAAATTGCGAATATTCCTAGTGACGAAGAAATAGCAAAAGGGAATGCAGATTTTGAAACATTGCTAAGAGCACTTACCGGAAAATCATTTGCAGAATACAAGACTCAATTAGAAAAACAACGCAAGCTTATTTTCGATGAAATAGAACTTCTTCCAACCAGAATAAGCGAAGCAACAAGATCCAAAAAAGATGCTATCTTATTGCAGGACGAAAAAATGCTTGAATCCATTAAGGCCAAGATATCCGATGTTCAAAAGCAAAAAGATGACATATCCAAGACCAACAAGGTAGCCTTTGAGGAAATCAACAAGAAGCAAAAAGAGCTATCTGATCTTAAGACTAAGCTTAATGAAGCTACTCAAACAAGGAAGTCAAGCGCTAACGAAGGCGCTATCAAATTGGATGGTGAAATCAACGTACTTGTACAGAAGATATCCAATCTAAAGGAGCAAATCAAATCCCAAAAAGCTCAAATAGATAAATTAAACGAGCACATACTTGAAAAAGAATCAAGGAATGCACAGCTAAGAGAGGCGTTCAAAGTAATAAATTCAGAGCAACCTCCGGTAGTAGATCCAGAGGACATGGATTGTCCAACATGCAAAAACAAGCTGAATGATGATCAACTAAAAAGCAAGGAAACAGATTTGCTTGCCAATTGGAATAAAGACAAGATCAAAAAAATAGAAGCCTTAAACAAAGAGGGTAAAGAAAACAATGCAGCTATTGAGGAAAAGACAAAGGACATTGCTGTAATAGATGCAGACATTCTTACTAGAGAAACAGAAAACGCCAATCTTCAAAAAGAACTGGACCTCAAAAACATTGAAAAGTCTAAATTGCTTGTTAGCACAGAGGACAAACCATCACAGATCGAATTAGATCTTAACGATCAAATAGCTGCCTTTATAATCCCAGAGCCCCCGACAGTGGATTTCACTACCCAGGACGAGGAAATCAAAAAACTACAAGAGCAAAATGATGCTTGTGTAACCAATATTGCTATCATAAAAGCAAATAAAGCTGCTGATGATAGAATCAAAGAGCTTAAGGACCAGGAGCAAGACTTAAGCAAAAAGCTTACTTCATTCGACAAGACCTTATTTGTAATGTCTGAATTTACCAAAGAGAAAGTAACAAAGATAGAGGAATCGGTAAACAAGTTGTTTAAATATTGTCAAGTACGTATGTTCGAAAAACAAGTAAATGGAGACCTAGACCCAACATGCTTGATTTTATACGACGATGTTCCATATCAAAACGTCAACACGGCAGGACAAATAAACATGGGAGTTGATATAATCAATGTTTTGACTAAATTCAATGACATAAAAGCTCCTGTATTCATCGATAATACCGAGAGCGTAAATCAAATCATCGACAATGATCTTCAGGTAATAAAGCTGGAAGTAAGCAAGGAATTAGAATCATTAACAACAACAATAAATAATTAAAGACATGGCAGAGGCTAAAACAAATTTAGAAAAAAACATATCTGTGTCAGTAGGACAAAGAGTAGAGGCATTAGTACAAGCACAATCATTGATTCTTCCTAATGATTACGTGCCAGACAATGCTTTAAAGGCAGCATGGCTTATGCTTCCCAACATCTTGGATAAAGATAAAAACAAAGTGTTGGATGTATGCACACCAGAAAGTATTTCAAATGCTTTGTTTGACATGTGTGTAAGAGGCTTAAATCCATCTAAGTTTCAGGGATACTTCATTGCTTTTGGCAAAGAGCTAAAATGGTTAACATCTGGCTTTGGAAATGAAGTAGTAGCTAAAAGAGTTGGGAATCTAAAGTGGATCAAAGGAACAGTAATCTACGCAAAAGATGAATTTGAATACGAAATTGATTCCACTACAGCGAGAGTCAAAGTGATAAAACACAAACAAGTGCTTGAAAATATTGATGTAACTACCATCCGTGGCGGCTATGCTACGTATGAGTTACAAGACGGAACCATGGATGTTGTTCCAATGACAATAGCACAAATCAAGGAATCATGGAAAATGGGTTCTTTAAAGGGGGTGGGTGATGCTCACGTTAAGTTTACGGACCAAATGGTAATTAAGACGGTTAAAAACAGAGCGTGTAAATTCCTAATAAATGGATCAAGTGATGCCGCACTTCTTGAAGATAAAGACCCAGACTCTAACGTGGAATTGGCGGTAGCTCATAACGCAATCGACATAGGATTTACTGACATTTCTACAGGCGAAGAAGTTCCACCACAAGCCAATGTTACGCAAGGCCCAACACCAAAAGAGCCAGCAGCAGCAATGCAAACCCCACAACAAAAGACCAATAAAGCAGAAGAACCTGCAGCAAAGGCTACAGAACCAAATACAGCAGCAAAACCAGATTTCTAATGGATCTAATAATCCTAGGAAGTAATTCAGCAGGAAACTGCTACATCTTAAAGGGACGCACTCAATCGCTTTTAATAGAAGCGGGAGTGCACCCCAAAGAGATAAAAAAAGCTTTAAACTTCGATCTCGCACATATAGTAGGCTGTATAGTCACTCACGAGCACGGAGATCATTTTAAATATGTCGATCAGGTGAACGCACTTGGAATAGATGTTTACGGCAGCGGAGGGACGCTAAAGGATAAACACGGACATAGACTTTATGAGATAAAACCAAATGCTACGTTCAGTGTAGGTCAATTCAAGATCTTGCCTTTTAAGGTAAATCATGACGCTAGGGAGCCATTTGGTTATATCATAGGACATCCCGAGAGTGGGAATATATTATTTCTTACTGATTCAGCTTATACAGAATATAGGTTCCCAGGACTGAATCAAATCATTGTAGAGTCAAATCACGCCCGGTCAATCATAGAAGAAAAAGTTCTATCTGGAAAGATGCAGCACTTTGTATATAGAAGGTTGATAGAGTCCCATATGTCAATTGAAGGATGTGAAAAGCTACTACTGGCCAATGATCTATCTAAGGTGACTAATATCGTTCTTATTCACTTATCTGACGCAAATAGCCACGAGGTAAATTTTAAAGACATAATAGAGAGGAACACAGGGAAGAAGATCACCATGGCGGCAAAAGGAACGAGAATTAATTTCGATTTAATAGAGTTTTAAATACATTGGTGGGTGCAGGTTAAAAGCTGTGGATTTCAGGATTTTGCCGCCCAGATAGGATAACAAAAGCAGGGTTGCTCGCCAATATTAAAAATAATTTAAAAATAATTCAAATATAATTAGGATATAATCAAAACGCGTTTTATCTTTGTACCGACAAAAAAATAGAAATGAAAAGCTTTAATGAAAAAATTCAAAAAAAGTTCGACGAAATGTCGAAAGCAGGAAAGCTATTTAGAGTAGCTTTAACTGGCCAACAAATCTGGGACATGTATTTAGGTTCTTTCTCGAAAGAAAACGATCCAGTATTTCGTGACCCAACATCTACAGTCCACAATTGTAACCACTGCAAAAACTTTATCCATCGATACGGCAACATTGTAGGAATTGATGAAAACTACAACATTGTTACAATGTTCGACGTGCAAGCCGATGCGGAGTTTGAGGCCACGGCTAAAGTAATGGCTGCAGCGATTAAATCCTCTAAGATAACGGAGGTGTTTTTCGAAACATTCAATGAATTGAATTCGCTACCATATGAAGCATGTACTAAATCAAGTACTGTATTTCAACTTGGTGTTGCTTCCAATCCTAAGCGTTATACTAAGGAGGAGGCCGAAAAGTATGGAGTGGTTAAATATAACGAGATTAGGACATTCAATCACTTCCATTTGCACATACCAAGTGCATTTGTAGATATGTCTGGAAGCTCCGTTGAGGCCCTAATGGGAACATATAGAGACGCTAAGAACGTGTTTCAAAGAGCGATGCAAGAAATATCCTTGGATACGTTAAAATTGGTTAGAGACCTAATCAATCAAGGTTCATTATTGGATGGAACTACTCATCTTTTTAAGATCGAGCAATTCATTCTTCTAAAGGAAGAATATGATAATCCACAAAATACATTAAAAAATTTATCTAAACACGAAGAAGATAACTGGTGCTGGGTTAAATCATATAATTTACCTCTAGCCAAATTCAAGAACGAACTTATAGGAGTTTTATGTTCTGAACTTTCTGAAGGCGAAGAATTGAATAAAGCATGTCAGAATTGGAATAAGCGCGTAGATCCTGTAAACTATATGAAGACCGTCGCTCCGATCACCAAAAAGCAGATCGAAGAAGCCAAGCTGTTTGTGGAAGAAAATGGCTATGTGGAATCCTTCAATAGAAGATTTGCGAATATCGATGATATCAAAGTAAGCGAGATCCTACATTCAAATGTCGGAGATGGCAAGATTAAAGAAGTGTCTATTTTTGATGGAGTCAAGTCTACATCTACCCGGCACAAGCGCAACGAATTTGATGGGGTTGAAGAAGTGACCATCGATAAGTTTATGAAAGACATCCTTCCTACTTGTTCGGCAATTGAAGCATTTTTAACAAATGCCCAGGTAGGAAACTTAGTATCTTTAACCACGGCCAATAAAAATGACTCAAAGCCTATCTTCAAATGGTCTAATAATTATTCATGGACATTCAACGGTAATTTGGCAGGAAAAAGTCAAATAAAGGAAGCTGTGAAATCTCGTGGAGGCAAAACAGAGGGTATTGTAAATATTCGGCTTGCTTTCCCAAATACAACAAGTGATTATGACCTGCATGTAACAGAGCCAAGCGGAAACGAAATTTATTACATGAACAGAAGGGATATGCAGTCATCTTCTGGTATGTTGGATTTGGATGCACAGGGAGCTGATGGAAATTTTCCTGCCGACAAAAGAGTAGAAAATATAATATACACAAATGAACAAAAGATGCCAAATGGCAATTATCGGGTATATGTTCATAATTACTCAACAAATGACAATAATTTTGGATTTGTCATTGAAGTTGAAATTGATGGAGAGGTAACTACTTTTAATTACAATTCAATTATTCGAACAGGCGCAAAGGTAGATGTATGCTTGATAAAGAAAGCAGCAAATGGATTTGAAATTAGTCCAATCCTTCCGGTCGGTGATAGCAATTCAATTTCTAGAGAAATCTACGGATTGGAAACAAATCAATTCCATAAAGTAAATTTAGTTTGTTTAAGTCCTAACCATTGGGGAGAAAACAACGTTGGGAACAAACATTATTTCTTCATGCTTGATGGGTGCAAGTCTCCGGTATCGATAAGAAGCTTTCACAACGAAAACCTTTTACCTGAATTGGCCGCACATCGCAAAGTATTAGAAGTTTTGGGGGCCACAAACATGATAGAACCTGCAGATAGGCAATTGTCTGGATTAGGGTTCAATAGTACGGTCCGTGATGAGGTTATACTTCGCCTTCAAGGTTCGCACAAAAGAGTAATTAAATTAAAATTTTAAAACCAAAAAAAATAAAATTATGTCGTACAAGTTAGCAACAAAATTAAAGCTTAGATTTCTTTGTCCAAAAGGCAATCTAACTGCAGAGCAATTATGGGATTTAACCATAGACGAATTAGATGAACTAGCTGTGTCATTAGATACCGAGCACAAAACATCAGGCAAGAAATCATTCATCGGAAGATCGTCAGAAAAAGACAAGACAATCAAATTAAAGTTCGATGTAGTATTAGATGTTCTCAATACTAAAGCAGAGGAAGAAGAAGCAGCTACTCAGGCTTATGAGGACAAACAATTCAATGAGAAATTGCTCACAATGATTGTTGAAAAGCAAGACGAATCATTAAAAGGAAAAACCGTCAAACAGCTTCAAGCAATGATGAGAGGTTAAGAATTTTCGCAATCGTCTATTCATACATCTCAGACGAGATATAAATTAATCACCTAAAGCTCATGGTTAATATTTTAAAATATTGCTAAAATAAAACTGATGAAAAACACTGATAATTCGTTTAATATCACTAACTTGCGTAGAACATGAACATAGGAGCTGCAATACGAGAAGCTAGAAAAAAGCAGGGATTAAGCCAGTGGGAATTTGCTAGAGCAATAGGAACCAGTCAAACACATATATCTCAAATCGAACTAGGGAACAACAAACCAGGGTATAAACTGCTAGACAGTATCTCGAAGCAATTCCAAATCCCAATAGCTATAATATTTTGGTATGCTGTTGAAAAAGAAGACATCAGGCCAGAGAAGCAAAACAGTTACAATATTTTAAAGTCACCAATTGATTCAATGTTAAACGAAATTATATGAAAGCAGAAAAAGGATCGCCATATAAAGTGCCGGGACAAATAGATACTGAATTGTCTTGCCTACTTGTAGCAACTCAAAACGATTATAATGGCGTTAATACAGAGCCAAATAATGTTTACCTAGTCAGCAAGATAGACAATGATGAATGGATATTAACCAAATTAACATCACACAAAGGCTATCACAAAATAAACGTTAAGGTAGCGAAAGATGAATTAGTTGACGGATACCTAGCACTCCCCGAAGGATATAAAATAATTTTAACTCAATAAAACCATAATTATGCCAGAAATAAAAGGAAGGCTTATTTGGATAGGCGAAATTGAAGAAAAGACTGAAAAGTTTAAAATCATGGACTTCGCAATTAAAACCGATGATCCACAATACCCACAAAAAATCAAGCTTCAGGCAAGCAACAAAATCTGTGATGGAATCAAAAACCTAAGCCTAGGCTCTGTAATCAATTGTCATTACAATCTCAAAGGAAGGGAGCATAATGACAAGTATTACGCCACTGTTACGTGCTGGAAGTATGACATCATTAACAAAGCGCCATAGCATGACCATTACCTTCATAATCAAAAAGCACCTACAGGGCCATTACATATGATGGATTAAGAAAAAGGTAGGCGGTGATAAGCTAGAAGCCATAGAGCTCACTCAGGCAGAAGTAATTGCTAAATTAGAGCAAATGTATGCCGAGAAGACTAAAGACGCTCTAAGCAACCCGTCTGCGCTTAAGCGAGTCCAGTGCCTAGTTAAAGAAGCGGTACAATATCAAAGGAAATACAATTGAAATGAACCTAGAACTTAAAGCCAAACACTTTGTAGATACATACTTTTCAAGACCATGCAGTTGTGCTATAAGCAAAGCGGCAACGGAAGTATTCGGAAAGACAGTATATGAATCAGTTAACAAGCTAGAAATAAAAGAACAGTTTGTCGATGAAGCCGAAGAAACCTATTTTCATGAGAACTACGACCACTCAATGTTTTGTGACGACAAGGAGATAGCTGACGCCAGCACAGATCCGGAGAAAGTAATAAGAACTATTTTATTAATAAAGCAGGAAATACTAAATTAAAACCAAGATGAACCAAGGCAATTTCACAACCCAGCTACCTGATGGATCTTTATTAATGAAGACCAACGGAAAGTATGTTTTCTATCTTGACTTAATTAGTTACAACTCACATACATTCTTTTCACGACAAAACGAAGATGAATTATTTATTGACTTTATTTCGAGAACCATAATAGAACTAAATAAAATACCAACCAGATACCAAGTAACTCCGCAGTACTATTTTATATATGTGAATTACACTGAAACGCCAACGATAGCTGAACTATATCGAAATAAGGACAATAAATGTTTTGATAATTTAGCCGTAAAGAAAAATGACGGAAGTCATGATATAAGTCATGCGGATGTGGTTAAGTATTTTCGAGAAAGGATCGATTCAGGATTTTACAATGAAGTAGATGCTAATACGCCTGAGTTTGATGCTATGCAAAGACTACAAAAACTTATGCCTAAATCTGTTTTGGTGCAATATCCAGACAATAGGAGATTGAGGAGATTGTATTTTTACTTAGATAAAGATAGCCGTAGTAGAAACATGCCATACACAGAGCAGAAGAAAGACGAGAATGTATCTACCTTCATAAACTACACTATTGGCAGATTACAAGACGATGGGTTATTGCCTGAATCAACACCCAAAACCAGTATTGATTATACTACCGATTTTGACGAACCAAGGCTATATGATCAATTACCAGAAAAGGAGAAGCAAGCCTATAATCGACTTAAGAATTTAATCCCTGGCTCACAAGTAGTAGTAAATTTAAACAATGGGGTAAATGCGTTCTACCTAGATCGAAACACGGAGTACACTATACAATTACAAAACGAGAGTTTTATAGAGTTTATTAACAGAACCATTGAAAGTCTATACGAGAGCAAGAGAATACCTGAGCCGGATATGGCTAAAGACGCTGCTGAACGCATAGACCAGTATGTTAGCGGATATACTACGGACGAAGTTCTTAGTATAAATAGACTGAGAAAATTAATGCCAGAATCTTCATTAATTAGAAACAAATTTGACAAAAAGCATATTTTTTACATACGAGCCGAAGATACTTGGTATGTAGGAAGAGCATATACAGTTCAAAATATAGAGGAAGATGTAATGCAGTTCATAGAGCGCACTATTTCTAAGTTATATCAGGACAAGACAATAGGAAACACATCTGGAGATGATATTGCTAAAGAAGATAAGCCAGAGGGAACACATATCCCAAAAAGCAACATAACCACATGTCCTACTGTGTCTGAAAAACTTCCTCCAATCCCACAACCAAGAGATTTGTGTATGCCAATCCAAATACCAGAAGGACATGTAAGAGTAGTTTTGTGGCTAGGTGATTTTGATCAAAGGATAACAACTAGCTTTCCTGCTAGAGTCAATAAAAAAGATGAATTTATATTGAATCTATATCTGGAAGATGAAAACAACCTATCATCTGCGGCATTATTAGCCGTAAACCAACAAGAGACATGGGTATGTTATAGAACGCAATGGGAACGAGACGAAGAAGGATCTTATCAAATAGCTTATATAAAGTAATTATGACACTAAAAGAGGCAACAAAGATTTTACCAGTAGACCATATCTTAGACCATCGAGGAGGTAGGTATAAAATATACTTTTCTCATGATGCCTATACCCTTGGGATGCCATACGGGGAACAAGAACCAAATGAAAACTTTGTAACATTCATGGCTAGAATAGCAAGAGAATGGGACAGTAATGCTATTCATAACATCAAACGATAACTTAAAAAACTTCAAAATAAAACCATGAAAAACTTTGATAAATCGTTAATTCTCACTAACTTGCGTAACATTCTAAATAAATATAGAACAAAGTTCTTTGAAAAGCCACAACCGATTAATTTCGAGGACAAAGTAAGGTCCATGACCGGAAAAGAGATCGTAATGTCTATGGTGAATGGATTATTAAATGGTTATTATACTGTGGATATGGGTACTTTTGGGAATAGCAATGGACGGACATGTTTTGGATGTGCAGCTACACATGCTATCACGGAGATATCTAAAGTAAAATTTGATGATAGTAATATATCCGGATGTACGAATAAAAGTATAGCGATTGGTTGCGATTCTTCTTTTCTAGATAGTTTCGAATGCGCTATCAATAAATTAAGATCAAGAAATATTAGCGGCTATAATCTACATGCACGCTGTATAGGGATAGCTCAATTGCCATATTCTCAAAAGGACCTCCCTCTTTTAGCCTCGCAAAGCTGGAAGAAAGACATCCAAGCATACATTGATTACGCAAACAATTTGGACTAATGAGCAAATCAATATACATAACAATGACTACCAGTGAGCTGTTTTCTTGTTTTCCTCCCGGAACGATAATTCAAGTAGGGTTTAATTTTCTTAAGTGTTATCGAAGCCGTAGAGATTTGAACCTGGATAATCCACTTCATGTACAACCATCTTTTGATATAGACAAATTTGTTGGAGACTGTATGCAGAAGATTACAGAAATAGAAAGTTTACGTAAATCTAAATTTGCAGGATATACCACTAGAAAACTATTCGAATTTCATTCCAAGCAACTTTCATTTAAAGAAAACCCATGACCTACGAAGATAGAATAAAATCAGGGGATATTATAATTCCCAAATTCGAAAAAGATATTAGAGATCCAAACAAGATTCCTTTAATGGATGATAATTGCACGATCATAGGATTCAGAGATCTAAGACCGGGAGAAAAGCCTAGAACAATCACAATTTAAAAACAACCAATATGAACATTCAATTTGGGAGCGGTAGAACACAGTATGGGACAGGGGTTCAAATTGACCTTACAGGAGAAGAAGTCGCAATGGCTATTTATGCTTACCTAATGGCTCACAATGTCATAATAAGCGGAGCAGCTACGATAAAAGTTAATGGTGAACTAATAAATCAAGGTTCAATGTATGTTGACCCCTCTGGTAAAGTAATCGCAAACGGTGAAGGATGGGATGGCAAGGGTTATAAATATTAGTGCTGTAGCTATTGCCACTAACAACAACATTGCTATACCACATGAAGACATCGTAAAATACTTTAGAAATAAAATCAATTCAGGAGCTTATAAAACCAAAATAATTTCATAAATATGACTAATTACATTATACCAACCATTTTGATTATTGTAGTATGTGCTGGAGTTTCACTAGGCGTGTTCAATTTGTGTGACGGACTATATACCAACACGGCTTTAGTCAAAGTAAAAGATCTTCAAGCCCAGCAGCTATTCAGTGGGCACAAAGACAACATGAAGACTAAGATCCGTTATTTAGTAATCACCGACTCTAAAACCTTCGTAATTGAAGACAGCTATTTGAAGTTTAAATTCAACAATTCGGATATATTCTACCATTTGCAGAAAGATAGCACATACAGTTTAAAAGTGCAAGGAATTGGGAAAACCCTTTTATCTGACTATAGAAATATACTTAAAATTAACAAGCAATTAACAATATAATTCATTAATAATCAAGGAAATAGTTGTATTTTTAAGGATAATTAAAATAAATAATATCATGGCAAAATTAACGATATTTGATGAAAGATCAGGCTGCTTTATAACCCCAATAAAAGGAGTTACTAAAAACCCAGATGGATCATATGAGGTAGCACCTAATGGAGGAGAAATGACTATCTCTAGGCCAATAGACGGGCATACTGATTATGAATGGAAGTGTGACTGCAACCAAGCCCCTACTCCTAGGGATTTGATTATTAACTATTGGATGGGAGACAAACTAATTGTTTTAAATCCACTGCAAGTTAAGCTACAAGTATTGGGAGTTACTTCAGACGCAAAAAGATTTGAAATATTAAAGCCGCCTAGTCTGCCTCCTACAATAAAGTTTTTAGATGTTGATACTGGATGCTTTTTCTGTATGCCATCATATCCTGCTACCCATAATCCAAAGCCGCCAATTATAACAATCAAGTGTGCTGCCAATGGTGGTTATATCATTCAGGTAGAAGTAGGAAATGATTACCGGAAGGATGCCCCTATTTATGTGATGCTATATGATAAAGTTGGCCGTTTATTCTGGACACAAGCTTTTACAGATTCAAAGGTCGTATCTGTTTGCTGCGATATAAATTTAGGCAGAGCTTTTTATGTATGTCCTGGTATTGGCAAAGTCCAAATCAATGTTCCATTTTGCAAAGCACCACCTAAAGACTAACCTTTATTTAAAACCAAATAAATTTATAATCATGAAACAAGCAGATATTAACTCATTAAAAATCGATCTAACGAATGTAGCCAATGGTGCTACTAACGCCATACGTAGGTTAGACCATATACTGGAAACTGAAAAGCCAGTAACCACCAATGAAGCTTCTTGCAGTATGACATTAACAAGAACTGCTTATATAAGCGACAAATTAAATCCCGAAGAACCGACGATCTGTTGTAAAGCTGGAACCACTACATATAATTTCTCACCTGAGCAATACAACCATATTGTAGTAATGATGGGAGGAAGTTATAGAGACGTAAAGGGAAAAGTTATAGAAAAGCTTATTAAAGACGGAGAATGCTTAGTTGATCGCAGAGACGCAATACATGCAGAAGAAATCTTAGAGCATATCAAAATAGAACCAACTCCTGGTTCGGTAGGATGCTACACATACACCTTTGATCTAACGTCGTTCTTAGCTTCGGATTATTTCCAAAACACATTGAAGGAATGTTTGCACCATTTAAACAAGACCGTTAACGAATCAACTATGCAATTCAATGAACTATCATTATTGAAAAAGTCATGACCTTACAACAAAAACTAGACCTATTGCCACAGCGTTTTTTGATATCTAGAGCGAAAGAATGGTATTTCTTATACTTATCTACAGAGCACCAAAAAGAAACAAAGCCAATAAGTATTAGAGAAACACTTGAAGGAGCTATCAATGACGCTATAAAGAAAAGATTAAAACAAGGAGCATATCCAAAGATGAGTCCTTTAACTAAAGAATGGCTTTTATCTCAATTATAACCAATATGAACTTGCAAGAAAAATTAAACCTAATCCCAGATGGATATGTGATCATGAAAACAAAGCATAGCGTTCATCTATTTTTATCCAGACAAGACTTTATAAACGATGAAGTATTCTGTAGCTCACCCAACCCAGAGGAACTAGCGAACCAAGCTATCAGGCAATTAATACCTGTATCAGGACCAATAAGCAGCTTTTGGATTGATGCCTTTCTAAAATAAGATCAAATTAAAACCAATATGTTAGTAGAAGTAAAAAAAACTGTAGATTACGGAGATATATTAAAAGAAGCTATACTGAATCAATCCGGTCCGTTCTTAGTAGTTGTATCAAGCGAAGACAAAGGAATAGACTCTAATCCAGTCGACGTAAGGATATTAGCCAAATCCTGCGATGATCGTTATCATATTGTTGGCTTACACACCGAAAATTCTAAGAGGAAAGGAGAAAATTCATGGGCATTTGACCTTCCTGCCGTACTGGCGAATTATAAATTATTGCCAAAAGGATTTCAAATAACCTTAACTCAAACAGTTTAAGATATGGACAAGCTTCAAGAATTCATGCAAACTGCTAAACTATCTGACTATATAGATTTGATGGTTAAAGCTTTAGAAAATCCTAAGATAAAAGTCAATATGTCACACTATGGAACTGTGATTGACGGCTTTTGCTTCGGATGTGCTGCTACCAATGCCTTATGCGAATTAAGCGAAAAGGTATTTGATGAAACAAACATTATAAATGAAAAATCACGAGCAGAATTCTTAGGATATGATCAAAACGCTCTTAGTTATTTCGAAGTAATCATAGACAAGATTAGAGATGGACAATATTTTAGTGGAATAGCCGCAATACTCACTAAATTTAACCCAGCAACAAAAAGAGATTATACCTATCCTAAGTTAAAAAGACTTAAGTCTGACTATACCCTCCAAGAACTTATCCCATTCAAGGAACTATCTATTAAGCTAAAACAAGATGGACTATGAGCAAACCAATTGAACATATCCTATGTGCGGCAGTACACCACGATAACGATAAGAGATATATGCACCAACCGCACAACATAATGACAGGAATTGTAGTCACCGGATATAGACACCAGCATTCTATCGAAAACTTGGAACGAATAACTGGAATTATTGGACCTGCCCACATAAAAGGATTCCTCACCAGCAAAAACAGATTCGTTGGCCGAAAGGAAGCTTATACAATAGCCTTTAACGCAAACCAGATTATAGGACCAAACAAAGGCATTCCAACAAACGACATAGGACTAACATCAGAAGATCTTTACTAATGAAAGTAACACCAACAACTATCCTTTATCCACTTGAAAGCAATGTAACTGTCACAGTAGATCTTTGCCCTCATTGGAATACTAGCATGGAAGATGGTAGATACATATGTGTCAATTGTGGATCAGATCAAACAAATAAGCCTCGCTATCCGTAGATAGAGCAACTGCCTCATGTTAAACCATTCCCGATCAGTTCTTTTTGTAAATTTACAAAGCCTTTTATGCCATACTATCGCTGCTTACATGATATATTTTGTAAATTTACAAAACAAATGAAGCGCATTTAATCCAATCCATGATAGACAACGAAGAATTCAATATCTATAACACCGTTTCATCTGCTACCATAACGGTTTTAACTAAAAGAATATGCCGACATGAGCTCGTAATGTTCGAACCAGATAATCGACTTTGGTGCTATATCTGTGGTCAAACACTGGCTTAAAATAAGCCGCTCCACGACTAGATAATTGCTTTTAGGTCAACACCTACCCCAATTCCGAGATCGCTCGCTGTAGGCTCTTAAAATAAGAAGCTGACCTTCATAAGATCCCCCCGTCTTATTATTCCGCTGCCGAATCGCTCCCACTTTTTACCACAATTCCAAATGGTCTCAATAGGTAAAGAAAATTTTACTGTCTAATTTCGGACGGAAAGTGGGCAAAAGTGGGAATATTTGGAGAAAATAAGATTATTTATAAAATATTGCCCAAACAACACATTGCCAAATTAAATTTTATCCGCTCGATGGCAAAGTGTGACTAATTTAAAAAAGCAAATATGAATTATTATGTAAATTCTGTGTATATTTGTGTCTATGGAATACGAATTCACATTAGAAGAAGCTATTGATTTATATAGAGCGCAGTCCGAAAGACAAGGCAGTACTAGGCTTGGGTTTCTTGGTTTATCTAAAAACGTAAGAGTTATATTAGAAGAAAATTCTATTAATTGTCCAGTAGAAGAGGAAGCATATTTTTCATCAAGGAGATATTACAGACATATAGTTACTAGAATGACCAATGAAAACTGCCAACATTTGGATTTAAGTAATCGTAGGTTTAGATGGGGTGATCATGTAGATCATATTGTGCCAGTTTTATATTGTTTCAAGAACAAGATAGCGCCAGAAGTATGTGCCAGTCCCGAAAACTTACAGATATTGAAAGAGCAGGATAATTACGACAAAGGCAATAGTATCATAAAAGAAGCAAAAGATATAGTTGATAAATGGATTTCAGAAGGAAGGGCAAAGCCGTATCCTCATATAATTACTAGAGGCAAATGGATAAAAAAAGCCGTTCCAGATGGAACGGCTTCGACAAAAAAATTGGTAAAATGAAACGAAACGCTACAAGATTGACTAAGTTGTTGTGGGCTTATCTATTGGTGAAGGTGGTTCTGGTTCGGGTTTTGGTAAAGCATCTCGCTTTCCTTTCATAGATCCGAACATGAAGGCGAAATATATGCCAACTCCGAGAACGATTAAATTAAAGATACCCATTTGATTAAATATAAGGACAAATATAGTTATCTTTAGGAGAATTCCAAATCCGAATACATAAAAAAAGCTGAGATAAATATCCCAGCTCCGAATTTGAGTAATGAAGATTTGCTTAGTTCTTTGAGAGAATAATGGTCCTGATTAATAGTTCGGGATCTTCAGATTTAGATGCTTTGATCAGATCTAAGTCAAATTCAGGGACTCCGTACTTCTCATGCTTGAATGAATCTACCCTGAGTTTGTAATGTACTTCAATTCCATAGACAAGTTCATGTACTTTGTCAGAATGCTTAAAAAAGTCTTTAGCTGCTTTGGCTAACGGACAATTACATCCATTATTGAAATTGGCATCTGCGAAGTGTTTGGCACGTACTGGCATTTTTAAATTACCCATTATAGTTTGTATTTGAATGTGAGATAAAAAGAGTCTAAAAGGACCATATCTGAATTATAGATATAGATTTGTTCATGTAGGGTTCTAGCATTGCAAGTTTGAGGAATACGACGAGCTACTACGATATCTCGTTTGTTGACTTCTTCAAGGTAAGTGAAGGCTTTAGACAGTGGGACAATCTTTGGATACATTGTCTGGGCTTTGTCATATACCATGAAATTACCGTTTGGTTGTTTCTCAAAGACAATAGTATTATACAATGTTTGGAAAGAAAGGGTATCTGGGACATAGTTCCAGGTTAAGCCAATGCCGAATGTACATAAGCCAAATGCGAATACGATAATGATAAAAATAGTACTTTTCATTAGTTTTTATTTAATGTGAATGATAGATTTAATGCTTTAGCAAGCCTGAGAAGGTTTTTAGTTGTTATTGAATCCGAATGCGAACCCAGCATACGTATGACTCTAGGACGTGGTAAGTTCATTAATTTAGCTAGATCCGAATTGGATAGCTTAAGTTCTGTTTTACGGTTCTTAAGCTGTTGGATGAGAGAGGTATATTGTTCGTTTATCATTGGTTTCTTTTTATAAAGTGTTCAATGGCTGAATTAACATAAATTACATGGGTCTTTGTGATAAAGTGATTATAAGGATTGAAGTAAGGCTTTTTACGTTCGTTCTTATATTGTTCTAAATCTATGACATTGGACAATAAAGCTACTTTTAGAACTTTGAGTCTGTTTGCGGGTCTATGACCTTTCATAAGACGTTCCCATTCCCATATTGAAATAGCTGTACAATTTGTTTCGTATTGGCATCCTTTCGTGGTAGCTCGTTGGTAGATGTTCATGGTTCAATATTTGATGGTTCGTTGTCATAAATTTCTGCTTCTTCCTTGATCTCGATTTCCTGAATTTCAGGATAAGCATTAATAAATGATTCTTTGATGTCTTCTTTGCTTTGTGAGCATTCAACCCACATAGTTAAAGTTATTTGTACTTCTCGGGTTAATGGTGAACAGTTAAATTGGCACATAATTAAGGATTTAGTTAAAAAGGTTAATAGTTTTTGCTTGGTGTCCCATTAAAAAATGGTTTAATTCGGTGTAAGATAGGTATGAAGTTTTGGTGTCAAATCCTCCATGTTCAAGCTTTACACCAATGGCGAATAAGGCGTCTTTTCCTTTGTTGACTTTGTATATAAAGTACTTTTCAGGGAAATTAAAGGATCTTAAGGCGTTATCTAGTGCGTCCTTTTGGTGATCTGCTGTTAATCTTGGTTTTGACATTGGTAAGGTTTTAGAAAGTTAATAATATGAGGTTCTACGGTTTCTATTTTATTGTCATTTACGAATATTGTTCTAAGATCCGTTTCAAGGATATTGTATCCTAAGTATTCAAGACAATAGATAATTAGCTCATTAACTGTTTTGGTTTTGTCTATGTGGTCCCAATTGGATACAGTTTCTGATATTTCGGTATACCAATCCTCGACATTGATATTAATCTTGTCTTGGTATAGTGTAGCATCATATATATTTTCTTCATTCAAGAATAATACACAATATCCTCCGTCTTCTGTGATTACATCCAGTGTATTATCTTTGCCGATCAAGACAATGGCTTTTTGGTATTGGTCGGGTTCAATGACAATGTTTGCAACGTGCTGCATATCATCTGAAACACATCCCAAATTAAACAAACGACCTACTGCGTAATATCTGTGTATCTCTAGGTTGGTTCCGTTTATGGCAGTCCGTATCTGGTTTCCGTTTGCGAAGTTTACGAGTACGTGCTTCATGTTAATTTAGCTTTAATATCTAATAAATGGTTTTTAAAATCTGTAAAGTCTTTAAGGCTTTGACTAATGGTAAACGCATTTTTATAGTCTTGTCCTTGTCTATGCAAGTCTATGAGATCGTCTATATCAAAGTCATTTACGTATCTATTGAATTCTTCGACCGTAAAAGGATTAAGCCATATAACCATATCAACACCTCCGTTTGTCCATTTTTCAATTTCTGCGCATATAACATTGTCTTGTGTAGTTAAATGTACGGTAAAGTCATTTTCTTCAAAAAAGGCTTTTAATTGTGTTTTTTTCATGGTTTTAATTGATTAGCATTAAGTAATGAAACGGTTCGGACAACTTGTATAATTCTTTGGCTTGGATATATTTTGGTGCATCGGCTTCGAAGTATTTGATAGCTTCTGATATTGCATCTGGTGATACTATAAATTCGTTTCTGATTTCGTCAATTGGATCTGCATCAACAAACGAGGCTTTACCTCTTAAGAATTCAATCAATTCAATATGAATTCCCACTTGTGGGATCTGGGCAATGTTTAATATTTCTATGTGCATGGCTTAATGGTTTAAATAAAAGTGAGGCATATAATTAATATCAATAAGAACATAACCTATCGTGTCGTGGATATGGCCGCTTAAAATGTCTCGTTCATTCCGAACAAGAACTAACAAGCTGTCACCACATGACATAGGATCAGATATAAATGCATCAGTTGGGATAGACTCTGAAATCATAAAATCTCTATAGGTTGTGTTTTCGATGAACTCAGACATATGTAGATATGATTTGAATTCTAATAATGTATCAGAACTTTCCTCTGTTACAAACATATCAGAGTAATTTATGTGATATAACCCTTGGCTAGTATAGACATCCATATTAGATGGTCTGTTCATAAGGCTTGACGCTAGGTATCCAATGACACAAGCGGTAAACGATAGCATAATAATCAAAATGATTAATACATAAGACGGAATGATTTTAATATTCATGATTTATTGTTTTTTTAAATTAGATAATTAGATTATGCTTCTATGCATTTTGCACCTTCATGAAATACTTCCCATATTTCCTCTGCTGTAAAGTCAGAACCCAAGGTGTCTTGTGTTTGCTCAATGTCCCATGTGTACCAAGCTTCATGGTTCCCAAGTTCATAACTTATCAAAGCTTTGCGCAAATTGTTTTCATTGATTTGGTCTTTAAACCATTGCCCTATCTGTTCCATGCCTTTAACAAATGATTCTGCTTTACTCTTAGGGCAGTACCCACCCGCAAGTAAGGAGACATATTTCTCTCCTTCTTCTAACGGTGTTTTGTTTTCTTCAAATTGGTTATTGCTAAAGGCAAAGAATACACCACATTGGACAAATAAGGCGCTCATTAACTGTTCTCTTTGTTGTTTTAATGAATATATTGTTTCCATCTTGTAATGTTTTATAAGTTATTTAATGTTTGCAGCGGTTTTCTTAATGGTTGGCTTTGCAGGATATGTAGTAATACTATTATCCTTTTTCTTGTAGGTCTTTGAACCGTTCTTATTAATACAATAGTTACCGCCTTTAGGTCCAACTGTCCAACAAGTGTTTTGCTTAAGTGGATATGTGCATTTACATGGTTCAGGATTTGCTCTTAATGTTAGAGCTAATAATAAGAAGGCAAAAGTTAAGATTAAATTTTTCATGTGAGAATTTTTAAATGATTAATAATAAATTTGATAGGGCAAAGATAGTATCATATTTGATACTAAACCAAATATTTAATCAATTATTTTTAAAACTTTATTTCTGTTATATGTTATCAATTGTTTTACAGTATGTTATAAGCAAAAATATTTTTAGGGCAATAGC
>OFRO01000152.1_pt1 | contig 27241 bp, 36 predicted proteins | sample 1543091 | NCBI WGS metagenome assembly OFRO01 (sample SAMN07774217, study PRJEB24372) | wastewater metagenome | isolation source: Exp Tend NO 10WW | collected 2016-02
GCTATTGCTAATCCCCAGCTTGCCGTCGTCCCATTTGTGGTTATGAACTTCCCACTGTTTCCTGTTTGCGAAGGAAGAGATGACGCCCAGCTCGATGTAGTTCCATTCGTTGTGAGGAACTTCCCGGAGTTTCCAGTCTGGTCAGCTATTGCTAATCCCCAGCTTGCCGTCGTCCCATTTGTGGTTATGAACTTCCCACTGTTTCCTGTTTGCGAAGGAAGGTTTGTGCTGAATGATGTGGCTGCAACAAATTCACATGTGGCTATTTGTGTTGTCCCAGTTCCGGCGGGTGCTGTCGGTGCCGTTGGAGTACCTGTAAACACTGGCGAATCGAGGTTAGCTTTGAGTGCCGCAGATGTCGCAACTGCGCCATCTGCATACGCCGTTGTCGCCGCCTTGGTCGAGTTGTCAGATGCGGATTGCGTTGCAAACGTGACATTCGCGCCAGTGAATACGTGCGTCCCAGTCCAGGTTTCACCACCCTTTAGGCCACGTAGCAACATAGCCACATAGACCGCATCAAAACCCGTGTGTATTGCAGAATACTCGCTTCGGATGGTGGCGGAAACACCACGGCTTTGTGTGACTGGTGCGCCAGTGACGGTGTAGTACGGATTTGTTGCCATTGCTTAACGCTCCATGCGCCTCGGTGTAAACATGAGGCTGATGCCCTGCACAGTAAAACTATGATCCTGCGCACGGTTGTTGTAGATGATGAAAGAAATGTTTTTCTCCGTCCCCTCAAGCGATAGGGATTGGGTTTCGATTACTTGGGCATCCCATGTGAACTGGTCCCACGTGAACTGGTCCCAATACCCGCCGCCACCAATCATTTCTTTGGTTGTCTGGAGTCCTTGATTGGTTGCAATCGTCCCGTATCCGAGGTCATAGCTGATTTGCACCTGGCAGTACCCTGCCGCATCAACTTCAAACACGGCGCGGCGGTAGCGCTTGCGCATCTGGGGGGAGCGAGAGTGGTTGAAAACGGGGCGAATCCAGGCTTCAATAACTGCACCATCGAAGCTGGTGCCGACCTGCTCTTTGTAGATGTAGCCGTCGTCCGATCCAAAATACGTCACCTCCACGCCGGTTGTTAGCGTTGCCGTACAGATGCAGCGTACAACCGTTGATCCATAGTTGATTGGCATCACACCAGACACGGAATCGCCCGTCAGCCCAACGACTAGCCCCGTTCCATCGTTGAAATACAGCCGGTACTGGTCCTTGGTGCGGCTTGCTGTAGAGCACGTTTCCAGCCCGCGCTTGAGCGTCATTAGCGACTGGATTTGGTTCGTTATCGCGGCGTATGCAAAGTTGCCATAGTTTTGTGTTGTGGCTAGGCTTTGCACGCCACTAGAGGTGAGTCCGTAGGTGTTGTTGCCAACAGGTTGCATGGTGAATGCGCTGTAGCCAACGTCATAAACACTGGTCGTCATACGCCAGTCTGCCGAACTTGTGCCATACAAGATGTGCGTGCGCTTTGACGTGAAGATAGCCATGCTGGAGCCGGACGAGTCCGCAGGTTGCGGCAAGAATCCGGTGATGGTGTCGCCGGTTGCAATTTCACCGGCACCCAGCACAACGGTCCAAGAGTAGGGATTGCCAAGGGATGAGTACTGCGCCGATCCGAGAAACGACAAGAACAAGTAATTCTTGTGCGCCATCACGTGGGATGGCGTGTCAGTGGTCATGCCCGTGCGGATTGGGATGTAGTTCGTGCCATCGAACTCGGCGCACTTATTTACTCCGTCAACGATGTACATTTTCTGGGTTGACGTGGAGCCGGTGAAGTTGGCATTCACAAATTCGCACTGTCCGCCAACTGCGCGGGTGATGGCTGTGGCCGCTGTGGTTGCTACAGCCTTCTGTGTCGCCCCAACGAAGATCGGGTCCGCATTGGCAAACGAACCAGTAACTGGTGTGATGATGAGCGTTCCAACGCCATCCGTTCCCATGGTGCCGGTGCGCAGCAGCACAGCAACAATGGTTGCGGTTTTGGTCGGCCCCGCGCCCAGGTTGCCGATGGTGCTACCCACAGCAAACGCTGTTGTGCCGCCCATGGTGGATGAAAACTGTATCTCTGTGCCAAAAGTCACTTTCACCCAGCCTGCGCCGGAGTCTTTGTACATGTCACCAGCGGTACCGCCTGCATTGTCTCGGAATGCGTAGACGGTATCGCCGTACACCCACACTCCACGAATGCGCCCAGACCCTGGAACAGCGGCGATAGAAGCCCGTCTGTCGTTCGCAGCGAGTAGCAGGTAATCCGCATCCAGTGAGGCCGTAGAAGCCCCGCCAAGGGCCGCTAATGAGGTCGTGGTGCCCTGCGGAGACGCGGATACGTTGACGGTTTCGGATGCGTTGAATGTTCCGCTAACGCGCCCTAGCACGTAGGTGGTGCCGCTTACTGCCAGCACCTTACCAGTGGCCGCGCTGGTTACGCCCGTGATGGTGTCGCCAACAGCGATAGCGCCGGTTAGCGTGATGGTGATGGTGTAGTACGTTGCAGCACTTGGCGAAGTCAGCCCCGAATACCGCTCGAAACCGTCTATGCGCCGATACCCGCCTGCAATCTCAGGCTCAAAGTTTTGCGCGTCGATGCATTTGCCATTGGGTACGCCAATCGGCGGAGTCATCAAATCGAGTCCGCCCTTGAGTTCAAAAAACTCATGCTTGACGACGGGCATATTCATGCGAGTGCAGCCCCTACAGTCACATCGTCCATCTGGTCACGCATCACACGGCGCAGCATGGCGTTGTAGAGGCTTGTGCCTTCTTGCACTGTCTCCGGCGCAGACTCATACATACCGTACATCATCATGGCGCGGTAGACAATCAGCATGTGATACTGAGCGGGGAGTGCTGGCGTATCGGCATCGGCTGTAAGCCTGGTAGGGGTCTTGAAGTATTCGCCGACTATCGTGTATCCAACTGATCCAGGTATCAGCCCCAGATTCAGCGACAAATCCGGGGCTTCGCTTATGTAGCGCGGGTCGCCGTAAGACGTGCGCATAGAGCCGAACAGGTACGTGTCGCGGTACGAGTCATAGTCGATTGGCGTTAGAAATTGCTCACTGCTTGTGCCGGTCGCCGTGATGTAGCTGCGAAAGCTATCCATCTTCCACAAGCCAAAGTCTGTCAACCCGCATTGCGTCGGGGTGTACGATCCTTGGTTTGTGACGGTAGCAAACGACACAGTGCCGCGCATCCAGTTCCAACGGGGTTCTGTGAGCTGGATATTCAGGTACGCTTCGTCAATCCACGATGCAACTCGCCCGGACTCGCCTGTTTGACTAACAGCCGTCGAGATGCTGCCGCCAGAGATGCCGCACTTCTGTATCAGGCTGTTGCAAAGCTGCAAATACGTGGACATGCTTTGCCTTTAGTGTTCGCGCCGGATGGATGCAACCCACTCACGGCCCAGCGGGTTGTTATCTTCCAGGATCGTCACCGGGTAATTTGAGCTAGTGCTACGGCGCACGGTGTTGCGGGGTCGCTCAATGTTTGCATCATCGTGCATGGTGCGGATAGCATCTGACTTTGAGCGCAACAGCACCTCAACATACTTGCGCTTTGTTGTCAGTGCCTGATTGACTGGCAACCAACCAATTGACACCCATTGCCCATTGGTGAAAATTTCTGCTTCTTTGCCCTGTACGCTGACTGGCACATGGGTTTCTGGGTTATCTGAGCGGCTGTTTTCTTCAATGATGATGGTCACAGGCTCTTCATTGAATGCCAGCTTCGCCATGTGTTCTTTTTGGCGGTTGATGTCGAACGAAACTTGCTCGATTGATTCGCCGTGTTTGATCTCGCCATCCAGGTTAATGTCGTTTTTCTGACCCAATGGAAATTCTTCTGAATTGGTTTCTCTGCGGTTGTATGCGCGTTTGACGGGTGTATGCAATGCTGCTTCCATCTGTTCCTCTTAAAAATAGACAAAAAAAAGCCCAGCGGGTTAGGCTGGGCTTGCTGTTGGATCGCTTTTTAAACGATCTTCGGACGGTCGGGTAACGTGTGGATGTTTTTGAACGTCGTGCAGGTAATCCCCGATGCTGTCCAGTTGGTTGTACCTGCCGTGAAGCTGGAGCCAGTGGGCGATGTACGCACCAACCCATAGGATATCGGGCAAAAATCTTCTGGAAGGGCAGGGAACTGCGGTGCAACAATGAACGCGCCCGCTGTGGTAGTCACCCCTGTTTCAGTGGCGACAATCGAGCCTTGTGCCAGCTTGATAGCGCCTGCGGCATTCACACCCCACACAAGGACGGTAGCCTGGTTCGCAGTGAGCGGCACGAAAGCCGCGCCAGTGGTCGCGTCCGTCGTCGGGCTTGCCGTGTTTGTCTGCGCTGTCAATCCAGTGGCGAACGCGCCTTGAATTGCGCAGACGGTTGTTGCGGTTGTGGTGTAGGTGCTGGTGGTGCCCAGCACAAAGCCTGCATTTGCCAGGTTGACTGTTGCGCCCTGGATGTTTTGAAAAGTATTCATAATTGATCTCGATTACAAAGTGATAGAAGGGTCGAACGCGCCTACTGGAGAGAAGTAGAGCGTTGTGGCTGTGTCCAGCGCAGTGGTGCCACCCGTAAAAGCTGACGAGTGCGTGACAGACAGAAAGCCGACAAGGGTTTTGCCAGTAGGGAAGCTGGGGAAACGTGCCGCGCCTGCCGTTGCGCCTTCTGTGCCCATAAGCACAGATAGAGTGCCAGCAGCGTCAACAAAGAAGCAAATCAAATTGAACTTGCCAGCGCCGATATTCAGCCCAGTAAGCGATGGCATGTCTGTCCCCGCACCGATGATGATCGGCTTGCCGTTGACCACGCCGTAACTGATGGCAGCGCCGGTCTTTGCCAGTACCCCGCCGCCAGCTTTGATAACAAGCGTGGAGTTTGAGTACATCTGGCAGGACAAGCGTTCCGCGACATAGCTGAGAGACTTGGTTAGAGTGTCGCGGGCAATGCCACCTGGCATACCGGCGATTGTGGATGTGATGGTGTCTTGCATATTTGTTCCTTTCGGAATAGCCCCGAAGGGCTACCCAATTGCTTATGCAGCTCTTGCAACGTTCACAACAGCGTACCATTGGTGATTTTCTATCATAACTGCCTTCCACCATGACGTACCCGCATAACCACGCTGCCCCAGCGGGTCAGACTTGCTTTTCTCTCCGGGAGGCAAGAAAGTAGGATCAAGCGATTTGAGGCCACGCACTGCGATCTGGGAGAACGCATCGGCACCCAATACGATGATCGGGTACACATCCAGCGCCGTGGTGCTGGTGGTGCAATAGCCCGTGCCGGAGCCGGTATAGGACGCACCAGAAGCGCCTGCATCTTGGAACGAGGGCAGGTCAGGGCTGAGGATGTAGCGGAAGCGCTCGCACTTGCCGATTTCACCGGGTTCAGGTGTGCCAGATGCGTACTTTTCAGCGGGCACGAAGTTTGGCAGGTCACGAATCTGGCGCTCCAGGTCGGAGTGGCAGTAGGCAAAATAGCCGGGAGCCACTGCGGACGTGTCGTAATTGGCCGATGCTTTGAGCAACGAAGTTACAGGCATCGCATGGTTAGCCATCAACGAACGCACGATAGAAGATTGCAGGTTCAGAGTCATCGGACCCGCAACAGTTGCGCGGGACGTACCAGCGCCGCCGTAAAACTGGTTAGTACCGCTCTTGAGCTTGCCGTACACGATCATCTCGTTCACCAAGCCCACACGCTCACCGATCTGCGTTTTCATTTGCGCCGGAATGTCATCCTCGTACAGGTTGTAAGTCTTGTCCGAGAAACCGTACAAGCAAGAGTATTGCTGGATGACTTCGGTAATGTCCACCGGAGTGATGGAATCAGGCGTAGGTGTCACACCTTCTTGCGTCAAATGCGCTTGAGCGATCGTGTTGCCACGGTCCCCGGTTGCAGTCGGGAAGAAGATATTGGGCGAACTGGACGTAGCGCCATATGGCAGGAACTTACGCGCTACGTAGGTATCGCTTTGGTTCTGCGGGAGCTGGACTTGGCGGCCTGCCTTGCTCAAAACCTCGTAAGGTTTGGCATGGGCCAATATTTCGCCTTTGAACTTGTTAATTCGACCAGGGGTCAATGCAAAAGTTTGCATAGTCATTTTGAAATGTCCTTAAAAATCAGTTAGCGAGCGGAATAACCGCTCTCGAATTCGTCAATCTCAGTGCGTGATGGCGCATAGCCACCCGTGCCTTTTGGAGATATGGCCGCTTCAATGCGCTTTTGCCGGATGGCATTGGCCTGCACTTGGGGGCTTGGTTTGACAGCTTTGGATTCAGCGTAGAGCTTCAGCATCCTGGCCGCATCGCCTACTTTGGCGGACGCTGCGAGGGCTTCAATCTCAGGAGGTTGCTTGCTTCGCCATTCAGCAAACGCGGGCGAATTGATGTCAGATTTCCAGTCGGGGAATACCGCATCCAGGCTGGATTCGATAATCTCCCGGCGTACTGCTTCGGTTTCGCCCTTGATCTGCTCGGCCACGCGCTTCTGGAGCCCATCCACGTCTACAGCGGGTAGCTTGCGCATCCGTGCATCCATGTATTTTTCCGTTGCACTGGCCCAGTCTGGAAAATCAGCTTTAAGCGCTTTCCATTCTTCCGGGCTATCAATTGCATCCTCAACCTGCGCTTGAGTTGGAGCATCTGCAACCTTTTGGCTGGCGGCTTTTGAAGCGGCCAGGGTTTCAGATAGCTGTTTTTGCATATGGTTGAGTCCACCAATGTGCCCTTCGGCGTTGCGTAGCCTTTGCCCTTGCTTCTCGATAAGCTCGTTTTGCTTCGCTATCGAGTCGCGCAGTTCCTGCATCGGGTCCGGCTTTGCTTCCTCCTGCGGTTCAGGAACTTTCTCAGGTTCTGGGGTTGCAATCTCCTGTTTTTCAACAGTTGATTCTGTGCCTACATACCCTGACTCAAGTTCGCTATCACCTTCTGCCATCTATATCTCCAAACAAAAAAACGCACCAATAGCGCGTTCTGTACTCGGCGTTCGGCTTGCGCGGAACACCACCGTTACCAGTGCCTTAACAGGGACTGGCTAATTCTTGAATTCGTCTTTGCCAAGTTGCAGATTCAGCCTGCACTCGGCAATGCGCCCACGTATCAGCGCTGTTTCAACCTCGCCGCGTGGGGCTTCGTTCTGTGTGCGCAGTACCTCTAGCCGTTCTTCCCAGTGCGCCACCAGTGCCCGCCACAAGGGGGACAGCTTCTCTTCTCTGGTCAACGTGAAAGGTGGCTTAGGCTCGTTCATTTGGCGAAGGCTTGACCTTTAGGCGCTTTGCCTGCTGGTTCAGTTGGCGGGGTAATGACCTGCGGCGATGGGTTCTTGTGCTTGTGCAAGTCGATACCCATTGCCGCCGCGCTAAGTTCTTTCTGTGTCTGCAACTTGAGCGATGTCTCTGCCAGCCCCGCCTTAACCTGCTCAAGCGTAATCTCGCGTTTGTTCGCATAATCAAGCATCGCCAGTTCGCGCTTGATTGCAAGTTCCTGCATCTGCATCTGTGCATTGGTCCGGTCGCGCATGGCGTTTGCCTCGACAAATGCCGTGTCGCGGTCCGTGTCAGTCTTGATGCGTATCTGCTGCGTCTGATTCTCAAGCTGTGCCAGTTCGCGGGCGAGTTGTGCTTCCTCTTGCGCCAATTGCGTCTCAAGCTGCATCTCTGCCTGGGCCTTCTGAGCATCGGCTTGGAGCACCATTTGCGTCTTAGCCTGTTCAGCTTGTGCGCGAATCTTTGCGGCTTCGATCTGCGGCGCTGCCGGGGGCGGCATCTGTGCGCGCTTGGCCTTGTCCTCGTCAGACAGAAGAATCTTCTCAGGATTCATGCGCTTGGATTTAAGATATTCAGCAAACAATTTCGCCGGATCAATCTCAAAAGCTGGATTCTGCGAAGCCTGCAACAGCCCGACCATCGTTTGCTCTTGGATCGCCCGCTCCACCAGCGCGATGGAGCCATGAGCGTCGATATTGAAATCGCCCTTTTCATTTTCTGGCACATTCGGATCAAGCAGCAGCCACTCATAGAAAGCATCAACCAGCGGCTCTGTGATCTGGTCGTCAAAACCGTAGCCAATATCCCGAAGCCATGTAAGCGAGTTGTTGTTCTGTAACTCTGCCTGGCCGAAAGTCTGTGGCGATGTTGGCCCCTGCTGGCCCTGTGCAATGAGCGGGATGCCGGTTGACTCTTCCGCCAAGCGCATGCCGTACTCGATGATGGCAGACATTTCTTTCTGCACCGAAGGTATCAGGACGGCAACAAACGCATCACGAACATTGGTCGTTGGAGATTCGCCCGTTTTGTACCAAATCTTGTTGGGTGTCAGCGTCCACGATCCATCAGCGGGCACGATGCCAAGCTGGTCGATGATGATCTGCGCACCGCTGCTCAAGCCTGCATTGTTGAACAGCGCACGGGTAGCGGCGTTTACGCTACGTTGTGGCATCATCATCTTTTCGCCAACACCCACGCCAGCCCAATGCCCAGGCCTGCGGGACCATGCCATCACGTGATACGGGAACAGGCCAGAGTCGAATGGGTTGATGATGCACCTGATAACGGTGTCATTAACCATCGTCAAAATAGCGCTCACATCTTCCTGCTCTTCTGGCACATCTTCATAGCCTACCGCAGCAGTGCAGCACAAATCCTGGCGCGTAATCTTGCCGTAGTAGTACCAAACTTCGTAACGGTTTTTGCTGATATGCCGGTTGTCGCTTCTGTCAGCGTCAATTAATGATTTGTTCGGACCCTCTTCAAGCACCTTGTCTATGCGGTCACGCAGATAGCCTTGCTCATCCTTCAAAGCCTTGAGCTTGCGGGATGACAAAAAATCTTTTTCAAAAACATAATCGCCATCGCACACACGCTCACCGCATCCATCTGCCGGGTAGAAGTTCCACGGGTCCACCCACTGCACGGCGGGTGCAATGCTTTGCTGAATCTCCATCATCGCTGCATCTTCGCCCTGCTTAACCATTGCCTTCTTGTTGCGCACCACTGGGAACGGGCCTTTGAGCACACCAACCCCAATGCGGGCGGCATCCTTTATGACCTTGCGAGCCTCTGCCGGGTACTTACTCTCAGTCATCCAGTCATAGATGCGAGTCTCTGCACGTTCGGCCATCTCTGCTGCTGCCTTCTGTGCCTGCACCATCGGATCGACTGGAGATGGTGGCGTAGCTGTCGGTCCTTGAGGTGGCATACCTGGCATGGCAGGTGCAACGCCCTGCATTGGAGGCTGTCCACCTTGCGGCGGAATACCTGGCATTGGCTGCGCCGGTGGCATCTGTCCTTGTGCCAAGATACCTGGCGCTGCGCCAGGTGCGGCCTGTTGCGCATCCTGCGGCACGACCAAATCAGCAATTGGTGTTGGCTTAAACTGAAACGCTTTTTCGTCGATAGGCAAGATGATCTCGCCCAGCTTCGCAGCAGCACCATCAACATATCGACTCGTCAACCGCACAAATGCCGTTGACCGTGTGCCATCAGTTTTGTTGACGTTGGCTGTAAGCCCGCTGGACATAGACGTAGGCTTTGCCCACTTCGCACCGCTGAACTCTGCGCGGTTCATGTCGTCGATGCCTAAATACGCTTCCTCGCACGCCAGCCAAACGTCCTCAATCCCTGACGCCTTGCGAAAATCAATGGCCTCTTTGCGCTTGCCAGCGATGGACGCGCTCAGGGCTTCAAGATGCGCTTCGCTTTCCGCTTGCGACATTTCAGGCTCTTGCTGCCCGTGTTGCCCGGAATCACGTCCAAGAAATTTATCAGGATGCATAGGTTAGCAGCGTCTTTTTGTTCTGTACTTCCACCACAGCGAAAGGTCTGTTGTGTCTGTGTTACTGATAAGGTGTTCCATCGCCGTGCCTGTTGTCAGTCCAGAGCGCGAAACAAGCATGTCACCTGCATTGGTGCCAGATTGTTTGATTGATATAAGGTGTACGGACGCACTAACCCCGCTCAGTCCCGATAACTGAGATAAACGATTCCCTGTAGTCATGGCAGAGTCTTATCCCAAACAGCGGTTGCAATTTCCGCCGCCGTTGGCCCGCTGCCACCAATGGCCGTGGTGGTGTACGCCGCGCTGGTTTTTCGCTCGACGTAAACGCCTGATACCGGGGTGATCGTTGCATTCAGGTTGCCGGTGATTGTGTAATTGCCCGGATTAGGGAATTTCAGCACCCAGCCGTTTATCATGTCGGCCTGGTAAAAGTAGGCGCCACCCAAGTCGATCGCCTTCCATGTGTGCGTTACCGGGTAAATCACACCTTCCGCGCTATCCTCCCAGTCGCGCAGCGATGCGTGAAAGGAAGGCAAGTCCGTGATAGAGGCTGTGGACTCTATCGTGAGCGTGGCAGTGTCGAAGGTCAGGGCCATCGTCTTTATGCGTCAGCCGTGCGCACTGCGGTTCCCGTGCCGCCTGTGCTGGTTACTGATAGGGTGGACTCAAACGGGACAATGGGACTACCGCCACCATTGCGCACGCGATACCGGCAGGTAAATGGTGCGCTGTACTGCATCGCCGCGCTGGTGATAGTTGCGCCAGATGCCACTGCGTCGATCATCGGGATGAACGCAGCCACACTGCTGTAGGTCTGCGAAAGCGCAGGGCTAAGGCCCGATAGCGTGGTGCCGCTCCAGCTTGAGTAGGTGTACCTGTCGCCGTCAATACGAACCACGCCGGATGCCGGGGTGTCGGCTGCCAGACCGGTCACGGTCAGGGATGTTGCACCGCTGGAGCCGGACACTGTGTATTCGGTATCGTTTATCGTGCCTGCGTTGTCACGTGCCACAAGCACATAGTCCCCAGACACAAGGCCACCTATCTCGACGGTAATCGAGGATGGCGGGATTTCCACGGTGCCGTTGTGCGAGACAAGCTGGTAATTCTTACTGTCAGCAGAGAGTACGCCGGTCAACCACCAGCCTTGCGCCACGAACCACTTTCCACCGGCATAAGTGCCGAAGGGAGCAGCGAGGTTTTCCGCGTAACTCTGACCAGGCAGCACACGGTAACGCCATCCTTCAACCCCATTGAATGTGATCGTACTGGATTCGGAACACGCCCACATCAAGGCTTGGTAGACATTCGACAGTGTGACGCTGTTTGCCAGGGTAATGGTGCCTTTGTGCAGCAAGCTGCCTTGACCGCCGCCGAGGTCTTGCGTGGTGTCGCCATACGCCAGGGTGATAGACTGGGTGCCGGGTGTTGCCGTGCCTCCGATTGCGCTTGAGAAGTATGCCGCTGCGGCAACTGCCGTCATGGTGCCCGTATCGACGTTGGTATCAACCGCTGTTGACAGCGCTGCCACCTGCTCGCCGCCTGGGGATAAATCCACATCGAAGTGCGAGTAAGTTTGGCCGTATTTGCGCGAGTAAACGGTGATGTCTTTCAGCGTCGTGTCAGACGATGTGGACTTGGCTTTCACCAGAATCTGGAAGTTTGACGAGTCCGCATCCGCCCAGTACTTCGTTACTTTTGCGCCGTTCTGGTAGATGTAAACTGGACTTGATGCAACCAACGAACCAAGGATTTTTAGGCCGGTGTACTGAACATTGGATGCGCCGGAGCCTTGCTCAATGGACCCGAACTTGAACCACTGCGATGCGGCATCGTTGATGTTGACACCGTTCAACAGCGTGAGCGCCATCGGACGCACAGCGTTGCGTTTGCCCGCCAGCTCGGACGGGTTGGCCCCCAGGATGGAAACGTTATCGTCGCCTGTAGGCGCGGCATCGTCGGCAAGGTCTTGTAGCCACTGATGCAGCTCCAGCGTGGTGAACCGTGCATCCGTTCCCGGAACAAACGCTGGCCCAGTGATTGCGCCATTGGTTGCTATTGCGAATGTCGTTGCGATGGTCATGGCTTATTCATCCGAGATTTGAGAAACGTAAATCGTGCTGGCCCCGTCGGTTGCTGTCATCTGTGTTTCCCAAGGGATATACGTCGGCGATGCAGACGCTTTGCGAACCTTGATAAGCCAGTTATCAAGCGCTGATCCGTACACGGTGACGGCAATCTCTACGGTGCTGGATGCCGCCGTGCCGGAGTAGTGGGTTGTAGTGTCGCCCTGGTCACGTATCAGGATTGACGAACCGACAACCACGTTTGTCAGCGTGAGTGTGTGCGTCGCAGGCCAACCACCATACCCATGGTCAAACTCATAAGCGCCAACGTCGTAAGCAGCAGCCGCCCCGTCCATGTAATTCGGGCGCACGTCGTCGGCAATGTCGTATGGCAACGCGCCGTAGTACAGCACGCCGGTTTCAACCTGCGGGCTTGACGAGCTGGCCGGACGAAAATCGTTGTTTGCGTAGTCAACGAAGTCGGTGGTTGCTATCGTTACCGGCGATGATCCCCAGACTACGTTCCCTGTTGCCCCAGCATTGTTCGATCCCCCAAGCAGAGTTGGCGCAGTTGCCCCTTGCCAATTGGTTCCGTTGCCGACTGAGATATTGTTGTACATGTAACCGTTGATTGACCAAGACCCAGCAGACAACCTTGTAATCCCGTAGCTGACACTCTTGACAACGGTGTTATTTGAGACAGTTTCAGCAAAAACGTAGTCGTTAATTTCAATCCCGATGTACTGCCCAACAATCAAGCAGTTTTTGACGACTGACCCAGATGATGCAGTCATGGTTATTCCAGCTCCTGATGTTGCCGTCGCATTGCGATAGACAATCATTCCGAGTACTGAGCAATTTACAGCGTTGACATTAAGGCCAGGACTTGCATTCACCGATGATGATTGCGTGGTGAAACCATCCAATTTTGTGAAGTGCTTTGTAAGCCCTAGCTGTCCATACGATCCGTAAGTGCAGTCAAAAATGTAACCGGCTCCGACAACTCCGTTATGGTAGGCAGAAGACCTTACCCCGTTCACCTTTGTCGTTACCTCGCGCACAGCGGATGGCACCGTGAGATTGAGGTATGCGGACACAATCTCAGTGAATGCCTCGCCAATCTCGCAGATTTCCTCATCAAGCGCAGACGCCCCCGAACGCCCAGTATTCCAGGCGACAAGCCCATCGTAAATACGCTCGCTGCCTGCTGACCCGTAGCGCGACAATTCACCAGAAGTCAATCCAAGGAAGTACGCACTTTTTATGGTGTGCGTACCCGACCCTGCTGACGACGTATTGACTCTGCCAGTTGCTCCACCAGCGATAGCGTGTGCCGATGTGTCATACAGGTTGAACGTGTTTGCCGCAGTGGACTTGGCGTAGTAGGTTGTACCTGCTGTAACGCCTGTAGGCAATGCGCCCGAGGTTGAGAACACAACGCCAGTACCGTCACGCAGCCCATGATTCGTCAGTGTGACCACCGCAGGCGTGGCGTTGCTGATCGTGACGGTTTTACCCGTACGGCCACCAAAGCAGACGAGGCTGTAGACGGTAGACATTACGCGCGGATCTCCAGCGCACGGCCTGCGCCGATCAAACCAGCTGCTTCAAGCGTGGTGAGTGCGTCAACGACACGCGGGTCGTCAAGGTCAACGCTGGTGCCGTCAGGATCGGGTGTAGCCCAGTCCAACATTCGCACGAACAGTTCAACTTGCACGTTTGTTTTTGCTGCCGTCAGAATGCCAGAAAACTCTGTGCCGATGCGCCCGATAAATGCGAGTTTCGTGAGTCTGCGAGCTTGTGTTGATGTTTCAACCTGCGCAACTTCCGCGATGTGGTTGCAAACGTCAAAGCCCATGCCATCAAAGGGGTACGGCTCGTCTGCTGTGTATGCGTGGATGGTTTCGCCTGTGGCGCGGTTGGTTACTTTCCAGGTGGTCATTTGCTACTACTCAGCCATGAGTTTTTTGATTGCATCTTTCGCATTGGCAAACCTTGCATCTGCCGCATCAGCAGCGGCGTTTGCGGCATTTCTCCTAGCTTCCAGCGTGGCGATATCAGATTTGATATCGCCAATTTTGGCACGTAGGATTGTTAGCCTGTTCGTGGTGTCAGCAACTGACTCGTCAGACTGTTGCTTGGCTTCCACTATCAGAGCATCTGCTTGATCTTTTGCACTTTTAGTGATTGCCATAGCTTCAGCTTCTGCGGCTTCCTTGAGTGTTGCAGCGCATTCATGTGCTTCGGCAATGATTTGATCTGCATCACTCTTTGCCGCACGGACTGCTATCAATGCCGTTTCCATCTCGGCAACGGCTGCATAGCGCTCTGCAACGGCCACATCTTTGGCCGCCGTAGCTTCGATGACCGCGTTCTCAAGGGACCCGATAGCCTCAAGCGTATTAGCCGCGTCCACCATGCCTTCAAAAAGTACGGCAAGCTGGCGGATGGTCTGTGCTGTTGTGATCTTGTCTGCCATGGTTTATGTCCTCAATGGGTTAGCTCTGCGCGCCACCAGCGTTACAGTTAAGCTTGTTGTGCCGTCTCCAGCCGTCACGAGTGGGCGCATGTAGCGTGGTAACTCAACGATCTGCTGGATGCCTGCTGCCGTGAACGTGGCGGCTGTACCCTGCGCGTTCTTGAGAATCGCGTAGTTCGTGCCGTCGTTACTGCCTTGCACGCTGATTGATCCACCTGCGCCAAAGGTGCCAGTGACTTGCACGCAGCGGTCAGCAAATGCAACGATGCCAATCGGTGCGCCGTCGGTATTTGTCGTGGTTAGTGCCGCCCAAGAATAGATTGCTACTGATCCGTCATTACTGCCGGGGTCATCTGTGTATGTGTATCCGATTGTTGCCATGATTTATCCTAATGTTCCAAATGCGTGGTCGCTGGGGCGAAATGGGCTAAGTGTGTTTGTTCGCTCTTGCGTCTGTACCTTGGCATGCCGCAGCATCATCAGTGCGTAGCGAACAGCTGAAATAATGTCGTCAGACTCTTTGACCACAAGCCCATCTTTTCGGTGGTACGTGCGGAACTCTTCAAAGAACATCTCAAGATTGCGCGCCACTTTGAATCGCCCTGTTTGCATCCGGTCCAACATATCCATCAAGCCAGCTTCGACGCTGTTGCCGCCAGTTCCTTCTGGTTCTCCTTTGGCTGGTGCGTGTGTCGCTTTGTCTCGCAGCATCTTCAGGCCCAGCTTGCGATACTGGCTCGCCAAGTTTTCCCCTGCCGCCGTGTCGTTGTTGCCGTCATGCGGCCATGCGACTGGTATCCAATCGCCCTTAGCCTTGAACGTGGCGGCATGAATGATTGGGCTTGCCTGCGACACCCGATACACGTCATACAAATGCACCGTGTCAGTGTCGCGGTCCCAAGCTATCCACGCCCCGGCGGTCGGGTGGTCCCAGCCGAAGTCAATACCAGCGATGCGCGGCCAATGACGTGGGAGGTTGAACGATCCCTCTTTGATTGAGTTTTCCTCAATCGGGAATATCGCCCCACTGCCAAGCGTAGGCGTGCCCTCAGACCGCGCTGCCCGCTCATGCGCCGGGTAGCTTGCAATAATGGATTTGCGCTGCTCCGGCGTGTAGTGCAATGCATCATCTATACCCATGCGAGTCACATGCGTCCCTGGTGCCTTGACAGACAAAAACTTTTTAACCACGTTAGACATGCCTAAAAGCGGGGTGAACGTGATAAATGTGATGCCAGACACACCTTCGCCGCCGTTAGAACCCACGTTCGTCCGGGTCAATCCTTCGGAGTAAATGTCCTCTGGTGGCTCTTCGTCGAACCAAACAAAGTCAAGCGATGGCCCCTGCCATTTTTCGCGGCCTTTTTCGTAAGCCTTGAAGCTCACGATTGATACGCCGCCGCTCTTGTGCCGTATCTTTACGCTGTCTATCGCATCTGCGATGCCGTGGCCTGCGCGAGTAACTTCGATGATGTGGCGCTTGGGAATTGATCCAGTGCCATGCTGCCCAGGCAACCCCAACAGAATCTTTTGTGGGTTATCGCGGGTGGATTCTCCAGTAACACCAGATGCCCACCCAATAACACGCCGGTCCCAACGCTTACCAGTCCACCAATCGGGGTATTCTCCCGTGAGGTGCATTGCAACCTCGAATCCAGCGCTCCATGTTTTACCCAACTGATTGCCAGCACACAACAATCTTTCTCTCACACCAGCATCGCCGCCAGCGGCATGAAAGGCTAGCTGTTTCGGGTATGGCTGATAGCTGTACAGCTTTGATTCAGCCCTGCGCCTTGCTTTCTCTTCGAGGGCCATCGCCAAAGCCACTTTAGGTGGCAAGTCATCTAGCGACTGCATCAATGCACCGTTACCCCGGCCTCCTTTGCCTTCGCCGAGATAAATGCCGTCAAATCAGCATCGCTCATTTTTTCGATGATACTGATTGTTATTTCCTTGCGCTCCACCAGTAACCCGTTTAGCTTTGATCTGAGCTGTACAGCGGCAACCATTGCGCCGCCTTGTTCTTTACCTTTACTCACCTCGAAGGCTTCTTGTGCTTCAAGCATGGCCTCTTCTAAGCCATATTGGAGCTTTTCGACAACTGGCTTGCGCAGCGCTTCAATCCTTAGTGCAATCTTAGTGTCGGCCAGTAATTTGCTTGCATTTACCGAGATACCTGGCGCTTTCATTTTCTCTGCATTGTAGGCATGCCGGTACGCATCATACGGCCCCATCCCAGACACAATCGCCTGGCAAAATGCCTCCTGCTTCGGTGTCAACGCCACGCCCACGCCTACCTCGCAACCCTACGAGTAGGAGTCCCGCCAACGTCATCCACAGGGATAAGCATCAGCGATGCAATCCGGCCATCGTCTGTAACTTTTTGATCGACTGCAATGCCACAAAAGCCTGGATCGTCCATCGTGTCGGCAAAGAACTTAGCCACCCGATTGATAACACCTTCTGCCAATGCTGCGAGCGTTGAGTCCTGCACTGCTACTGATTCAGCCATGCTGCTGTCTGTAGCGATGTGCTCAAGAACGTGCGTCATATGCTGCCCCCATCTCTTTCTCGCCAGAACTTTTCACATCTTGGCCTGCATTGCTGTAGATGTCTTTCACCAGGCGCAAGGCTTCATCAATGCTGGCAACCGCTTGATACTGTTCGCCAGCTTCGCCTTCGGCTTCTACCGCCTCTTGCGCGCCTGTTTCAACACCAACCTGGATACCACCAGATACATCCACCTTGATCTCGATTGTGTAGCTGCCATCGTCCTCCGGCGGCATCTCCATCGGAGCATCAGACTCCATCTCGGCATCTGTCGGTGTGGGTACTGGCTGTGCTGTTGTGGCCATTTTGGCTTTCATATAGACGTAAAAAAGCCACCTCAATGGGTGGCTTTAGGAATTTTTGGGCGAGCGAACCGTTACTAACGGATCGCTATTATTTTTCGTACCCGACTCAGGTACTTGTCACGTAAGCCGACAATAGCACGTTTTTTGATGGATTGCAAGTTTTTCCAATCTCTTCATTCAATAAACGCTTCACCCACCGACTCCCGCCAAGCTCAATAAACTTTGCATGCTGCGATGGTGTCATCTTGATGGTGGCCAGCTTAGTAGCCGGGTCGGAGGCTGGCGGTCGGCCTGCTCCGGGTTGTTTCCCGCCTTTCATATGTATTCCTTTGCTTCTATAATCCTGTTGCCCCTCTGGTCTACCAGATCGTAGGCCAGCTCCTAAGCTGGCCGGGGGTTCTTATTCTGTCAGTGCTGCTGCGCGGCGTGTCGGCACAGTCACACTTCCATACTTGCCGCGAATCTCATCCATTGACCGGCCCCGGCCACCTTTCGCTTCTTCTGGCCGGAAGTACCACATAAACTTTTTACTGGCCCAGAAGTAACCAGCGGCCTTAATTGCATCCTTGTGTGTCCTAGTGTCGCCACTCACCCAGACCCACAGGCCACACACTTCTATATTGAGGCCATCCAGGTGGCTAATTGCGTTGATGGCATCATTCAAGCGGTCAGCGTAGCCAGCGTCTACGCCGAACTCGGCAATGGTTTCGCCATAGTGTTTTTGCAATTCTGCATAAGCGGCGTTTACCGCCTGCATCATCTCAGTGCTTCCGCCTTTGTCCGGGTGGTATTTCTGTGCTGCCTTGCGGAATGCGGCTTTTACTGTGGACTCGTCTACGACTGAGCCTTGCTCAATTCCGAGAATGTCGGCGGCTTGTGTGGTGTTCATTTGGCACTCCTTGGTTTGTTGCGTTTCGATGATTGAAGTATATACGACAATCTTAGAAATACAAGGAGCGCGTAAAAATATTTTTACTGATCGTTTAACCAGTAGTTACAAATCCAGCCTCGGCGCGATCCTGCGCATTGCTTCGTGTGCAGCGCTTGCAATGCTGTACTCAATCTGTGACGATGCCCAATTAGCCACGTCGCGCAAATTGGCTGAGAAGTTGCTGTCAAAGTCTCTTTTACCAACACCATAGCAATGAGGGCACTCATCCCCGTTGACTGGCGTATTCTCAATCCGTGCATATCCAGTGCCACCGCACGGCTTGCATGTCCCATGGCGATGCCACGCCAGCACAGCTTTTGCCATGTCGTTTGCACCAATAGCTGTGAGCTTTACTCGCTCAGTGCGTGCGCGTTTAAAAATCATGGTGGCCAGTGCGTCAATCGCATCACCAGAGCCGCCGCCCTCTAGCAGCCGGGTAAGTGCTGCGCCAAGCGGATGCTGTTTACCTGCCAGCCCCATCGCCCCCAGCACATCGGTATCGCTCATGTACGTTGCTGGGTCAGATTTGAGTGACGTTGCGTGTACTGCACTGGCATATCGTTCGATTACTCTCATTTCTTCGGCACCTCTTTGACTTCCTTGTGTTTGCACCCGTCGCATCGTTTGTCTGTCTGTCCAGCCCATGTGTAGGTAAATTGACACTGCGGATTACCGAATGTCTGGATCGGCGTTCTATCGAAGCACCCGTAGCGGTCAGGCTGGCTCATGGTTTTCGTACTCCTCGACCCAGTCAACCAGCCCGCGCAAAGTCTCTTAGTAAAAATTCACGCATCATCACTGCTCCAATCCCCCGCCCTGTGGCGCTGTATCAACAACCCGCTTAGGCAGCGGATGCCACCCCTGCCAAAATTTATCTTTGCCATCCCATTGCGCGACGGTAGCCACGCCACCAGCGCCGAGCAAAATCACCTTTTTGGCGATTGGGCAGGTGTGCATGGGCAGGTAGTGCGTGGTAGTGGATACTGCCGTGGTGCGGTCTGAGCTTGTTTGGTACGTCACGCGCCAGAACTCCCGAAACCGCCATCCCCGCGCTGTGTTTCTGACAGTTCGTCAACCACAGCAAACGACACCCGCTCAACCGGGATAATCATGGCCTGGGCGATGCGGTCCCCGATGTTGACTTTGTACGGTGGCGATGCATCATCATCTGGCGCATCGCAGGTGAGCTTCACCATCACCTCGCCTGCAAACCCGGCGTCAATTACGCCAACGCAATTGGCAAGTCGGATGTCGTGGTGAAATGCATGTCCGCTGCGTCCAAACACCAGCATTACGTGCCCGTCTGGTATTGCAAACGCAAGCCCGGTCCCGCAGACAAGCGGCGCGCCTTCGTAGACTATCTGTCCAACAAACGGCTTCCCGGAAACGGTAGCGGCATGCAAATCGAAGCAGGCATCCCCGGCGTGCGCGTATGTCGGCGTCTGGGCGTTGGGGTGAAGTTTTTTGATGTTGATGTTCATGTTTCAGCTTTCATCTCCGGGCTAGTAACGCTGACAGAAACGTAAGGCTCCAGGGCATAGTGTTTCGAGCACACCAACTCCACAATCTGCGAGTCGTCAACCCAGACGATCCCGTTCATACCGTCTTCAATGCTTTTTAAAATATTCGAAAGGTCCGGCTTTTTCGCAGGCCGCTCCATCCCGCCCAATGCGGCTGCGCGTCTTTTCTTCGACCACGATCCAGGGACTTTGCAGTAGATGCCCAGGTGCAGCCGCACTGGATGCTTGAGCAGCGGGGCGTTTTTCATGGCTGCTGCGGCGTAGACTGCAACGAGCTGTTCGTACTGTGCGGTTTTGGCTGGTGTGTACATGCGAGCGTGGCCGCCGACAGTCGTTGCACGTGGCCTGCCTTTGGCGACTGGCTCGCCGGGGACTGTGAATGTAATCATGCTGCCTCTGAGAAAAGAGAATCTTGTATTGCCACTTCTGGCACGCAGTACGGGCTACACCACAACGTTTCGTCTTTTCTGTTTTGCACTGCTTCATCAGTCACTGCGTAGCCTTTGCGTGCTGTCCATTTCCTTGTGTGCCATCCGTGCTGGATAAGCGCATCATGCTCACCAGCATGCCCACACAAGACTATGCGCAAGTTTTTGTCATGTCCGTTATCAGCGCACCACGCTTGCACCTGTAGAGATAAGTCGGTGCCTATGCCACCAGCGGCATAGTCAAGGTTGCCTTTGAAATACGGGGGATCAAGAAACAGGCCAGTTAATCCATGGCGTGTTGTAACTGAGTCTTTAACGACACGACTCCAATCGCCACAGCACACCCGAACATCTTTCAGCCTGTCGTGTAGCTCACGCATCCATTCACGGATAAAGACGGTACGCTGGTGTTCTTCGCCCTGCCCTGCGTCGCCAAGGTGTGGGAGTTTGCGGTTGATGCCCTGCACTGCGCCAAGGTGTGGGAGTTGGCGGTTGATGCCCTTCCCTGCGTTGCCTTTGGTGATTTGCACCCCATTGCTGATCCATGGACCAACACCTTGGCACCAGCCGCTGCCTATCCAATTGCATACCCCCCAGCACCACCACCCAGCTATCTTGGCATCGTAATAATCAGGGTCATCCAGACTCCACTTCAAGCGCTCGGCACGGTTTACCAGCCATCCGTGTCTGGCGAAAAGATCGGCTTCATTCGTCGGCCAATCGGCATAGTACGCAACTGCATCAGGATCGTATGCGATGGCACGCCAGAAGTTGCTGATAAATCCATCCGCGTCATTTATGGTTTCGACACGCTTGCCATCTGGCGCAGCCAGTAGCATTGCAGCACTGCCAGCGAACGCCTCAACGTAGTTATCAACTGTTCCGAATGCCGCCCACACGGTTTCAGCCGCACGCGACTTGCCGCCAAAGTATGGAAAAGGTGCTTGTAGCGTCATTTGCTAGACTCCAATGCCCTGAGTCTTTTAAAAACATACAGGTGGTACGTGAGCACGTCCGCCAGCTATGGTTATGCGTGCGCGTGCTTTAGCGACGGGTTCGCCGGGGACGGTGAAGGTAATCATTCGCACAACCCATAAATACTGCTGCACACCGGCCCGTCGTTTTGCATCCTGAACATATCGAAAGTATGCCCGCCACGCCCTGTTTGTGCCCACTCAACAACCTTATCAATCGTTTGAGTCGCGGCAAATTCAAGGCTTACGCCCGTAGATGCAAAAAAAGTGGCCCCAAGTTTGCTAGCCTGCTTCACAACATCTTCCCATTGCCGAATGCGATCTATTACTTCTGGGAACCGCTTGCTTATTTCCAGCAATTCGTCTTTTCTGCAATTGATGCATGGCATACAGCCGACTCTTCCCATCCCCATTTCATAAAGTGGGTTGTGCTTTATGCCGTGCTTTTTGTGCATTGCAAAGCAATCGTCTGCCGTCCAGTCAAGGATTGGCCGGTAATTCCAGAGTTCTGCGCCGTTCTTGTGCGTGCTTTTCAATTCACGCTCCGGCAAAAACCGCCTACGCAGTGACTCATCACGCCGAACACCCTGCCAGCTAATAACGTCATCACCAGAATCAAGAATAGGATTCTGTACTTGGTTGATGATCGGGTTGCGCTTCAATTCTTCCGAACAAAATGCAACCTTAGAACTGGGGAACCTGCCTTTCCAGATGCACAAATCCAAGAACGGATTCCCAGTTGGTACAAGAGCCTCCGCAGCGCGATCAATCGCTGATTGCGGAACTCCTTTATCTGCCCATTTAGTCAACACGTATTCGCGTTTCTTTGCAATTTGCGCCGTGAAGTCCGCACGTACCCATTGGATAGGTATTCCAGTAGACATTTCCAGATAACGCACATAGTCATATGTATGCTCATGTTCGTTGCCTGTATCAGCAAAAACGGCAGACATGTTTTCTGTACCTCGCTCGATGGCCAGCAGCAGCATGGCGGTTGAATCTTTCCCGCCGCTTATGCTCAGAACATTGCGATCATGGGTAATCATGCGCTACGCCCTTCAAAACAATGCAGGTGGTACATGGGTGCCACCTCGCCCCCTGCGAAGGCTTCTAGGCCGGTTTTAAGCGGTTTTAGAGACATCATTGCTCACCACCTATCTTCACCCACCTCAGAATTGTCATGTGGCATGCAGTTGTCAGACAAACGCCGTTAGCCATGCCTTTGTGCGTGCGTTTGCCATTGCATCCGCACCAGCACCTCTTTCGTGACTTTGGTGTGATTGGTTCAGCGTATCGCACGTGCGCAGTCGATGACCCCATTTGTCCCCATGCTTGTGTGCCGCCTTGCATTGCGGCTTTCAGCGCAAGGGGGGAGAGTTTGTTTAAGTTTGCTGCCACGGCATCACCCCATAAACGCTGGTGGGTGCTGTGGCTTCGCACTGCGCGCATCCAGAACATCATCTGCAATCTGCCAGGTTAAATCGGCAATTGCCTTGCGAGTACCGGCGCTCATGGTTGTGGTTGCAGCTTTAGCCATGATTCCAGCGAGCGCGACAGCTGCCATCAGATCGCGCAAGTCGTCAGCGGCCATCATTGAAGCGCTCCCGCCATCCCTACTTCCATGTCGTATTCATCGCTCAACACCGGGCAATCAGTCTGCCCAGGGCCGCAGTAGCCGTCAAGCAATCCGGCTTTTTCGTCTGCTGATGCGTGCTGCTGGTGGCCCCGGCTGTGGGGGGATGGCATTACTTGCGGGTCAGGGTAGTGTCGGTGCATGGGGTTTCCTCGGTTTGGTTTTGGTTTTGACTTCTGTTTTCGATGCATGTTCAGCAGGTTGTGGAACCGGCAGCGGTTCTATCCATGGCCCTGTTTTCACAAGATCGCGGATTTGCTTTTCGTTGTGCAAGTACGGGAATGCCAGCATTTCTGCCAAAACCTCTCGCATCCTGCGCGTGGCTTCGCTTTGTGCGATTTGGTATCGGCTGATGCGCTTTATCTGCCGTGCGCCGCAGTAGACGCACGCAAGCGAGTTGAACAGTTGGTAGTCCGGCATATCGCGTGCAATGGCGCAGCATGGGCATCCTGTCATTCAGCATGACATCGCATCTTTAGCCATCTGGGCAGCGGCTGGGTTGACAATCTCACCGTCTTTAATCCGCTGCAAAATCGCCTTTGCCCAAGCCCTGCTGTCAGTAAAAGACGCTGGTTTAGCGGCCAGCAAAGGTGCCAACTTTGCTAACTCTGCTGCGACCCTCGCTGGGTCGGCCTTTGGTTGGTCGATCCGTTTTTGCTCAACTTCCGGTGCATTGCGGCAAAGATTTCTGAACTGGATCAAATTCGGGCATTTTTCCGGCAAGTTTTCCAACGCCCACGCAATTGCCCCAAGGTTGTTCGAGTAGCCGGAAAGCTCATGCGCCCAAAGCGACTTAACCGGGCCTGGGTCAACGCCATCCCACTGGCGCAGCCACGATGCCCCGTATGTCGCGGCAAGACGATCAAAAAGGCGGTTAATAGCCTGTAATGGCAATGACATTTGTCTCATCCTCCACGGTGATGGTGCGCTGCGATTGCGCGGTTTTTCTGGCGATGCCTGGGGCGAACTCGGACATGCGTTCTGACGCTAGGCGGTCGTCGCGCTCCCGGAATGATTCTGATTGCTGGCGTGATTGCGTTGCAGTTTTTGCGACCCAATCGGCCTTGAAACCAGTCCACCCACGGCAACAGCACTCCTGCAAAGCGGCTTCCAGTGTCCATCCCGCTTTGTCGGCTTCCTTGCGAATGATGTCGATAGCGGTCTGGGTCAGTTTGGCTTTTTTGCTTTTTCGCAAATCGACAAAATCAGCCCAAACGGACGGCAAAACGCCGTCAGGCGGCGCGATAGCGCTTGTATTCTTGGTATTCCTTTGGTTATTGGTTATTGGTGATTGGTTATTGGGAGGCATACCATCCGCATTGCGTTCGCTATGCGTTCGCATACCGTCCGCATTGCGTTCGCTATGCGTTCGCATACCGTCCGCATTGCGTTCTGTTTCTCCCGGCCTGCTTTCCCACCTTGCGGCGGCGCTGCGCTTTGCTTTTTGGGACTTATCCCCGAAGGCTTCGATTTCTTTTTCACACCGACGTTGCATCCATGATCCCGAGACAAGCTCGAAAAACTCTGTTAGCACACTGCTCAGCGCTTCCATCTCAAGGGTGCTTCTAGCCCCTATCAGTCTGGCCACCTGGTCTTCTGGCAAAGCGGATTCCCGCACGTAATACACATCCAGGAGCCGTGCGTAAACGCCGTGCTCCAACAAAGTAAGGTGGGATGTGTCTTTTAGGTAGTCTCCTATGTGACGGTTGTAGTAGTTCATAGCGTGGCCTGCTCGCTCTATTTTTTTAAGCAGCAGCAAGCTCTAAAACGTTCAGCGGATATACGGCCTGGTGCCAGGATTCAAATATCTCCTGTACTTCTTCCTGCGCATCCTGCTCTTGAATGATTGGTATCAAGTCCCGCACAGACAGGCATCCAAAATCGTCTAAAACGCCACGTAAGGCTTTTCTAAGCACATCGGCAACAGAATGGTGCTCCCGGCTTGTTTGAGCGCTTACAGCCGGTTTTGTTGGCTGATGTGCGGGTGCTGGCGTTTCCGGTTTCGCGCTGACTTTTTCCCCAGCCACGGCACGCTCGATTAGGGCTTCGCGTTCGGGTTCTGGCAGTTTGGCGAGTGCATCAAGCTCTACACCGCTATCCAAACTGGTGTTGGTGACTTTGGCAAGAGCATCAAGGCCAAGCGTGTTAGCGTTGGAGATGGATCGCTGAATGCTGCGTACAGATTCGCCAGTAACTGCTGCTGTGGATGCTGCAAACTTTTTTGTTTGAGGGCGAGCACCACCGTGACTTGAAACTTGAGGTGCGACAGCTTGTCGCACCTCAAGTTTCGTAGGATGCAGGGCTTCCCATATTTGCTCACGGCGTTTCGTGAACAATCTTCTTTGTGCTGTGGTAAGTTCCGCACGGCAAAGGTTCTCGTCAATCTCGACAAGCTCGTTTTGCAAATTCTTCTCGTTGTCGATGATGATGGCATCAATCTGGGTCCATCCAAGGGCGCGCACGGCGGCAACGCGGTGGTGTCCGGCTACGATGCGCCATCCTGGTTCTGCAAGGCCGTGAAATACCGTGGTTGGCGTGACAGTGATCGGCTGGATCAGTCCGATCTCTTTGATGCTGCTGGCCAGCTTATCAACTTCAGCAGTAAGCAGTGGGCGAGGCTGGTCGCTGGAGACAAGGTGGCTAAGGGGGACGGTTTGGACAATCATCACTTGCGCACCTTACCGTTAAGAGATGTTCCCCAAAAAACGATCTTGGCATCATCAAGGCACTTGATGACTTTCAAATCCCGCCCTTCGCAGAAAGCGTTCCAAGCAAGAGATACCTGCTGCACACGCTGGCGGATGCTGCCCTTGTTGATCTGCCTTGTAAGCAGGTCAAGAATCAACGTCCCACGCGGGTCGCCACGGCGCAGTCCGTCATTTCGTGCAACACCAAGCCAAAACTCCTTAGCCTTTTCTGGCTGATGGCGTAGGGTGAATAATGCGCTGGCAACGGGGCCAGTGGTGATAAGTTTCCCGCGTAGCTCTTTTGAGGATTCATCCACAATCTCGGCGTACTCTTTTGCTTCTTTTGCGTAGGTGCTTACGACCTTTATGCGCTCTTGCTGGAGAAACACATAAGGGTTTTCCCGCACTTTCGCTGACCCTCCTAGCGGCTCCATATTGTTCAGCAACAACGGAGCGGCCTCAAACACTGCGCGTGCCATGCGGTTACTGAGTCCGACTTCTTTTGCAAGCTCGACAGCATCAATGATTTGCACATTGGTTCTGGTGCTGCTGCGCTTGTCGAATCCGGCGTAAAAATGGCGGGCCTCTTTTTCTGAGTCCACATCAACCATACGCACCACAATGCCAACTACCGATGATTGTTCGGCGATTGCGGTAAGTCTGTGCTGGCCATCTACAAGCCATGTACGGCCATCTGGCAAAACGGCAAAGTGGATAGGGTAATCATCCACCCAGTCACCTTCCTTGATGGCGTAGGCGTGGTCAAATACGCGCGGGCGAGAGATTGCGCGCTGGCCCTCGAAATTGCAATCTGCCAGGATGCGTGCAGCCATTTCTGGCGACATCTTGATTAGCCCATTGTGCGACTTGGCAACATTGGTATGCAGCATGTGCTGCGTCGCCTCTGTGCTTTGTTGGTTATTGTTGACTTTTACTGATTTTTCAGTGATACTCACGGTATTGACTTTCTTAATACTTGCCCTGTTCCACCAGGGCATTTTTTTGCCTGAAAACTGGCGCAGGCAAACCGCCATACTCATGCTGGCACCTTGCAAACCAGCTTAGGCGGTTGCACCACATCGCCCCGGTTTCGCGCTGACAGCGGGATCCCCCACCATCGTCCGTAGCAACGATGGTGCAACCACCTAAACCGGCGTAGCTTTTGCAACTCATTGCGTTACCCGATCCTGGTTGTGTTCTGTGGCCTGAGCGTCGATAGTTACGGCATGACCAAACACATGATGAGCCAATACCAGCTTGATGTACTCAGACAGCGTGCGCTCGTGGCCAGCTGCCAGGCGCATGAGGGCGGTTTCCAGCGACTCGGGCACGCGAATCTGGGGGAGGTGGCGGATGCACTTTTCCATTCAGGCGGCTCCAATGTGGGTCAACACCAGCTTGCGATCCGGGCACATGCTTTGCGCGTATGCGGCGTCCCCAAGCCCTACATCCCGCACGAAGCAGTCATCACAGCAGTCGTAAAAATCAACGCATGGCATGCCAATTTCTTTGGCCATTGCTTCGATTTCAGCCTTGGACCATGGGCCGTGCTGGAGTACGCCGGTTTTGCAGTCGGGGCAGCGGCCTGCGCGCATTGCTTCTTGATGGTTCATTCAGGCCTCCGCGTGCTGGTTGCGCAGGACGCCCCAATTCACGTCAGGGCGCAGGTCTTCGCAGCGAACAGCGCCGTTTGTAAATTCTTCGATGGCTGGGCAGTAGTCGGCTGGCACCCGTCGCTCACCCTTGCGCCAGAACGTAATGGACTGGATAGGAACGCGGATACCTCTTGCCAGATTCGATGCGTTACCTGCGATTTTTATCGCCTTTTCGATGGTTGTTGTGTTTGACATGGCTTTTATTCTACACGTGTTGACGTAAAAA
>OFRO01000153.1_pt1 | contig 27237 bp, 37 predicted proteins | sample 1543091 | NCBI WGS metagenome assembly OFRO01 (sample SAMN07774217, study PRJEB24372) | wastewater metagenome | isolation source: Exp Tend NO 10WW | collected 2016-02
CCTGTTTCAAGTGCGGTAAAAGAAAGGTTGGATTAAGCCATTATTAACTATGGACTATAACCCCCAATTACCCAAGATAGTATTTATAGGACTTTGTTTTTTGTTTCTGATATTATTAAAGGTGTGGTTCTTTTGAGGGTTGAAGTCATCATCGGAGCAACAAACCCTAAGATGTGTTGACATCTCAACGAGAAGTTCCGATGGTGGTCTTAGCTCTTATAAAGATATGGGAAAGGCGGTGAGTAAATTATGACGACATTTCAATTTGTTGCTCCAACAGAAGAACAGAAAGCAACTATGCAGAAGTTCAGAGATGCTTACGAGGCTCTTGCAAAAGACCTCTCAGCACTACCGAGTAGCAGAGGACTATCTTTGGCTTTAACTAAGCTAGAAGAAAGCTCTTTTTGGGTAAATAAGGCAATTACGCAGAACAGCTAATTACCTGCTCTTTGCTCTTTATAGGGCAGAGATTAGTTAATTAGTCCCCCAACTAAGGGTTTTTTATATAATAGAGTGTAGAGACTTTAATAGCCCGTAGGAGTTTGCTTACGAAAACCCTTAAAAGTTTTTTATAGCAGTCTAACTAACCTCCTATTGGCTGTTAAGGCCTTCTGAAGAGATTCTTTGCTACACGAAGTGGGAGGGTAGGAAGTGGTTTCCCATCTACAATTAAAGGAGTAGGCTTTACCTCTAAGTAAGTATCTTGCATACCCGACAGACCTCCTTTATGTTTATTTGCCTCTCTATCCTGCTCTATCTGAGCGATACGAGCATATCGGTCTAGGTGTTCTTTCATACTATCTAGGATTTAATGGTGTGTTTAAAACTTTCCAGACATACTTAGGGTCAGTCGCATACCCACCCTTTTTTAACCCCTCAACATACTTCTTGGGATCTTTACGATTGGCATATGCTTCAGGGTAACGCTTCTCAACCATCTTAAAGTAGTAGTCTAAGTAGTCCTGTATGTCTTTGAATTTAAAGGCTTGATTAGGATCACTGTCGTATGCGCCTATACCACCAAAGTTGTTACGTTCTCTGGCAAAGTTACTTTTACCAAAACCCGACTCAAGAGCCTTTTGTCGAATCACAGTATCCGCGTCATACCCACGAGCGTTAGCCTGTTCACGAACCGTGTTTGAGAACTTACTCCATAGGTTATCAGGATTTTGAGCTGGAGGATTTGCCTGTGTAGTTGTAGCGCCAAGTATAGAGTGAAAGGATGGCTCGGGCGCTGAAGTGTACGGCTTAGAGTTCCAATCGGCAAGGAAGGCTTTATTTTCTGCATCAAGCTTTGCCTGCGTCGCGGGAGAAAGACCGCTCCCTAAGCGCTCGCTCGCACTCACTGTTGGAACTGGTGAAGGTCCAGGAGGAGAAATGATATGCTTGAGTTGTGTTAGTATCCCATTAAAGTCCATACTTAATAGTATAGATGGAAAAGCAAGGCTTAGTAATCAGGTTGTATAAGCATTAACTCCGACTCAATGAAGCCAACGTTTAGATTGGTCTCAAAAAGATTTTTCTTCCTACCGGCAGAAGAAAAGTACACGGCGGTGCTAAGATGGGTTGGAGTAATGGCGTTCTCAAGCTTAGAGACAGTAGGAGGAGGGGTAAACCATTTGAAATTTGGGTCCATATCCTCAACAAACGAAGAATTAAAAAACAAAACATCGTAGTCTTTAGATGCCTTTTTAAGATTAGCTACAAACGTATTAGAAATAACAGAGGTTGAGGGAAGAAAAAGAACACCATCTTGTTTATTATCGCTCATTGATTGTATGGCAAAATCAAAAATCTTTGATTGGGTACTCATCAACTCAACAAAGAGATAGCAGCGAGTAGAACCATATCTCTTAGCGACCCTTATGGCCGACCTATCCCGAGAAAGATCAAATATGTAGATATCGTCATTTGGATGGAGTTGTGGCTGTAATCCTACCAATAGCTGAGACAAGGCAGAATGATTTCCTCGGTACACAATAGCAACTGTTATCATAGATTTCAAAGACACCCCACCTTCTTAGATTTTAATGGGATAACCCAACTCAGAAAAGTAGCGTGTCAAAATTAACAGTAACACAACGTTTGATACTTGACAAGTGCAGATGCTTTTGGTAATCTGTGTGTACGTCCTCGAAAGAGGCACTCCTACGGTAAGAGGAGTATGGTATAATTGTAATAGGGAAAGTCCGTTTACGCATGGTAAGGAAACCACTTACCAAAGTATGCACCCTATTGCATCCTTACCAGTCGTAGACGGATTTTTTTATGCAATCATTACACAAGCCCAAAATTAGAGACCTTCGTCGCAAAAACTACTTCACGGTTGATAACGACTTCATAGACACATACGCCTCTGAACTTGGAACAATCGCCTGTATGATTTACCTCACACTATGTCGACATGCTGATAGAAATCAAGAGTCATTTCCCAGTCAAGAAACCATCGCTAAAAAGCTAAACACCACTCGACAGACAGTCAACGAAAAGATCAAAATACTTGAGACATATAAGATGATTGCCACTACGCATGTAATTGAGGAAAAAACAGGACAAAAGCTAAACAACATTTATACACTTTTAGACCGTTCTGAATGGAAACCCATGTCGGCTCAGACGACAGGGGGCTATGTCGGCTCAGACGACACGGCTCAGGCACGAACCCATGTCGGCTCAGACGACACTAACAATACACATGTTTTAAAAAAACCCATAGAAAATTTTGGAATAACTGAAGACAACTTCAAAGACAAGGAATGGAAAGAAGCTCAAAGGCTTAGGAAAGAAAAAAAGCTTAACAATGGTTTTCGTACAGGTAGTAGAAGTTTTGGTGGGAACGTCCCCGCGAAGTCACCCACCCCATTATTTACCAAGCGGGAAGGAGTAGCAGATGGAAGACATATTCGGTAGAAAGCCAGCATTGGAGTGGGTAGTCCTTTGTGGAAACAAAGAGTTCTATCTCACAGAAGCACAGTTCACGTTCTTGATGGAAGCCCAGGAAAAGCGCTTCGTTGCCTTTAGGGACATTGTGATACAGCCGTCTTTTATCGCGTGGGCGTTCTCTCGCCCTGCGAGCGTGGTTCTTGAAAAATATCCTTGTAAGACCTGCAACTCTAACGGGATGTTGATTGGTGAAAAAAGAGACGAAAATGGTAAATTTCCAGTCTGTACAGTCTGTAGTGGTACAGGGATAGACTCAAACTAATATGAACAAATTAAAACTCACAGAGGTCTCTCATCAGATCACTCAGGAGAAAAAAGACATCGAGATTCTCTCAACGGGAATTAAGATGATTGACAATCTTCTAGAGGGAGGTTTCCTTAAAAAAGAGCTCGTGCTTTTGGGTGGTAAAACAGCCGGAGGTAAGTCCTTTTTTGCGACGACCATCTTTGCGAACATGGCAACTCAAGGAAAGGTCTGTGCGTACTTCTCTCTTGAGATTTCAAATCAAATGATTGTATCTCGTCTGGTAGGTGCACGAGCCAATATCTCCCCAACCCGTATAATGATTAAGATTCTTGATATACAGGAAGAAGCCAGAAAGATAGAGGCACAAAGCGATCTAACGGTCTACGACGAGTTTATGTACTTCTACGACGACCTTTACGAACTTGAAGCCATTGAGGAGGAGATACGTGAAAATAAGTATGACTTTGTGGTCATTGATTTTATCCAGAATATCATGGCAAAAAAAGCCGATGAGTATGAGAGACTATCCTACGTGGCTCTTCGTCTACAGAAGATCGCCAAAGAGACAAACTGTTGCATATTAGCACTATCCCAGTTGTCTAACCAGATGGCGCGAGATAAGAAGAACAATGACATCGTTGAGTACAAGGGGTCAGGTGCCATCGGTCATGCTGCCGACCTTGGGTTTTTCATCGAAGACACAGGTATTGAAGGATATCTTAATCTCAGATTGAGAAAAAATAGACGAGGAATATCTGGTTCACTTTTTGGCTTCCAAATTATGTCGCCAGGGGGAAGAATCATTGAGTCTGTATGAAAGTCCAACACAAAAAACTATTAGAAGGGTTGATAGCTCGCTGGACGATACTATCAGACCAAAACATAGAGTTTCTTATTATTGGGAAGGGAGACACTCAAGAAGCTATCGTTGTTGCCAAAGAGGAGAGTAAGGTTATACAAGCCGTTATAAAGGTTTTAAACGAAATTGTGGGGATAAAAGATAGTCATAATTTAAGCGATCGAGAACAGAGAGAAATGATGAGAAACAGTCAACGATTGCCCCTTGACAGTTAACGAGCGTTGTGATATACTGGCAATAAGTTACACATTATTCAAAACAACTATATGGGAGTACAACCTTTAGGATTCGGAAAGAAGTTACCAGGGGCAGGAGACCTCTATCTACGTATTAAAGAAAAGGGCGATAAGGTCCAATTCAAAATCGCTCAAGAACCTGTATACACAGGTAAGCACTTCATTCAAACTGAGCAGGGCTGGGATGTTCCAGAATGTCCTCGTATCGTTTCAGGCGAAGAGTGTGAAAGATGCAACCGTTACTTTGATCTAAAGTCACAGGCTAAAAAGCTTAAAGAAGTCGAGCCTAAAAAGGCTGATGCTCTTGAGAAGGAAGCCAGACCATTTCAGGCAACCATTGAATTTTACTTCCCAATCCTTGACAGAGCAGATGGAAAGTTTAAGGTCCTACAGACAACCAATGGTGTTAGAAACAAGTTTAACGAACAGTTTGAGGCCGGGACAGATGTCCTTGATACTGAGTGGCTTCTAGCCAATACAGGGTCAGCAAGTCCATCGGCGAGATATCTATTGACCCCTATTGATTCCTCAAAGGTCGTCCCTTTGACACCTGAGGAAGAGGTCGAGTTTGAGAAGGCTAAAAAGTACGACTTGAGTTCTATTTCACAGGGTCCTAAAGAAGACGCAACTCTAGACGATTTTTAACACTCATGAATGGCAGACCCAATAGACCTATACAAGCCGAACCCCAGTGTTCAGCAAGCGTTTGAGGTAAATGAAAAACTTCCTGAGGAGGAGCTTGCCTTTGATGTCTTTCGTAAATTAGTTTTAGCTAGGAAGACCCAGGACCTCGTGTTTCTCTCAATGGGTAAGATGCTTAAAATAGTCCGCGATCGCAAGCTTTACAAGAATCTTGACTTTGACAACTTCTCCCAATTTCTTGCCTCTGAGGAAATATCCTTCTCCCGTGAGAAAGCGTACCTTTATATCCGCACCTACGAGCTTTATGTTGAAAAGCTACAGTTGGACCCAGATGAGGTTGGAAAGCTCGGCGTTGCCCGTCTTATGATGATGGTTCCTGTTATTAAAGGGATGTCTCGTGAGGATGCGATAGAAAAGATAGAAGAAGCCAAACCTCTAAGGTATGGTGAGTTTGTACGTCAAGTAAAGGCTGAAGCCAATGCCGATGGTAAACCGAGTCATTACTTCTCACACGAGCAAGGCAAATGGATCGTTAACTACTTTGAGAATGTTACAGTTTTAGTCTCTATGGGAAAATTTGAGAAAAAGGAAGATGACATCTGATGAGAAGTTATTGCAGGCAGTAAGACAGTTCCTTAAAGAGGTATATTATCTTGAAAATGAGGATACCGCTAAGCAGGTGATGTCCGGAATCATTCTCTTTGTTACCCTAGAGTTACAGATGATGAAAAGATATAGGAAGGACTTAGACAAAATGAACTAATATGAAAGACGATAATAAAAAGATAACAACCTTGGTCAATGAAGTGAATCAGCAGTGGGGAGAAGGTACGCTCATACTACCTGAGATAGGTGGAAAACTCATTAATGAGGTCCCTGAGGTAATCTCTAGTGGGTTTAGTTTCATTGACGAAGCACTTGGTATTGGAGGGTTCCCTTGTGGTCGCATTATTGAGGTCATGGGTCAAGAAGCCTCCGGCAAGACTACCCTAGTACTGCATATCATCGCAAAGGCTCAGGAATTGGGGAAAAGGTGCGCTTTTATCGATGTTGAGCACTCCCTCGATAGAGACCGTGCCGAAAAGATTGGCGTAGACTTTCAGAAGCTCGCCATCTCACAACCTGATAGTGGGGAATCAGCCCTTGATCTTGTAGAGTATCTGATAAGATCAGGACAGTTTGGCATGATTGTTGTAGACAGTGTTGCGGCTCTGATTCCTAAAGCAGAGATAGAGGGAGAGATGATTGATGCCAACATAGGAGGACAAGCTCGTATGATGGGGAAGATAATGCGTAAGATAACAGGGCCAGCCAATAAGGGTAAAGTGCTAATAGTGTTCACAAATCAAGTACGGGCAAAACTTGGTGGCTTTGGCTTCATTCCACAGACTACAACGCCAGGTGGTAACGCCCTAAAGTTCTATGCCTCTATAAGACTTGATCTGGTACGTACAGGGAACAAGAAGAACTCTAAAGGTGAATTGCAGTACACACAGCACAAAATGACCGTTAAAAAGAATAAACTAGCGCCCCCTGCAAAGGTGGTCGCTTTCAATATAGGGCTCAACGGCATTATGAACGATACTGTTAAGACAGATATTGTGTAGTTTTGTGTAACGATTACACGTTTTGAGGCTTAGTAATACGTTGGTCAGTAAGCAGAGTGAGTAAGGTTCTGCCAACGGAAGGGGTAGTTGAGTCTGGAGGCGGAGAATAGTCTAAAATTATCGCTAAAAAGTCATGAGCAGCTCATTTTTCAACAATAAAATATCAAAAAAGCGTGCCAGGAAGAGGGCTTATGATGCCTTCTCTATTTGTTTACGCACTGAATGGACACTTCCAGGCTTTGTAGCCTGCTATACCTGTGACAAACATATGGTCTTAAGAGGAGCTCGTAAGGGCCTCTGCATAACTGTTGGACACTGGGTAGAAGGACATGCAAATGCTACCTATATCGTTGAGGCTTATGTACGACCTCAGTGCTACTACTGCAATATTATGCTTGGCGGTAATCAGGGAGAGTTTAGAGATCGTATCAGAAAAGAACTGGGAGATGCTGAAGTGGACCGACTACTAATAGAGTCTAAAAAGACCGTTGAAATCTCGGTGGCCGAGTATCTACAGTTAGAGGCCTTCTATAAGGAAAAACTCAAACGCTTGACAAATAGCTAACGGTGTGTTATCATTCTCCTATGTCAGAAAAAGCTATCGATCCTAAGGTTCGCGCATACTTCCAAGAGATTGGTCGTAAACGTGGTAATGATTTAAAACAAAAGCACGGTAGTGCTTATTTTAAAAAGATCGCTGCCATGAGAAAGACTCATGGTCGCCAAAAGAAAGTATAACTGGTCCGTTTATTTACTAAGCTTATCGACTGCTGTTTCCCCTACATTAGCTCCTAAGTAAGTGACCAATATCCAATTGACCGTACTTGACCACTCAGCGTTAGTTGACTTACCAGCCCATGCGAAAGCTGATGCCATTGCAAACACTAAGATAGCTAACACGAATTTTTTACTTGTCCACGTTTCTGTGCTCATATTTTCACCTACTTTGCAACAAAACCAATAATTCCCATAGCAAGTCCTATCAATCCAAATGCCCCCAGGGCAAATTGCCATCCTGCGCTTAATCCAGAACTTTTCCCTACAGAACTGTTCATAAAAGCCACCACAGGTCTCAATGTTGACTCAATGTTCGCCTGTAATCGGTCTAGGGAAACCTGTAAGTCTGTATGTGTCACGTATATCTGTCGCTCGCCAGAGCTTTTTGATATTACCGTTACAACGTTATCAATCTTCTCAGAGAGTAAATCAAACCGTTTATCGGTCGTAATATCTGCCTTGTTGATAGCTTCTCTTGTTCCCTCAAGAGCTGCTGCCACCGCCTTTTCCTGAGCGGTGAATTGTATCTGAATCTTCTCACCGAGAGCTTCTATTTTCTCATCCAACCGTCTGACATCTCCACGATGTAGAATCTCTAAGGTGCACATTTCCATGTTTTTTGTATTTTTATCTGCCATATATTTTAGGCTAATTTGCTAACTTCAGTCTTTATCTCTTGTCTACCCTTAATTCTGCCTTTTTCTTCTGCTTTCGCTAGTACCTGAGGACTACATCCGAGCTTATTATAAACTTCATCAACTGAGGCTGTATGGGGGAGCTCTAGCTTGTCACATAGTTGGTCCCATTTACCACCTGCGATCTTTCTGCTTGGAAGATCTGTTGCCCATTTATCAATCTGGGCTTGTGTCAACTTCTCCCATCCTGTCGTGCCAAACTCAGTCGGGGATATTTGGTCAAACCACCCTGGTCTTTTATCCGTAGTTGATTGCCCACCCGCAAGTATTAACTTTGCAGAACTGATGATACGATTTACGTCTAAATCTGTAGGACAAGCTGTCGCAACGATTTCACGGTGAGGCTTTATATGTGCTGAATCGCATGGGATACTGTAAAACTTACAGACATCTGCGACCAACTTGGCTGAAGTGTCATACTCACTATCTCTTCGTACCAATCCGCTATACCCCTCGTGTTCAATCCCTATGCTCCTTTCATTTGTCTGGAGATTCCCAGAGTGATATGCCACAAAGTATTCTTCAAGCATAGCAGCAAGTCTTCCATCGTTTGCGATGATGTAGTGTGCCGAGGTTCCAGCGTTGGGACTATTAAACCAACTGATTGCCGACTCGTAGGTAGAGTTTGTTGAATGAAGAATGATCGTATCAATGGGTTTACGAGTAGACTCAGAGCCATACGCTAAGGTTGGGTACTCCGTGTAGGGAAGACTGGTATATTTTCGTGTAGTCACATGCAACTTTTATAGTCTATATCTGATAACTGAAGCTGATAGCTATAGTTGCCGTTCCTGAGCCAGTCCATGATCCGCCATGTACGGTTTTCCCTAGTTTTACTAACGTAAGGTCTCCATACTCAAGCCTTATATGTCCAGGAAGAGTCTGCCATGCAGTATTATCTTGAACTGGTGCGGTGATCCAAGAGCGATCCTTGCTAGAAATGGTTGATGGCGTTATCGGCAAAGTTATGCTTTTCCATGTAGTCCCATTAGATGTCCCGCCAAAATCTTCTGTTGATAAAATTGAACACATCCCCCCTTCTATCCGATATTGAATTGAGCCTGTAGAAGAAGACCACCCAGAACGAGTTGGACTATAGGTGAACCAATGCGGAAATCCCATAGGATTAGAAACATGAGAATAGGAAATGTTAGAGATAGCAGCATTGGCTACCGTATAATCTGTGTTGACTACAAATGTAAGTACAGTATCGGCTACTGAGGCAATAACAAAATACTTAACCGTTGTCTGAGTGAATTTAACTCTGTCTCCTTTTTGATATAGTGAAGCGGCGCCACTTGGAACCGTAACCGTTGAGGCTGAAGCATAAGCCCATGAGCCTGACACAGCTTGCCAGCCATCCGTTGAAGAGACCGGGGTAGTCTGTGTGGGATTTTGTAGCAGAAATTGAGTTCCATCCCAAACAAGGGTGTAGATGTTATCAGCAATCATATCACCAGTAGAAAGGGCGGTCATAGCCCCATCGACATACTTTTTTATGTCTCCAGCGGATATCCCATTAATGTTGAGAGTTGCAGCCCCTGTGTTGCTAGTATTTGGTCTAAACGTAAGTGGGACGCCTTCTACATCGTCGTAGACATCTGGGAAGGCTGTAAGTGTAGCTGTGTATGTGTCGCTGGCGGCCTCGTCATCAAGAAATATTAGGGCCGTAAGTCCAGCCGCTGTCAAAATCACTGAAGAGTATTGATTGAAGAACACTTCATTATTCAGACAGTTTACAGCAGAGTTCTCAGGAATGTTTCCAGCATACCCTTTTATCTTTGTGATCCCTGTAAGGGCGTAGTTTGAAGAGTTTGTACCAGAAGTACCCTCAACACGGAAAACGGTCTCATACAAAGTATTCCACCCAACAGTAACGATGGTTGGAAGGTTGGTAGGGATTGCTGTTACCGATAGCGTAGTGTCAACCCCATCGATAAAGGTAGAGCGCAATGTTGCTCGATATTTGTCGTTTGCTAACGCTACTGTGTCCATGTATTAATTCTACGGGTAAATAGTACTCTTTGTAATTTAATATTGTGTAAACCATCGAGACGTCGACCCACCCGACTTTTTTGGTGCTTTTTTGAAATCGAGCTTTGGAGCCTCAGGAGTCTTTGATAACTTTTCAGCTTGCTTGTTGGACTTGGCGCTCGCATCAATAGTCTTTTTAAACATCGAATTAACAGATTTTATCTTAGCTGTAATAGAGGCTGCTGACGCTCCACCACCTTTATAATCACGATCCATATAGAATTTGTTAAAAATAGGGTCGTATTTGACGGCTGTAATAAGAGCCTTTTCAGCCTTAGTAATCAATCCTTCGTCATACAACCGATCATACATTGAAGTTGAGAACATTGATTTTCCACCAACCTCTTTTTTACCAAGCATAAGATTCTCAATAAGCTCATCTCGCTTCTCAGGATCAGCAGAAGTAGCATACTCCAAAAGTCCTTGTAAACGCTCCTCTTGGTCAAGTGAGGCGGTTCTATAGTACTGTAAATCTGCACTGTCAATCTTAGCGGCATTAGCTATCTTAGACTTTTGCTCAGGGGTTAGGTACTCGTCATCGGCCACTTTAAGCATGGAGTCTAGAATCTCCTGTTGTCCTTTACGAGCTGATTTATCGTAGGTTTTTCCATCAAAGAAACGTGTAATGATTGCACTATCTGGAAGCTCTGTAGAACCACTCGAAAGTGCAGTATCAATAGACTTGTCAAAGGCCTCTTTCTCTGCTTTATTGGCAAACTTCATAGGCTTACCGTCCGCTGTTGCTCCAAGAGTACTGTTATTTTTGCCACCAAACCAGCTAGCTAGACCTTTATCCTCACCTTTGTACTGAGAGGTCAAAGCAGCGTTAATATCTTTGTTGGACGCTCCACCTTCTTTTAACAGTTCCGCAGTCTTTCGTTTCTCAGGCGTAGTAGCCCCACCCTTATATCTTACTGGGGCCTCTAACAGTCCAACAACAGTCTCTTCAGGAGTGGTCTCTCCACGTAGTCCTGAGATGAGGTTTGTAGCCTGCGATGGTACTCCTACAGCACTTGCTAACTGCGTCAGAACATCTCCAGCATCATCTATTGGTCTTCCACGATAATCTTCGCCTGTGATCCCTAGAGAGGTACCAGAAGCCACTGGAGGTGATAATCGGTTTCTAATAGGTCTGAACGCACCCTTTACGCCATCGTCCAAAGCTCCCGTGACCATTGCAAGAGGTATTCGAAGAGTGTCAAAAGCAGTCCCAAATACAGAGATCATTCGCTCGCGTCCCCGATCATCATAAGTACCCGTTGCAAGGTTAAACTCATTACCCGCTCCATTCTCCCACGGCCACTTACCAGAGATGGCTTTGTTGGTCATAGCAAAGGCAGAATACATCCCCGCTGCGTTGGCTGCATACCTCTTAAACGGCGCGTATTCGGCTTTAGCCCAGTTTTTAGGGTTAAGTAGTCCACCTACACTCTTACCGATTTTGATATTGCTCTGTAGCCAATCAGGAGCTAATAACAAAGTTCGCATAATGTTCATAAAGTCCTTACTTTTAGTCATTTCAGCAGGATTAACACCACCAAAGACAGTGTTCGCCGTATCTGCGGCAATCTTAAATGCCTCATCGACGGTAGAACCACTTTTAAGAGCATTCTGATAGGTCTCCCAACCAACCTTTATTTTGTGCGCTGGTAACACCTTATCAAAAGCAGCCTCTGAGAATAGATCGTCAAACCAGTTGACGCCCTTTTCATAAAGGCTCTTTCCTTTTGCAGCCTTAAAGCCATAACCTCCAGCTTCTGAGCTACGAGAGATTGTTAGACCATTTTTTAACAGTCCATCGGTGATCTCTTTTGGCACGGACTCTATGTATTTAACAGCACTTTTGGGGCTATTGTTCCAGATAATAGAATCGACCGCAGCTCCAAAAGGATTCTTTCTAGCCGCCATAGCACGTACTGGGATATTGACTCCTGTGTGAAAGTTCCAACCAGTTTTAGGGATACCTGCTGATAGAATTGTCTGCTTCACATTACTCACAAACTGAGCGGTCTTTTCAAGTAGAGGGCTTCCCTGTGAAGTGTAACGTTGAATCATTTTAGCAGTCTCAGGATCAACTGCTAGGGCTCGACCCTCGTACTTTAAATCAACTGGCTGCCATCCTGTAGGCGCTTTATCAAGAGTCACAGCGTTACCAGTTCTAACAAGATTGTCAACAAATTCTTTGTCTGCAAGAGCTTTCTGGGCGGTCTTAAAGCGACTTTCAAGAAGATCAGACATCTGGTCAAATCGAGGCTTTAATCCCGCCTCAATACCTGTCTTGTAGTCCTCTAGAATACGGCTTTTTGAGAAGCCAGGGGTGTTTCCAACAGTCTGTTGAAAGACCCTCTCAATCTCCTCGGGAGTGTTATCCCATAGCTGTGGTAGGTAGTTCTGTCTATACTGATTGGGCTTCATGACTCCAGCCTTTTTCTCAAGCTGGAACAGTTCATCAGTAAAATCTTTTACAGCCTTATATTTCTGAGGATTGGTCCCTGCCTGAAGCTCTTTTATGGCATCTAGCTTTTCAACATCAAACTGTGTAAGAGCAGGCGTTCTTTTGATATCTCCTGCTCTCCATTGAGTGAACCCTTCACGTGTATTGATCCATTTTTTAGCCAGATCTGTACCTTTTTGGAACAAGTCTTTAGTTTTTCTGTCAAGAGGATCATCCATAGTTTTTCTTGCTCCTTCCAGAACAGGGTTCTTGCGAGTCTTATCTAGGTACTCTAACGCTAACTTTCTGTTGGTCTCTTGTTCGACTTCTGCAGGAAGCTTCCCTGGACCAAGTTTGAGAACTTCAGACGTCTTTTTAGGAGGCTGATTTACTTTCTCTACCTCTTCCATAATTCTGTCGAGTCCTGCTGTAGTTTTAGGCTGCTCCCCTACTTTGAATGCAGTTCCTTCTGGAGTAACGTACATTGTCCCTTTAGGTCTTTTACCGAGCTTTATCGCATTCTCACCAGCCGCTCGTTCAGTCTTTTTTAAGACTGTTGGAAACTTCTCCGAAGCTTCTTTTAGCACTGTCTTTCCAGCACTTTCCAAAGGAGCTACTACTTTTTTAGGAGCTTCTGGAGCAGAAGATAATACCATGTTGAAAGCTACATCATCAAAAGCCTTTCTACGAGCAATAGGGTCATCTATCTTATTTGCGTCAGAAACACCCCAATAAGGAGATGTTGGAAGAGGTCTTTTCTTAACAGGATCATATAAGAAACTGTCAAAAACCATTTTATTTACAGGATTCTGTCTAGCGGTCTGATACTGGTCTCTCGCATAATTTGTAGCTCCTTGAGCTACATTGTTAATGACATGAGGAGCATTTTTGGAGAGATAGTTGATAGCGCTAGTAGCTGCACCACCTAAGGTATCAAGAGCTTTAGTTGCGACACGTTGTAAAAGCGACAGAGCCATATACATCTATCATATCATCAGGAGTCGGAGAAAGTAGTTTTTATTAAACGAAGCCCTTTTTTCTGAGGATGTCCATGATATTCGTGGTGGTCGCTGGATTAGCAAAGTTATCTTCAGTTGTCTGCCCTCCTGAAGCTCCATCAAGAACGCTACTTAATTTACTGGTAATTCCGCTGAAGTCTGGAGAATACTGAGTAAGACCGGCTGTGTTTGGATTAATAGTTGCAAGTGTTCTTTGGTAGTTAACGATGTCATTAAGAGCGTTTCCAAAAATCTCTTCTCCAGAGTCATAGCCCGTATTCTCAACGGTTGTTGCTCGGTCATTAATGCCTTTCAGATACGTTCCAGCATTATCTTCTTGGGTTTGTGCCTGATCCTGTCTCTCATCAAAAAGGGCTGAGTTGGCTCGATCCTCTTCCCCTTGTCTGGCCCTTGTGTTTCCCTGAGTTGCCGCTAAATTAGAAGCTAATTTGTTTTGATTGATAAATTTTGAAGAATCACCAAGTCCAAGAGCTCGTCCTCTAGCCCGTGTTTCACCCTCAAGTTCTCGACCAGTTCGAGCATTTGAGCCTAAGATGCTAGATGCGCGGTTAACGATCTCCTGTCCAGCGTTGGTTTTAAGCGTGTTAGAACGCTCTCTGAAGGCGTTGATTGATTTCAAGATATTATCAAATGTGCTTTGTCCCTCACTTCGAAGATTAGCTGCTTGAGACTTGGCCGCATTTATTCTATTTCTACGAGCCATCTCAGCTAAAGCGACTGCATCGGCATTCCCACCCCCTCTATTTACATCAGTCGCAACTTTAGTTCCGTTTGAATCATAGTTGTAACCTGCTCCTGGGCCGTTACTATTATTATTTGTGGAGATTCCTTTAACGTCACCTTGAGAGCTTACGGTCAACCCTCGATTTGATGGAGTAAAGGATGTACTGGGAGCTTTTCCTGTTCCTGCTGCTAGAAGACCGGAAGTATTACCATAAACATTTTTAGGTGTTTGATACGGAGAATAAGGAGTACCAAAAGGTTCTGATATCCCTAATCCTGGCAATCCAGCCGCATATCCCATTTCTGATAAGAGTCTTTTGAAGTCCATACTAACATGATATATCAGGGTCTAAACAAATGTAATGTTCAGTTAGAAAGAAGAGCTACAGAGAGGCCGTCATCTGAGTAAACGCAGATCTTTGAATATGTTCTTATACCCAGATCGTGACTAGGTGACCCTTTCCAATTTTGCACAGTCTCTTGAGCCGTATTACCAGATGTTAGTATCTCATAGACGCTCAACCCAGACATGTAGCTATCAACAAACTCCTGTAGTCCTTTGTGAGAATTATTGGCTTTATAACTCTGCCAACGACTAGCTATATTGTTACATAGTGGTTGATAAAGCTCAAAATCAGGGAGGTTCAGCTCATAGCGATAATCGTTAAGTTCATTAAGAACATCGTAGCCCGTTGGATATCCAGCCTTGACCTCGTTTATAGCAACTCGGTTCATCGAATACCGCCCTAAGAAGAATGTAAGGGCGACAACTAAACTAACAATTATTATAGATTTCTTAGACATAGGACTATGATAACACAACGCTTGCTATTTGTCAAGCTAAGGTTCTTAAGCGTGCTCGTCCTGGCAACTGACGCTCTGATGCGGAGTAGTAGAATGCGATACCAATAAGAGTCATATCATCCTCAATACCATCATTTTGTATGTTGAGTTTAGTCCAGAAGAAATCACGCTGTCGAAGATTAACATATCGGATATTAAGAGTCTCACCCTCATCGTCCGCCTGCATCATGCCGATCTCCTGATTGCCCCACTCGTCATTACCAAACCCAGATAGAGTTGGGTCGGTTGAGATACGATACCGTGGAAACTGTCCTAAACCTCTTTCTCCCATATAAAGAGCCTGTACTGTCGTATTATTTCCGAATAGTGAACCGAAGATAAGAACAGCCTTATCATACTTCTTGAATTTATCAGGAATGTTGGCATCATACTGCTTAGTTGTCAAGGATAGTGTTATCTTTACACCAGAGCCACTGCTTGTAGCATAGTCCGTTTTTCCCTTAAACATCTCAACGATAGCGCCCCCTTGATCTGCGACCTCTGATGTCCCAAAGTAAAGAGATTCCACTTTAGTCGTTGGATGAATCCCCTTAAACATAATGGCTGGATGTAGTCCTGTCCAATGAGACCATGTGTTATACCTCTCATCATAGACAAGCATTGAATCATTCCCTGTTCCTGCGGCTCCTGTTGAAATTCCAAACACGGAGAGATTTTTATAGTATTCAGAACAGATAAGGGGTAGGTTAGAAGGAGTGACCTGTCCTGTGACCGCATCTGCCTTAAGAGACATAACTGCGTACTTAAGTATTGTTCCAAAATTAGCCTCATGCCCTAAAGAGGCTACCCCCTCTGAAGAGTAAAATCTAATGTTATTACCGGCAACATGAGGTGAATGCGGACTCATCGTCCCTCTAATCACATTTACATTCTGAATATCTGCGCCTCCCTGAGAGTCAAACTCTAAGAGACCAACGCGGGAGTCTTTGAAAACGGCTAGACCGTCTTTATTTGCCACTGAGAAGGGTTGCAGGGCGTTGATCGTTTGACCGTCTCCTTTCTGATATCCATCAAAGCCAGCGCCATCAGCTAAAGCGAACGAGTCAAATTTATCATCTCCAGCGGACCAGACTAACACATCTTTACCTTCCTCGACAGTTGTCCCTACAAGAGAATTAGCATAAACTTCCAAAAGATAGAAGTAGTATCCAGGAGTAGTGTTGCTCTCAGGTACAGGAAAGACGACGGAAGTCCCAGTTTCTCCTAGAGGATTAACGTTTTTGTCGATATAAGAAGTGTCAGAGGCTTCAAGCTCTGTCAAAAAGAACTCATTTCCCGACGTATCCCCCCTAAAGAGCATTCTGCGAGTTGTTCCTGTAACAGCAGCAGGTAGAGTTATAGTTAAGAAGGTCGCTCCATCGATTTCTGGCATAGACCCATACCACCCCGTCCCCTGTGCTTGGGCGACAACGGCAGGTGAGGCTAGAGTTGTTCCAAACTCATTCATATCGGTATATCTATAGAAATAGGAGCGAGTACCCGTGCCAGATCCTGTTTTAGCAACGGTGGGTAGCGTCGTGGGATCGGCGAGTTCAACGTAGACCTTAAAAGATGATCCGTCAAAGATAACTACACGATCCACACTCGAAGCAAAATAAATCTTCCCGTTAGTCTGAACCATGTTGATATGAACAGAAGTATCAAAAACTGGAGAGTTGTTTACGAATTCGGGATCAGTTCCAGAATAACCAGCCGGAGGAGTTCCTGTTAGTAGACTCCATGTTTCATTTGTGAAGCTGTATCGCTCTAAAAGACCCGTATCAGTGATTCTAAGCATGTAGTCTTCCCCATCAATATCATAGAACATGTCACCCGCAACCGTATGCGTAGAGTCGGTAGCCGGACTACCAAGAAGAGTGCATCCTAATCTTTTCGAAATCGAGCCATACTGAGAGTAGACGCCGTTAATAAGTTCGGCCAACTCCGTATCTTTTAAAGAAGAGGCATGAGGGAGGGAGTTCCAGCCATCAGGAAAGCCTTTGCTTCCCATTCTCTGCTTTGGTGGATTTTTACGTTTTTTTGCATAGGTGAACATATTTCATTTTACGCTCGCGACACACGATTGCTTCTAGGAGCTGTGTATCTGCTCCGTGCCCTAACAAGGCGATCAGTTCGGGAGGGGTTTGTTACAAATGTAAGAAGCTCTCCTCTACCTGGGATCATCTCCATCGCTAAATAACTAGCTAAGCGGTTTTCATATTCTGTTCTGGCATCGTCCTGAGACCCTTCAAGGTTTGTGGTTCTGAAGACCTCTGATAAGGCTCCGTAGGCAATCATATCTCCTGGCAAAAGTACTTTATCCGTCCCTTCCTCAGGCTTGGGTGGGGTACAGAAGTACCATATTGGGGCAACTTCAGCCGTTTCAATCGGAGTTGAGAATGTGAGCCTCCAACGCCCAAAATTTGTATCCTCTGGATCAGTAACCATCTCAACGAAGATGCTCTGCTCATCTGGCTCTCTGTCTGGATCTGATAGGTCAACTCCCCCTATGTAGCAGATATACAAGCTATTTGCTCGTTGAAAGTCGATAGGCAATAGAACGCTCTCATCATCAACGGCTAAGGTAAGCTCACCCTTTTTAAGAAGACGTCTCCAAAAACCACGTTTAGAGGCCTCCTCATATTTAGTCTGTATGAAAAGTAGCCATTGTGCGTACTCCTCAGAAGTCTCATCAGGTATTACTCCACCTGCTGACGGAGCCATTAGACCCATGATATCTGATACTGTCTGAATGAACTGGGTAACGGTCTGCATATTCTCTAAGTATAAAGCCCAAGCTCTTTATTTGTAATACTTTCCCCAAATAAAAAAGGGTAGGAAAAACCCACCCCTTTTTAATTGTTTCGAAATTAGACCTCGTACGGGAATCTTGCCGTCTGGTTGGTATAAACAACCATCGTATCGATAGCCATCGAGTATTCTGCGCCGTCTTCAACGACCACAACTGAACGATTACCTTGTAATTCTTTTCCAAGAACGAAAACTGTTCTTCCTACTGCTGTTGACATGTTATATCTTCACCCCCTTAAGTAAACTAAAATTTTCCATATTTAATTCTATATGTAAGCATTACACACTGTAACACCCCCCTCCCCTATAGACGCCAAAAACCGCCCTTTCGAGCGGTTAGTGACCATACGTCAACTTACAGATTAGAATCCGAAGTTGTACAAATATGCATGAGCGTCTGGATTGCCGATCTTAACAGTTCTTTCTGAAAGAACCTGCCATCGATAAGAATCACCCAATCTTGCGAGTGGGTAAGTCTGCCATTCACGACCCTTCATAGCTTTCTGACCGATATCTGACTCATCAACCAGAAGTACTAGATTATCCATCCAGCCTGTTCTTTCTTGAATGAGAACGACGTCAATCTTACCATAAAGATGTGATAGGTACGTACCAACTTTTCCGACTCCCTTGGTGTCCTCTCCTTTGTCCGTGCGAATAACTGACGTATCAGTCAATGCGTACTTGAATTTCCGCATAAATTTAGCACCAACATACATAGTAGGCTTGTCCATGACTTTTGCACTTAACAAGTCAAGCGCATTATCAACCTTACCTAAAACTCCACTGTCTCCAGTTAGAGCCCATGTAGCAGAACCTCCAAAATCGATTGCGTTGTTAGGAGCGTACAAATCGATTAACGATTTAATACCAGCATTTGTGGTCGTCTTAAGACTGTCATTTTTAGTTCTTTTACCAAGAACCATCTGTGACTGCCAAATTTCTCCCAACTCCATCTGCTTTCTAGCGATCAACTGTCCAGAGTTTTCCTTTCCTCGGATAAGAGCATTATGCTCAGTTCCAGAAAGATCAACCACATCTTCTAAAATAGAAGTATAGTTGTACAAATCCTCATAGCCAGTGGTCACCATATTATCAGCATTCTTTCCTTGAGGCGTAGCCATACCAATTCTCTTAACCGTCTGTCCACCAGCTAGAGCTTCCGCACTACCTGATAAAGCTCGGAAAGTGATTTGGGTACCTCCATTGACTGCTTCCACGACCATTTGCTGACCGTTTGGTTTCTCCAATATATCATCTACATTGAATACGCCTGGAGTATCAACAGAAATAACTGTTCCACCTGAAGTCGTACCGGTAACAACCAATGCCTTTACAGGTCGATTGTCTCGTCTTGACCACTCAATTTTATGAGAATTGACTGGCTGTTCGAAGCTTCCGATACGTTTTAACAACTCAATACGAGGTGACGGATACTTCTTTATCTCTTTTTCGATATTAAGATAAAGCTCTTTGTCTGTCGCCTCAAATGTTGAACCTTGTCCATAATTTACCATAGTTTATTATTCACCCCCTCTCTCCTCTTGTAGAGTAATAAAAAATAACTCACAGAGTTTCACTTTTAATCATGTCTCCGTGAGTGTATTTTTTTTATACTCCTCTCGGAAACATTTTTGCTATTCCCTGGGCGATCGACGCTCCTGCTGTTAATTCCTTATCAGGAGTCGTATCCTCGACCTTAGTGCCAGTCCTCACTCTTCCAGCCGTCTTGTCTTTGATTATCGTCTGGCCATCTAAGCGACCTGCCTTTCTCGCTGCTCGTGCAGCCGTAAGAAATTGGTCACCGATTTCCTTTATAGAGTATCTACCTCTATAAGCTCCAGACTCTTCATCAAAATCTAACTTCTGGTAAAGAGATGCAATCTGACTTTCAAGCCCTTCTATAAATAGCGGGCTCTTTGGGTTTAGCTCTGGCTCAGCTTGCAAACTTTTGACTTCTGAACCAGTGTTGTCTGCGATTTCTCGCATTCTACCACTGTTTTGGATTCCTCCAACCTGTTTCTCAAGAGCTTCAATCTTTTTGTCCTTTTCAGACATTGTTTGAGTGAAAGTCTCCTGTAACTGGTTGAACTTATCCGCAACATCTTCGATGTTCTCAAAGTCCTTAGCAGTCCATTTCTTAGTAGTAGTTGTCTCTGTCGCTTTCGCCTCAGATTTCTCAACAACATCTAATCCGTACTGCTCTTTCATCCAACGTGCAATCTTGGCTGGGTCGCCTAAAACGGCTTCCATCTGCCTAGCTACTCGTGTGGCATTAGCCAACTGCTGATGCACCGCAGACTTCGGATTCTTGTCAAGGTTTGTACCCTTGTCAGTTTTCTCCTGATCTGACTTTGAGTCCTGAGACTTGTCATCTTTCTCTTCGTCCTTGTTGTCTGCTGAGTCATCCTGGTTGGCAGTCTCCTCAGTTTCGGTTTCCTGGTCTTGATTAGATGTCGTCTCTCTCTGGTCATCTGCTGTGTCTTCGGTGTCTTCAGCGTCTTCACGCTCTACAGTCTCACCAAATCCACGCTCTTCTGTGTTATCTTCCATTATTCTACTCACCCCCTTTGTGCAAGCTTCCCCCTAACGATTTGTGTAACGAGGATCGACTCCCCGAAGGTATAAGCTTCTTATCTATAAAGAGGCTTGCTGTAATTTAAGTATATTGGAGGGATCTGAGGAATGTAATGTTTTATTACACTGATTGACCAGTCCTGCGGTGTATTAACTTCCCTGAAGCTTCATCAAACCTGTAGGTAGTTGGATAAACCTTACGAACAAAAGGACAGTTCACGCAAGCAAACATCCACTTACCTGAGTCAAAGACCCGGAATACATGTTCTCCATCTTTGCATCGATGTTTCTCTTTGGGAACGTTCATGTATCGGACTGTCTGCTTCTCAAGCACTGTCTTTACGGAGACTTTAGCATTTCCGTCCTCATCGATATCGACTCCAAGTTTTTTAACAGGAATCTGCTCCTCGATGTCAGTATCTAGCGGAAATGGAAAATCCTCAGGCTTTTTCACGAAGTAACTCCTCCTCTTTGCGACGAATAATAATAGATCCGTCAGCCTCCTGTTTCTGTAGTTGGTTTTTTAAGTCTATCCACGACTGGAGCTCTGCCAAGAAGTTTTTAATGAACTTGACCTGTCCAACAAGCTCGTTCATCTGCTCTTCTCTTCCTGTTATAAAAATCTTCTGGATCTCCCCAATAATACGAATTTCTCGAACCTCATGGACACGATTCTCAAGGATAATGTCTTGTGCACTCTTAAGTTCTGCTATGAGAGTCTGATAGAGGACGTTATCCTCAGAGAGAAATCTAGATGCCTTTGCAGCTTTATCGTTAATAATGCTCCAGTCCTTAAAGGAGATCACCTGCTGAGGCTTAAATGATCGGACCTTATCGCGTACTCTTTGTATCATTATTTTATAGTATCACAGTATCACTAATCAATCAAATCCTTGCATCTTTGCTCAACGATAGGGATAAAGTCGTAGTGTTTTGGTTGTCGATACAACCTATCAGGAGCCGTTGCAGAAGGTAAGTCAATGATTGGGAAAGTGAATCTGTTTTGAGGATAGTTCAAATAGGTGAGTATTCTCTCGGTCTCCCTCATGAAAACTTCATCCTCTCCGTATCTATCGGTATATTTACTCAATGAGTCCAGCAGTTTTTTTGGGAAGATAGACCCCCAACCCAACCCCATCGTCATTCGTGTGTTTTTGTAACCCTCGAAATGACTTGGCTTCATTGCCACGTTAATCATCTCGGGGTCAGAATAAGTCGCCAACTGTGCAACCGGACATATAGCGTCATCGTCTTGATAATATATGAGGTCAAACTGCGCCTTTTCAAAAGCTTTATACTTACCATGCGGACTATCAGAGTTTGTTTGAATGATGATTTCACCAAAGTTGAAGCTCTTGAGATGCTCTAAAATCTCCGCAGGGTACTCACCGTCCTTGGTATTAAGACAACACGAGACCTTTCTCAAATCAACGGGCCTTTTGAATAGGTAAAAATACAGTTGACCATCCTCCTCAACCACCTGACGAATCAAGGGCTCTCCAAACCTTTTATAATCAAACTTCCTGATTCTGACGTGATTGTCTTTTGGCTCATCTCGTTCATAGGCTGTTATAGCAAGGTATTTCGTCCACTTCTGCTCAATGGTTGAAAGGATATGCTCAAGCTCCTGCTCATCAAGGACATGAAATAAAACATCTACACAAAGCAATAAGTCTGAATCGGGTAAGTCCTCGATGGAGTTTACGAACATCAGTTCCGGCGATATCTTGCTGTTTTTTTCCAAAACAACCGATGAGATATCCTGACCTGCATAACTAGCGTGAGGATAGAGCTGAAGAAGGTTTCTCCCGAAGTTGAAGTCTCCGCACCCAATCTCTGAGATGGACTTCACATTAAATCCAGACAGCCAACTCAACTTTTTCAAGAGTTGCTCCCCATATGAGCCGTACCCTGAGTCCCCACCGTTTGAGTATCTACTATCCCAATAGGATTTTTCGTATACCATATTCTAATGAACGAGCATTTTCTATTCCCAAGACGGGAGTACTGTCAACATAATGAGCCGGTTTATCAACGTATATTGGCTTGATGTTTGTTCCAAGAACTCCATTGATGATATCAACGACTTCATTGAAACTGTTGACATTACCTGACCCAATATCAACAATACCACATTGATGATTTTTTGCCAATCTCTCAATCTCGTCTGCTATGTCGTCAACAAATATGAAATCCCTTGTTTGAGTACCGTCTCCATAGATGACCGGCCTTTCTCCTCTTTTCATCTGCTGACACCACTGATATATCACTGAGGCATATCTCCCTTTATGAGCTTCGTTTGGTCCATAGCCTGCTGAAATTCGCACACCCAAAGCGGGGATATTATAGGCAAAGTGAAGGTCCTCAAGGATAGACTTGCATCTTGCATAGGAAGTATTCTTGTTATAGACCGTTGCAGAGGAAGGGTACACCAGATATTCACCTGTACGCTTACACCTATCAAGTATCGAAATGAATCCGTCAATGGTCTCTCTCATGCACGTTGAGATATCCTCATCAAACAATATATTGCTTGAGGGAGACCCAAACCAATAAATCCCATCAGGAAGGTCTCGCTTTGCAAGAGCGCTTCCGATGAACCCGTTTCTTCCGGTAATTAGAGAGGCCATTTTTTAGTTCTTGAGAAATGAAACAAGTATATCTCTCGGCCTATGAAGGGTCGAGCGTGCTCATACTGTGAGTTATCAAGAGTATCTCTAAAAAGTTCGTAAAGCGCTCCGTTGTCTTTCATCGAGAGCTTTGGTGTTGGGACGTGCTGTTCAAGACGGTCATGACTGAGCATTGGGTAGTGAGTAGGGTACAGAAATCGAATATAATTTGCCTTGCGAACCACGTTAGTCATAAGAATCTCATCTGAACCATAGAGAAAATGACTGTCAATATCTCCAGTCTCACATCCGATGCACCTTGGATAGCTCAAAATATCTTTCCAATGAGGAATACTTTTGTATAGAGTGTTCACGATAGGTGTATTTCTCCATAGACTGAACACTCCGTTTATTGTATTCACGTCGTCTGAGAAAATATCACACTGATGAAGCATCATGTCGGTGATGAATTTGCTCAAGTTTCCATAAACCACATCCATATTCGTTACACCCCAAAAATCAGAGTCTTTCAGATAGTCCTCGAAGATAGCTCCTGAGAAAATATAAAAGTCGGTAATATGAGCGCTTGGTTTTCCTTTACTGTTGATATAAAGTCCGGAGCGAACGCCTGTCTTAGTCTCAACCAAGTCATTAAACTGCTCGATTGTCATATTCACAACCTCGACGTTTCCTTTTGACTTGATATCATGGGGCGTTATTATCTTCCAGAACCAACCATCGACTTCAAGATGCTGAACATGGTCAATATACTGCTGAATCCAGCTAAAAGGTTCACCAAACATCGTGATGATAAAAGTCTTTCTCATGGATCAGTGACCTATCGCGATGATAAACTGGTAATATAACCACGCTCCAATCGCTAAGATGATTATAGGAGTACTAAATTGCCTCATTTTACCGCCTTGTAGACAACTTTAAACGTTTGAGGTGGCTCTCCATTGATTTCTGCTCCATATTCAACGCTCACCCTCCTAAAACCACCTTTAAAACCCTCATATTCATGATCTACCGTATATCTATAACTATCTACGTCAAAATGTTCAAACTGTTGGGGGTGCCAGTGAGAGAGATGGGAAGGAGATCCAAAGTCATTTCTCGTTCCAGCAAGGGGAATCACGTGTTCCATAACACCATCAGGCTTAAGAACTCGCCAGATCTCGTTCATCACGGGTATTTTACTCTCTGGAGGTAAATGCTCAAGAAAATCCTGTGAATAGACGTAGTCTACTGAACTATCTGCAACCATGGGGAGACCCTTCGTAATGTCTGCGACGATATCAATACCCTCAAAAGGAAACAAGTCGACATGATGAAATCCCTCAAGTCTATGTTTTCCAGCACCAAGATAGAGCTTCATAGCTTTACTCCTAGCAATCGAGCGTTTGGTAATACGCAATGACCGCCTATTGGACCTTTCATATGCTTAAGATAAGGTCGAACAACCTCGGGTCGTCCAAGCTCGATATATCCTCTATTGTATTCCTTATTAGCCTCAGAATACACTGCTTTGAAGTCAACTTTGTTCTTTCTACACCATGCATGAATCTGTTTTTCAAGCATGATAAGAACTCCGTACTGAGTAGTGTCCCATAACTTTAATGCTTCGGTTGTTTTTGCTTTGCCATAGACTCTCGTTTTAATACCACGCTCCTTGAATACCGTTGATGCTTTTCTTGCGCTTTTCCCTCCAAAGTACTTGACGAATGTTTTAATACCCTTTGCTAAGTGGGGATGAACGCCACGAATAGGTGAATGAACAACTCCAAGCTTGTCGCACGTTCCAACCGGAACCGATGAGTGAACAATAACAAGCTTTGATATGAACTTGTAATAATCAACCTCACGCTCAAAGTCCTCGGAGTAAGGAATGCAGATATGAACCACATCAAAGGTTATCGACACGTCAAAATACTTATCATTCTTAGACTTTACGACGTAGCACCCACCACCAAGGACTCTATTGATGGCTCGTCCAACTTCACCATACCCGACAATTAAGTGCTTTCTTTCTCTGGGCTTCATGAGGGAAAATATGATTCACTGGAATTTCTAACTGCATCAAAATGTCCTTTGGTCGAAGGAAGATTAATCTGCGACTGATAACAGTCAAGCGCCCTGTTCTTAAGTTCAAGATTTTCAGCAGACAACTCAATCTCAATCGGTCCCTTTGTATAAAACTCGCCTCGTGCATAGGTCGCATACTGAGCAACTCTATCTCCAAATACCTCTTTTGCTACCTTGTTCACCATGTCATGATGTATGTTCCCACCTTGAAGAGCCGGAGCATATACAATATCAAACCCTTCAAATCTTTTGAGTGCGTGCTTGAGATTCGACTCATCAAGAACGTCATCTCGCAGACCCAACCTCATAACCGGACAATCAAGCACCTTCATCGCCTCAACAGTCTCGTTCCAACGCCTGTCAGGAGTTATCCCATCTCCTCGATTAAATTGAATCCAGCTATCGGTTACGATAACAACAAGAGGCTTTTCTGTCAGCAAGACATCGGAGGCAAACAGCGTTTCGTCATCATTATGAGGAGATAAAAACAGAGCTTTCATATATAAAAGATGTTAGCACTACGCTGGCTATTTGTCAAGCACTACGATCTTATGAAGAGAATATCACTATTATCTGCGGTTTCAGCCATCTTCTTCCATTGATCTGCATTCTTTTGCCATCGGCCTTCCTGAGATCCATCTCCTGCTATTTTTGCCATAAACAAGAGAGCTTCTTTAAAGTTTGCATTGATAATCAACGCATGGGCGCACGCTGTACGAGCATCCTCTCCCATCCCCAATTCCCAATAGGCTCTCGCCATCATTAGAAATGCATCCGCTTTCTCAGCAAGATGCCTAGATACTTGGATATATCTACCCATAACAAGAATGCAGTCCTGGTACTCTCCCCTATATGAGTGCTCTCTTCCAAGATAATACAAAATACGAGGACTTACCGGAAGCTTCTCAGACTCCTTCTTTAAAATGCGAAATGACCTCTCAGGGTCGTCGTTATGAGCTGGGCTATACCCAATCTTAAGTCGAACATTTCCAACTCTTGTCCCGACCTGAGATAAGGTATTATGCACCGCCCCTTCCCAAAATACGCGAAGATCATTTTTAAATAGCCTTGGATAAAAGAATTCTTGATTTCCACGATCAGAAATGCAATTCACATCAACCGCAAGTGCTCCTATAGACTCTGCAATCGCAACAGCCTCACGAACCGAAGCAACGTCGTATAATGACTCATCTGCATCTATTGAGAGAATCCAATCACCAGTCGCCTTTGACTTTGCGTAGTTTCGAGCATCTGCGAAGTTGTCATTCCATACGTGCTCGGTATAAATCTTGTTGGTGTACCTTTTTGCTACCTCGATGGTTGAGTCAGTGCTTCCCGTATCGGCTATGATGATTTCATCAAGCCCTTTGACAGACTCCAAACACTGAGGAAGCATCACACTTTCATTTTTGACTATAAGAACGGCTGAAATTTTCATGCAGTATTTCTTTATACCAAATTATTGAAACATACTCAACAAGGAGCCAACATTGACCGCAACCGTACCCGTTACTAAAAAATTATCAAAGCTTTCATACGCTGAGGCATGACCAGTCGCCCATATACCAGCGTACCCTGCGGAGGTCAAATCACCATCTGTGGTATCGATTTTTAGAACATCGTCAACATACACCTTCAAGGAGGTCCCGACCATTGCCAACCTAATGTTATAAACAGTGTTTCGACTAAAAGCAAAGGATAAAACCCCGAGCGATGTTTCCACACCAGCAACCCTTTTATACAACTGTATTTCATCACCAAATATCCACATCCGAGCTTCATAGTAGTTGTTTGTGTCTAAATATCTGCCTAGTACCGACCCGTCAGCATATTCTGAGGCGTGAACCATTGATAGGTCCGCCTCAACCTCATAATCGGCGGTAAGCAAAGGGCTGTTATAGTAAGTAAAATTATCCAGAAAATCATCTTGTGCACGAGCTTGATTAGACACGATTGTCATACCGCTACCAGTACCAGCGCTCGTCCAGTTTGGACCTAATGCTCCGTCAGCTCTATTAAAATCATCAGATATTAGTATTGCCATTGTTGTCAAAGTATGAGTTGCTCATATCAAGCTCCTGTCATACCAATTAATG
>OFRO01000158.1_pt1 | contig 26840 bp, 38 predicted proteins | sample 1543091 | NCBI WGS metagenome assembly OFRO01 (sample SAMN07774217, study PRJEB24372) | wastewater metagenome | isolation source: Exp Tend NO 10WW | collected 2016-02
CTTGTCCTCCACCGGCGTCCTGAAGAATCGAATCTTCTCGCTCGCGGGGGTCGTAAAACTGCCCGGCTTCAATGCCTCGAAGCCCTTGCTGACCTCGGCAACAAACTCTGTCTCGTCGGGATCTGCGTAGTGCTTCTCCATCTGGGAGTGGATGACTTCGACAAGTTGATGCTGGCTGTACTGAAGCACGTTGGTCACCGCTGCCACCGGCAGCGCCAGCAGCATGCCGAGGAAGCCGAACAGCTGGCCGCCGGCCATCACCGCGAAGATCACTGCCACCGGGTGCAGGCCGATCTTGTCGCCGACGATGCGCGGGGTCAGTACGTAGCTTTCCAGCAGCTGGCCCACGGTGAACACCACGCCGACCAGGATCATAATTGCCGGACTGTGCAGCCAGATACCAGGCGTACGGACCTCGTTCACGCAGATCCCGCGCATGGTGCAGGACGCGCAGCTGCCAGCGATGATAGTGTTGCCCGGCCCGGCGTCTTTTGATAACGTAATAGAGTCAGTTCAGATGGTGCTCGAGACGCGCATTTACCAGCTGGTGTTGCTGGTCCAGAATGCAGCGTTTGGTACGAGCGGCGATCTGGAATTACAATGTGATCCGTTCTTTAAGTCAGTACGCGATTTCTTTTTCGCAAGACCCGGATTGGAAGAACTCGATACGCAAGGTGTTCCGAAGATCCCCAGCGTGTTTAACGCAAAACTGCTGGGTGATAATGGGCTAAACATCGGAGCTTTTCCATTTCAAGGCGGGTCTGACACACCGGAATATGTGCAGATTATCTGGAGGTTGCAAGTGCAGGAAATCGTTCCTGTGAACTTTGCAGACTAAGCGAGGACCCTATGGCTAAAGATATTACCTCCGGCGTAGGTGTACGCCACGCCGAAGCGTTCATACTGGATAACACCACAGGGCTACCGTCCTGCGGTTTCAACAGCGGAACCCTGATCACCGGGACCGTGGTGGAAGGCATCAAGACCTTCAACTACAATAACCCGGCCCCTCAGCGGTTTACGCATTATGGCGATGACCGTCCGCTGGCGCAGGACAGCCTCCCGCCCACGACCATCGGTGACTTCACGATCACCACGGCCAAGACGAACCTGGCGCTGGACGCCTTCACCGAAGGCACAAAAGAGGTCACACTGGATAGCTCGGTTAAGGCCCGCGCAGGCAACACCAACAAGCGTGGTTCTGAACCTCAGATCTTCCTGTTTGTGTACCGCCAGGCGCTGGATACCCAGAACGGTAGCAGCACGTTCGGCAAGTTGCGCCAGTGGAACGCGGCCCTTATCCCGTCCACCCGCATCGTCAACGAACTGCAATCCTTCAACGCAGGTATCACCGATGCGTCCTATGTCGGCATCCCCACGCCGGTCACCTATACGCCGTGGAACCAGGCATTCGATGAAACCACCTGGGGCGCAACGCAGGGTGAGTACATCGAAATGGCCACCGACTACAAGCCACAGGTCAATGTAGGCCTGGGCAACGGAACCCTGACCACCTTCGCAGTTACCAAAGCCCCGATCGACGTGGCTCATACGCACGTCTGGGTCGATGGTACACTGGCGACGGTCTCCTCGGTCAATACCAGCGCCAGCAACCCGGCCATCACGCTCAGCGTAGCACCCGGCAACAATAAGCTGGTGTTTGCGCTCATCGAACATAATCAGGCGCAGTAGTCCATGGCAAGTTTCACCTGGCGCGGTCGAGTTAAGGTTCACATTGGCGAGATGTCCCGGACAGCTGCCTTCGGGGTGGCGCGGGACTTTAATCCTATCAATGCCCTGTTTGAAACCGATCAGGCGCGGCTGGAAGAACTGGAACTACTGGTCGTAGTTGCGGCTCCGGCCCGCGTTCTGGTGGATGACAAGCCGGTCACGGATACCATCACGATAGACTTTGACGGGGAACTGGTCACGCTGGCGTTACCTTTGACCCGTGAAAGGTTTCAGGCATTACCGTTTAGCCTGTCGCGCCTGTGGGCCGACGCGGCGGTGGATGCTAATCCGTGGGTGGTAGACGACCTAAAAAACGCAGTCAGCCGGACGCAGCAGAAAATGTCCGAACCGCCGTCCGGCAGCGTGCCATCGCCCGAACCGATAAGCATACCGAACCTGACACAAATGACTGGCTGATGACCTACGGCCAGCATGACGTGGGCTGGTTATATGACATACTCGACTCGCTAGACTGGAAGCCTTCAGCGCTGGACGTATTGCGCACCGAAGCGCTTTATCCCGGCCTATATGGTGATCTGTCTACAGAGTCGTGGCAGCGCAAGTTGATACACGACCAGATTAAAGGCTCGAAGGATGTCCAATAATCCTGGCAATGACGTAACAAACCTGGCCCTCCGCCTTGCTGTGGACGAGGCTACCCTCGCTCGTTCCCAGCAGGGCTTAAACCTTCTCAGTCAGCGTCTGCAGAACCTGCGTAGCGATACACGGGCTGCGGGCGCTGACATCAAGACGAGCCTGGGCGGGGTGGCCGATGGTATCGCCAAAGCCACGCCCCTTATGGACCGGCTGGCCCAGGCATCCAAACAGGCTGCCGAGGAAGCCAAGAAGGCCGCTGGCAACTGGAATGACCTGCGCGACAGCTTGAACAGCGCCGGTGGTTCTGGTGGCGCGTCGGGTGGCGGTGGCGGGTTCGGGGTAGAAGGGTTGCGGCGTACCGGCGGGGCGTTATCTCAGCTGGGGCTGGGCGCTATCGGTGATCCGATTAAAGTGGCCGGGGACATCGGACAGATCGGCAAAGAGTTTCAGCTGTTGACCAATATGCTCCCGGCGTTGGGTTCGGGGCTGGCGTCTACGGTGGCTATTGCTGGTCCGGCTGTGCTGGCGGTGGGTGCGCTGGCGTTTGCCTTTAAAACACTGACCGACCAGCTGGAAAAAGAAAAGGAAACTATCCAGAGCGTCATTAAGGGCGTGGACACCTATTTCACGGCCATGTACAGCATGACCACCGAAGCGGCCAATAAAGCGCTGGACGACTTATCCAGTAAGACTGCCCAGGCCACCAAAGAGCGCGATTTCCTGCGTTCCAAGTTGCCGGAAGGTGTGGACGAGAACAGTATTGCGGTTGCCTCGCCAGCGGTAGAAGCCCTACAGAACCGCATCAAAGAGTTAAACAAGCAGATCCTTGAAGCTGGTATTGCCTCAGATGCATTAACCAGCGCCGAACAGGATGGCGCTTTGGCCGCTAACGATGCAGCCGAGGCCATGAAAAAGCAAACGCAGGCCAATCTGGATGCAGCCAAAAAGCAATCCGATCAGGCCAAGCAGGACTACGCCGACAGCCAGCTTAGTGTAGATGCGGCCAAGAAAAAAGCCGAGCAACTTAAAGTTAACATCGATGCCGATCAGCAGGAACTATCGAGCCTGATGGCGCTGGGGGACGAAAGCCCGGAAGTCCAGAAGCGCATCGAAGCGCTCAAGGAAAGCCTGCGGGCCAATGGCGAAGAATGGGACAAACTACGGTCGGTATTTATCCCTGCCGCGGAGAACGCCAAGAAACTGGCCGATGCCGAAGCCAAACGCAAGAAGAACACCGAAGAACTGATCAAGGCCGAGGAAAAGAATAACCAGGACATCGCCAACACTTACAAGAAGTACAAGGACGATGTCGCCAGTATAGAACAAAAGAGCGCCGAGGAACGCGCCAGCATCAACAAGAAGCTGGCCGACACCCTGGTAGCCGAGGCTCAGAAGGCGCTGGAGCAATCTCAGGACGCCCTGCGCAAGCTGGAAGATAAGCGGGCTGACCTGCTGGATAGCTACAATAAGGGTGAACTGGACGCCCAACAGAAAGCGGCCTACGACGACCAGACGCTACAGATAAACGCCCAGCGTGAGGAAGTAAAAGCCTACCAGGAGCATCTGCAACGGCTGGATGATATTCGTAAGTCCGAGTGGGCCAACGAACAACAGGCGTTGCTGGATCGCAACTTCGTGGCGCTGGCGAAATCCCGCCTGACCGTCGCCACCAACATGAACCAGGAGAACACCAGCTTCGGGCGCAGCCAGCAGGACCGCGCCGCGACCCTGGCCGCCTCCAAGCAGGACGCCGAGCGCCAGCGTGCCCAGGAACACGCCCAGCGGCTTGAGGCGTATCAACAGGCCAACGCCGATGCCAACAAGCAATACCAGCGTGAACTGCGCGACCAGCAGATTGCCCGCGAACGTGCGATTGCTGCTGCACAAAAAGCCCACGATGAAGACCTGAAAATGCTGGCCCAGAAGACCCGCGCTGAACTGGATGCCCGCGCCAAAGCCGAGAAGGCTGAACTGGAAATTATGATTAAAGGCGCGAAGGCTCGGGTTGAGTTGGAGGCCAAGACCCAGGAAGCCCTGTTAAACGAAGCCAAGGCGTTTGCCGGAGCGCGCATCAGCACCAACGCCGCCAATCCCCACAGCGGGACGCAGTTTAATCTGAGCCTGGGTCAGTATGCCCGGCGGGCTGGCGGTGGTCCGTTATCAGCTGGACAACCGGCCATCGTCAATGATGGCAGCGGGCGCGAGACGTTTAACGGTCAACTGTTGCCCGGTGGCGCTGGTATCTTCTATCCGTTAAAATCCGGCGTGGTGTCGGGGGCTACAGGCGGTACGCAGTTCCATCAGGAGAACCATATAAGCGGGGTAAGTGATCCGAAAGCCGTGGCTGATATGATTAAGCAGCAAACCGTTACGCTGCTCGAACAGGTGCTCAATGGCTAATCCACCTCAGTTCTTGTATAAGATTGGCGCGGGCTACAATGTGGCGTCCGGGTCGCTGTCAAACATCGAAACCATCAAGCCCACCAACGACAAGTATTTTTACGCACCGGAGAGTTACGGGACATACCGGTCGGGCCTGCGCAAAACACGCCTGACCGATCTGGATTTCTTTGCCGGATACGCCAGCCTGATCTGGAAGTTTGATTTTCTAACGCGCGCCCAACTGTTGTATCTGATGACCACCTATTGCAGCGGCGGGCTGTCGGGCCCGGTAACGATTAACACGACCACTAATAACCTGACCACCTACAGCCGCCTGAATGCCGTAATGCATCTACCCGATCTGGCTGAAGCACAGAAGAACAGCCTGATCTTCGCGCACGTGCCGGTCCTGTTCCGAAAGCTGGCCACAGCCGCATGACCACCTTTCAGTCTGCCCTCTCCGGTGGAAGCCTGACCAAACTGCGATCGACCAGTTATAGCGCCGACTTCCTGGTAAAGTTCTGCTCGAACCGGGTTGTCTTTGCGGCGAGGCTATCAGGAACGCATACCGGGGACCGCGCCGATTTCGTGTACAACAATGTCACCGTGGGGGCCTACACCGATATTGTGGTCGGTCAGGTGGTATTAGTGGGGGACACCTCGGACATCACCAAGGCGCGCTTTCGTGGACGGGTTCGCAAGACCCCGACCAATACGCTGGTGTACATTAACGAGTCTGTTGTGTCGTTTGCCGACCAGGCGTATTTGTGGGTGATTGACACCTTTGACGCGCAGTATAAGCTGTCCCGCCCCGACGCCAACGGCAACGAGGTGATCGATTACGACCTCGCCTATGAGGGTATGGCTCCCTCGATTACGGGCCTGCAAACCGTTTACGCCAATTACGACCCGGCCGGCGGCAATTATCGCATCGCTTTCAGTGTAACCGCCTTCGCCAAGCAGTCGGGTGGTTCGATTGCCAGTTATGCGTGGACCTTTAAAGCCGGGACGTATACCGTGGTATCCGGGTCGCTGGCGTCCAGTGCTGTGACGGTGGATATATCACCATCGGAGCAGTGGGGTAAGCTGGTGGTCACTGATAACGCGGGCGTGACCGAAACTCGCCACTTCCTGATCCAGGCCTGCGATGATAGCCTTAACCCACCAGACAGCGCCATTGAGCCGTTTAGCATCACCTGTGACCTACAACGGGGCTGGTCGCTGTCCCTTAACGCCTTCGCTGGCGTTGACAGTATTCTCAACAATACCGTGGTCGTGGTGTTTCGCGCCAACGAACAATATGGCGGGACGGCAGGCGGGCTGTTCACCAACAATATCAACTTCTTTGGCTGGTGTCAGCGCGAGTCGGCGGTGGCAATGGTGGACCGGGACGCCGGGCCTATCGAAACCGTCTCGTTTGATTTCAACAGTATTTCCTCGGCGCTGGCCCGCCTGAACAGCCAGCTGGTCCCGTTCTTCAACAGTGCAACGCCAACGGCCTGGGGCTATATCAAGAACCTGACGGTATGGCGCGGGATTGCCCATTATCTGGACCGTTATACGACCATCGGCTCGTTGTGCGATCTGTACATCGAAGATACCTCGGATAACTACTTCTTTCCGACCCTGACTACACAGGGCGGTAATGCGCTGGCGGTGATCCGGTCGCTGGCTGCTACCACAGGCTCGGTGATTGAATTTGCGCCGGACGGGCGTATCCAGCTGGTCCGGGATGCCACTTATCAAAACAGCCTTGAACGCGCCGCCGATGTCGTGATAGCCGACCTGCAAACGCAAGACGCCATCAGCCTGCAACGCGACCAGGAGATCAATAAGGGTTACGGCCTGACCGACACAGACGGTGCTTATTACAATACAGCGCTGGGGCATACCCTGGGCTTCACGGCGCGTGCACCAGGTATCGCCCGCGACGAGGCCGAAGGCTCCGATAATCTACCGAACCAGATTATGGCGTCTACCTCGGACGATACAGTGGCGCTGGCTGAACTACTACAACGGGTCACAAACCGGTTTGAGTTTGTGAACAATAACGAATATCTGGAAGCCGAGTTCCCGGACGGCTGGAACTTCTTGATCCCGTCCCGCCAGCAGTTATACACGTGGACGATCAGTGCCATAACCGCCAGCGGGGTGAACCGGATCATTTATGACACCAGTACCAGCTGGCTTCTGGAGAGTGTGACGATAGCCCGCGCCGAGAACGGCGTGACGGCGGTGCGTGGCCGGTTTCATGTGCTGCAACGGATTGGAACAGGCGGTATCAATACGACCCTGGTTCCCCCAGGAGATACCCCGCTGGAATTCCCCGACCCTGGCATCCCGTCCTTCCCGTTTCAAGACCCGGCAATTGTGGTGGACGATGCGGGTGGCATTATTCCGGTGGATGCCGGGCCTAATCCGATTATCGCTGATGCCACCGGGCAGACGGTCGCGGCGTTTAACTCCAACTCGGCCTGGATACAGCGCAACTTTATCAACATGACTACGCCGCCATCGACCTTTATTACACCCTCGGATCTGGGCAGTTATGCCGTACAGCAAATTCTGTTTGATCCGTTCAGTCCGGCTGATGCGCTGGGCTGTTTCATCCTCGGTTATGATGGTACGAACAGCGCGGTCTGGTATACCAGCAACGTTCTGGCGGCGCCGCCAACGTGGGTGAAAGGCGCGGATACCACAGGCCAATACAATGTGATCCGGGCCACGGCCACCGCAGGCGTGGTGGCGTTGTATGGAGCCAACAACAATCCGTCTGGTGGCTGGACGATTACGCTGGACTGGACGGCGGTGGATTACCACGCCACTTATTCCACGAGTTACCAGCAACAGGGCGGGTCAACGCCCAATTGGGTGGCGGGTCAGGGCTGGGGCGGTCTGGGCATCTATCAGGTGTCATCTACGCCCACTGCCAACGGTGACGCCACCACGTTCTTGAGCTTCCTGTCGTGTACATTCAGTCTGGTCAACCCGTCGGGAAGCGGGTACTTTGACACTCAGTTCACAGGTGTTGGCGGGCAGCGAAACGACCCGGCGGGGAGCGGCGACTACACTTATTCCGTCAACTATGTCAACGGACCCTACGACCCGTACCCGCTTCCCACCGCCTTTGCCAACTTCTTTGGTCCCAACTATCCGGGCAACAATTACGCAGTTAGAATCAAGTCGGTAACTTATCAGGGGACGGGCACAACGCCCACGCTGTCATGAGTAGTTCAACCGTTATCGTATCCTCAAATTACGGCTCGTCATGGGGGACGCAGCGGGTGATCGGGACCAGTCCGGGTACGCTGGGCGGGTTCGATACTACGCGCACCTCACAAACCACCTACGCCGCCTGTGCCGCAAAGGTGCGTAAGGCGACGGTGCTGGGTGGGGCGTACTCGGATTTCGTGGCGTTTACCGGGGCTAATCCGGTCTGTCTCATCGTCCCGTATTACAGGCGTAACTCCACCACGACCAAGCAAACCAACGCCGCCGATCCCGACTTTATCGTGGCGCTGGATACAGCTGACAGCGGCGGGGGAACTCTGTATTTTGTCGATGGCGCGACCGGGACCAAGCACGACATTACGCCCGCAGCGGGCGTGACCTTCGCCAACGCCAACTGTATCACGGCCAGTTTCGGGACCTACATTGCGGTGTTCGGGAACAAATCCGGTGCGACCCACCTGTATACCTCTTTCGATGCGGGTAGCACGTGGACGGACCGCGGCGTGATCACCACTGGCAAGTTTATCCGCACCCGGCGCGGGGACAGCAGCGCCTTACGGGCCAGGGGCCAGTTGTATGTCGCGCAGAATGGTTCGATGTACTATAGTTCCTACTGGGCGCGCAACGGGATCTGGATACGCAATCAGCCGGCCGGTGGCGTACAGGGCTTCGATGTCTGGGGCTAGACCATGAACAATATCGACAACAGACTGGACGAACTTAAGCGTAAATATCGGCAAGACAATAATCTTGACCCGATCTACGCTGTGGTCGGTAATGGCGCTGGTGTGGTCTACGATACCAGTATCGCGGGCAACGTCTTTGTGCGCGAATTGACCAGCAACGGCCTGTCGTTTGCCAAGTCGGTACGTGGCCCCCAGACCACGATGACCCTGTATGACGGCTTAAACGTGCGGCTGATGCGCGACGAACGTAAGCAGTTATATGTGGCCTCGATCGACAACCAGGCGCAGGCGGCGGGCGGTGGTAACGCCTATCTGACCAGCCAGCCACCCCAGCAGCGCGTCCGCCAGGACTTCATCGAAACCCTGTCGGTGATGCCCGATAATCCACCGTCGCTGTATCTGACCATCAAAGCCTGGAACCCCATTGTCAACGGGACGTATTATGAGTTCCCCGGAACCAGGGTCTATATGGGGCCGTATGTTCCGCCGACCGGCTCGATGACCTACGCCAGCATGTTTATCAAAAGCGATTATCTGACCGGCGAGGTCGGGACAAGCACGCCCAGGGCCGTGTCGGATCTGCCGCTGGATAGCGTCGATGTACAGGAAACGATTAACCATCGCTCGACTGGGGCTACGCCAGTCCAGTCGGTCAAGCTCATTGGCGGGCAAACGCAGATTACCCTGACCGATATACAAAACACCGGCAAGGCATTACAACAGCTGGTAAACGTAGCCGATAGTTCTAGCGGCGGTGGTGGCGGATCGGGATCGTTAACCAGTATCGTGGCTCAAACTCCGCTGACTGGCGGGACGATCACGACAGCCGGGACCATTGGCCTGGCCTCGTCGGGCGTCACTCCGGCGAGTTACGTCAACCCGACGATCACAGTCGATACATACGGGCGCATCACCGCAGCGTCGGCGGGTAGCGGCGGCCCTGTGATAGCCACGCAAGGCACGTTTTACCTTGAGACGGTGTTATACGACAACACGCTGTCAAGCGCGGGAACGTGGGACGTATCTGGTATTGACCAGAGTTACGATCATTTGCGGATTGTTCTGTATGGACTGGCGACGGTAGCGACATCGGCGGTCGGCGTTAACTGGACGGTGAATAATGATGGCACAGCCGCAAACTATCTAAGCAACCAGACGGACGGCGGTATCAATGGCGGCGGCGCTGTCTTTCTGGCGTCGGCTAACAACAATAACCAGCAGTTCGCGGCGATGGGCGGGACGGGTTCGTCGGCCCGCTTCAGTATTATTAAGTCGCTGATCCCGAACTACACCAACGCGCAACACAAGCAGTCGGTGACTGAGTTCGGTCTGAATCGCGATGACAATACAATCCTCACCGGGCAATTCCAGAATGTATGGAAATCGACCTCGGCGATTAATCGCTTGGCGTTTGCGATAGGTAATGCCACCAACACTTTCGAGGCGGGAAGTCGTCTTCAGATTATCGGCGTCAAGCAACAGGTCGTGGTTACGGGCGTGTCCGGCGGCTTCGTTCAGCCTATCAGCACCACCACACAGAGTCTGCGGTCTGAAGTCGTGTTGTATGACAACACACTCGGCGCAGACGGGTCGTGGGACGTGTCCAGCATTGATCAGACCTACGATGATTTAAGAATCGAACTGGCCGTGCGGTCGGCGGTGGCGGGCGCAGTCGATAACGGCTACGTCAACTTCAATAACGACACTACCGACGCGAACTATGATCATCAAAACGTGTACGGCAACAACGGAACGCCGTTTGCGGGAAACGCGGCCAACCGTCTTCCGTTAACCGTGGTTGGCAATACGCAGAACGCCAACCTGTTCACGCCCATTGAGATCAATATTCCGGCGTACGCCAGCGCACAGTACAAGGGCTTTTGGAACATCGCCAACAGCATCGCCGACGCAGCAGGCAACAGCTATTCGGTTCTGACGTCATCGGTCTGGAAATCGACCTCGGCGATCAACCGCATCGCCATTAGTTCCTTGAGTGGGACCAGCGGGAACTTCAAGGCCGGTTCTCGCATCCGTATCATCGGCATCAAAAACATCAGCGTGGTTACTGGCGTCTCTGGCAGTATGCAAGCAGGCCAGTACATCCTTCTGCAAGATCAGAAGGCGCAGAATACAGACGGCGGTACGTTCAATAGCGGGGCGTGGCGAACTCGCGACCTGAATACAAAAGTGGTCGACGAAGGTAGCAACTGTACGCTGTCATCAAACCAGTTCACGCTGTTGGCTGGCGTGTATCGCATAAGGGTGCGCGCGCCTGCTGGCTTTGTGGGACGTCACCAGATACGTCTTCAAAACATCACCGACAGCACCACGCCACTGACGGGAACAAGTGAGTTCACGTCACAGTCGGCGACGTATGCGCAGACGACAAGCGAGATGTATGGGGCATTTACCATTGGCACCACCAAGACATTCGAGATACAGCACCAGTGCCAAGTCAGCGCAGCCACAAACGGATTCGGTGTCGCGGCCAACTTCGGAACCGAGATTTATACGTCTGTCGAATTGACCAAAGTCGGGTAAAATGTTCGCACCTATACAGGAGAAATAACATGCTGTTCTTCGATCCCACCACCCTTCCGCCGACTATCATCGGCTTCTTGCAGCTGCTGGCCGCGTCCAGTGGCGCAATCGTATCCTGGTTCTTCGCCCTCGTCCCCCAGCTTCAAAGGCTGCCGCCGTGGGTGCAAGGTATCGCCAACTTCCTGCTGTCCGCAGCCCTGACCGCATTACTCACCTGGGCAACCAGCGCGGCCAATCCGGGCACGATCGACAAGTTAAACGCCTTCTACGTGCTGATTGTCCAGTTGCTAATAACGTTTGCAGGCAACCTGGGCTTTCATGTCGTGTATCACGGGATTATCCACCCGACCGTTAAATGGTATCAGGCGAAGGTGGCTGTCCCCTCTGGCAGCAAGGGTTAACCGATGTCTGACGAACTGGTGGACCTGCTGGCCCACGCCAGCGCTGATGCTGTAATCAATCTGGAGGTTTGGCCGAATGGGATCGGAGTTGACCCGCCGCCGAAAGAGTTCCGTCGCCCGGCCAATACGATACACGTGGACCCGCTCGACGGCAATCCGCCACCGCCGCCAGTTCGTCCTACCAAACTCCTGTACGTCCCGGCCGGCACGACAAAAAATATTCGCGAAGCACCGAGCACGTCCGCCGCAATCCGGCTCGAAGCGCCTGAAAAGACGGCTATCACGGTCTACATTGACAAGTACACCAGCGCCAACGGCTTCACTTGGCGGGAGATCCAATCTCCTTACGCGGGCGCGTTCGTCGCGGAGGAAGTGCTGACTGCCACCAAGCCAAACCCTAGCACGCCGCCAGATGCAGGCGGCGGTAATAAAATGGGCATTCATTGGGCGCAGGGTAGCGTGGACCATAACCAGGTGCTGGCTATGCTACGGCGGCTATATCTGGTAGGAACCCCGGTTCCGGTGGTTCTGGTGCTGGGTACACCGGGCAACGTTTCCGTACGGTCTATCAAAGCCGTTTCGCCCTCCACCGTATGTATTTACAGGGTGATTGACGGTGGCAACTACAATGGATTGCCCGACCGTCCGTTAAACCAGTTGACCTACGACTACGGGCGGTCGTATACACGCCGTCTGTTCAATCTGTTTATCGCGCCTAATCCAGATATTCTGGCCGCGGACTTCATCTCCCTGTGGAATGAGTGGCCCAAGCCGGACGCCGCGCACCCTGCGGTAAACGAGTTTATGCGTGGCGTAATGGATGAAGCCCACGCACTCGGTATTCGCGTTACCCTCTATAACTTTAATCCCGGCTTCCCGCCGTATCCGACCGACCCGGACGAGCAACACGATTTCTGGATCAGACCGGCGACGTGGGGGAACTTACGACAGGCGATCTCCCAGGGTCATGTGCTGGCCATGCACGCCTACGACCTGTTTAACGCGGGGAACTGGACTGGCGGCGATGACTGCCTGCGTCACGAACGGATCTGGAAGCTGTTACCAGCTGACATCCGGGCCGGATTACAGGTGTACTTGACCGAGTTCGGTGATGCGCTGCTGCTGAACGTGGGGGACGACACGTTTACCGCCCGCATGAAAGGTGCGTATCTCAGGCTCAAGAACACGCCGTATGTCAGGGGCGTATGTATCTGGACTTTGGGGATTAGCAGTGAAATGTGGCGGGAAAGTAACTGGAGCAATCACCTGATGGCTTACGAGCGGTTCATGCGTAATCCACCTGTGGTGGCGTTCGGTGTAGTCACACGGCTGATTAATCTGGTAAAACGCAAGATTGCTGCTTGACACCGATCCGAAGTCATGAGAAGATAAGCGTGGCTCGGTTACGTGACAGACTCCTTCTGAAGTTGGGAAACGCAAGCACAGAACGACCAGGGTAATTCCTGGTCGTTCTGTTTGTGTCAGAACTGATTGCGGGCGCTTTTAAGGTTGCTCAGCATCATATCGCAAACCTCTTTGGCGTTCACATCAGACGCCTTTACGCCATCGGGGAATGTGATGTGCGTTCCCAGACTGCCCTGAAAACTAACTCGCTCCAACATAAAGATACGATGCTGGACGACGCGGCCGCCTTCGTACATCAGGTCCGCGACAAGGACCTGATAATTGGGCGCAAGGGCCTGGATCTGGTCGCGCAATTCCTTCCAGTCGGGTTCGACATAATCCTTATCCCACCTTGGAATTGCGTTGTACTTGCTGTGGTTTCTGTCCATGATAGTCTCCTTATTTCCGTACGATTGTATAGCCGGGACGACCAGGCGGTACAGGCGTGGGTGGCATAAGCGTGCCGATCACCTGTAGCCTGCCAGTGGTAGCAAGGTCTTCCCGTAGGCTGGCTAAACTTGCCATATACGCCTGACTTTCGGCCCACAGGCGATCTGTCTCGGCGTGGCGCAGGCTATCCTGGGTCATTTTACGCAGGCGGGCTGCTGTGACCAGATAGTCCTGGATGTCCTGCTCTTGCTTACGGCTACCACGTGTCCAGTAGTAAGTTGAGAACAAGCCCCAGCCAGTGGATACCAGCGACAAGACCAGTATTTGCAGTGCGTTCATAAATCCTTCCGATATGCACCCGGTTATCGTCAACTAATTTGCCTGTTGTGCTCATCGAATAATGGGAGCAATCTCCACCACGCGATTCCTTCTTCAGGCACGGATGTGTATCCCCAATACGCCTCTTCACCCTCCACAGGGACGGCGGGGACATAGCCGCCAATCTGGTCGATCATGCCGAGCATTGGATCGTGATGCTTTCCGTGACCATCAACAGCGTGAATTGTTGTATGAGTTTCGGACGCGGCACATGCAATGCAGCGAAGGTCTACATTGAATACACTTGACCAGCGCCAAAGTTTGCAGCCCGACGCACCACATTTAGCGCACTTGTAATCCGTCGGGCGCTTCAGTGATTTATAGGTAAAGCCGATCATAGTCCCCTCCTTGGCATCATCATGCCATTTACAGCCGATACATGCTCTTATTGTTTCATCTCGACATGAGATAGCAGATGGCGCGTCTGGCTTTGCAGATCAGAAAACACGAGCATTCCGAACCGCGCCGCAGTAATTTCAAGATTGCGACGACGGTAAAAGCCAGGTCCAGCGCCGAGGATTAGTTTGCCAGACCACCAGAACAATCCTGCTTCGAATAGAGAGATAGGCGCTTTCGAATCATCTGGAAGCCACATGAAAATCTTGTCTGCTGACTCAAGGGCATCTAGCTCCCAGTTTACTTGCTCATCCAACAGCGCAGGCGAAAATGACCTTCGCGGGTTAAACAGTATGAGGTCCGGGATGTTGTTTAGAGATTTGATTACCCTGGATTGCCAATCTTCTGCCATTCCCATGTCGATAGCTCCAGCCAGAAAGACCTTGTATCCCTTAGCCCCGGTTATCTGAGGCGCGGTTATTACAATCGTCATTTATGAACTATCTCCCTTCAATCGGCCCGGCGTTTGCGCCGCTTATCACAACAGGGTATTGCATTTACTGCATATCGCGATATAGCCGATGTCGGGTTCGCCGTCGCGTTCGTTGATCTCTTCGCAGGACGGGCAGCGCCATTGATAGCTGAGATCCTCGCCTACTTCGTCGCGCCAATAGAGTTCTGCGATTGCGGTCTGCGGTATAGGTCTGTCGTCCATTCTTGCTCCTATCAGATTAAAGCGCTGGTCCAGGCGGAATGCGGTCATAGCATTCCTGACAGAGTCCGTCGCGCAATATATCACCATAGGCGTTTTGCTCGACAGGTTTCCCGCATGACGGGCAAGAACCCGGCTCACATACCAGGACTGGCATTCCCTGGCTATCGATCCTGCATATCGCGCCACAACGCTGGCATTGCGCTTTGGGTGCAAATTGAAACGGAACGATTGGACAAATCTCCCAGCGGTGGAAGCCGACTGCGCACAAAAAACGTCCGAGTTTGCTCATCGTTACGCTCCTATCAGTATGAACTGATGATGTAGCCCGGCGCGGACAGTAGCTTGTCCACCTGCTCGCGGGTGCGGTGTTCGTCACAGAGGACAAATATCTGATGGTTGACTTCAGCAAATGCGCCTGTCCAGGCTCCGCAAACCACGCACTTATGCTGAGATTCAGTCTCGTAGTTGTGCAGGTTCAGGCGTTGATCAAGCAGGTACTGACGATAGCATTCGCGTGCTTCATCTGCTGTATCGTGGCCGTCGATATGGTGCTTGTGAGCAAACGAGCGTAGCCTTTCCCTTTCCGATTCGCTGATCAGCATGATCTCGGACGGCTCGGAGAAGGCTCGACAGTAGCCCACTGGCCAGATCTGACCGTCATTCATGCAGGTGTAGTCCCAGCGCCCAGAAGGGTTGCCGGATGCGGTTTTGCGTTCACGTGCGTCATAGTAGTTCATTTCAATATACCTTTCTTAGCGTCGTTATGCCTAGCGTTTCCGAGAATCCTGTGTCGCCGAACCAACTGTCAAGAAATGCTTGACAGTTGGCCTTGCGGCGCTTCGCGTTCCGCGACACAAAGGGATATCGAAATGAATGAGTACATTCACCCTTCGGGCGCGGTGCGTTCCGATATCCCTTTGTTTATCTGTCGTATCGAGCGCAGCGCTTACAATTCACGCCGTGCTCTTGTTCTTCAATCCAGTCGGTCTGCTGGTCAGCGTCTTTCACCGTGATTCCGCAGTAGGTCAGCAGTGTATTGTCCTCGAATAGATCAGCCAGGTGAACTTTGCCGTTATGATTTATCCTGATGCTCACACAGTCTGCCTCGATGTTGAAGCACATGAAGGTGGACGATTTGCGGCGAAATTCCACTATTTTCTTACGCGGCTTCGGTGGCGGTTTGGGTAGCAAGCGCAGATGGGTTAGCATGGTCACTTCCCTTCGGCGTAAGGCCCAGCGGGTTCACCGTCCGGGTACGTGGGGCCGATGTGCGCTGCCTCTTTCGCGTCGCCAACGATCCAATCTTGCTTTTTTAGATCCTCGGCTGTGATGTCGCGGTCACATATCATGCCATCAACCCAGCGCCGCGCCTCGTCTGCGCTGTCGGCATCGATCTCGTAGGTTTCGGTTGCGTGGAATGTCACTTCGACAAGGTACTTCTTCATGGTCACTTCCCTTTTAGTAGTTCCTGTAAGGCAACGTACCGATCTCTAATACGGGTAGCGCGGATCGTCCATGCCATCATGGAGATCGGGCCATTTCCAATCAAATAAACCTTGTGCGCCGCGCATCGGTTCCGGCTTGGAAAATCGTTGAATCATTTCGAGCTTCCAGGCAAACCGACCCGGTGAGTAATCCCCAAAGGCGATCTCCTGTGGGGAAAGCATGTATTTCATTGATTCTGTGCGGTAGCAGCCAATCAACCGGACGATACACAGCCCAGCACCCAACGGCAGGGCGGGAATAAAATCACCGGGTTGCTTTCCGGCGTCGGCATAGAGCGCGGCAATTGCAAAGCGTTCATACTCGGAGGCTGTTTCGCGGATTCTGCCTCCGCTTGCTGTTTTCATGTAGATTGCATCAGCCAGGGCCTTTGCCTCGTTTGGGCGCTTGGCAGCGTGGATAACCAGTTCACCCCTGTAAGACGTTGCCCAACTGCGAGTCTCGTATTGTTTCGCGCCGATTGCGATCAGTGTCGCCCAGGGCTGCCAGAGTGAAAGTGCTTTCATGGTTAGTTGCTTCCTTTTATATAGAGTGATACTCATCCTTATTGTGCGGTGTTGGCTGCTGCCCGGACTGCCTCGGCCACAAAGACGGTGATCAGCACTTCGGCTTCATAATCCGTCAGGTCAAGAAGATCTTCGTTGTCCACCATGTCGCAGGCATAGTCATAATATGCTTTGACAGACCTATAGTAGGGATTCCAGTCGAGATCCGCGCCCATCTCCTGGAATTTCTTGACGAGATTTGCAAATCTGAGAACGTGCGACTCGTCTTGCTTCAGGACTTCTCCCGCTGGCATTGGCTTGTTATCCATTAGAACCCCTCTTCCTCGTCATCCTCGTATCCGTCTTCCATATCCGAGTTGTGCATACGCGGGATGCGTTCCGGAATCTGAAAATGGTAGGGCTGAACCGGCACGGCCTCGAACGATTGCACAGCACGGATCATGGTTTCTTCGTCGGTCGGCGTGATGGCATAGATCGCGGCCACACCGTAGAACTTGGTGAATGCAGCGTGACCGTTGATCGCGGGTACATCTACGCGGATCATCGCAGAGCCAGCAACCTCAACTTCTGTTACTTTGCCAGCGATCTGCTGATGACCAAACAATTCGACGATGCAAGGCATTGATTCAAACATGTGGTTATTCCTTTCGTTTCGATATATTGCGGATCTAGCTCTGATACTATCTAACATCAGCACCAGGTGCGGTCTGGTGCTGATGTATCCACCGTTACTCGCTTTTCTTGGCTTCCTCAGTCTTGGCTGCACGCATCAGGTCTAACTCGCGTTCTGCAGCCAGCTTCTCCTGCTCGGCTATCACGGCCCGGGCAAATATCCGACCGGCCGGCTTGCCGGACAGATTGTCCTCATGGTAGATTACGCCGGAACGGCAACGTAGTATTCCGCAGTTGTTACCCCGGTCCTCGTCGGCGTACTCGATCATGATCGTGACGTCCGGGAACTTGGCCGATAACGCTTTCCAGATTGGCCTCGGTGTAGCCCAAGCCGTCTGAAACGCAATCGTGTCGTAGTCAAAGCCGATTTCGTAGGCGTTCCACTTCGTCCCCCAGTTCTTGGAACACCACTCGTAGCCACCCTGATTGAAGCCGTCTTTGGGCAGCTTGTCCCATTTAACGCCAGCGGCTCGAGCAGCTTCGCGGGCCTTGTCCAGCTTCTCGAATTCTTCGGGGTACGGGATCAACTTGTTGAAATCGAACGGGCTTTCATCCGATTTCATAAACTCCCGGATTGCCTTCATGGCCTCCTCGCCTTGCTTCCAGTTTTCCTTGCTGACTTCAATGTGGACAATGTTGCTGATATGGTTTGGCATCGGTTTCTCCTATCCTTCTGATGATACGAACACTACGTCATACTTGCTGTTTTGTGTGGGCGTCTCGGGCAACTGCGGGTTCTGGCTGCGTACCATCGTCCAAGACACTTTCTGCCAGAAATCGCCCGGACATTGATCCGTGGGACACAGCCACCTGCGCCGCTTCCAGGTTTCTTTCGTGTAGACCCGGTGACAAAGTTTACACCAGTAGAACTTACCAGCTGATAACTCGTTCCATTTCTGTATCTGCTCATCGGTGAGATACATAACGGCCCCTTAGCAGTGTATACAGGCACAACACAAACACCACCGACCCGGCCACCAGGCGATACTCCCACACCGTGAGGTGCTCCTGCCAGAACCTGGTAGCCCAGGGTTGGCTGGCTGTGTAGTATGGGCGCAGGTAAGCGATGGTTTCGTGGCTGATGATAATCAGGCTAATAAGGATGGCCACCAGCAGCCAGCCGGCCAGGCTAAAGCGATGCATCGAGGTTGCTCCTATGCCACTTTCGGATCATGGCATACGCCACCTTATGGTGCTTATGTAATGGCATACCGCCACATTCAAACTTTTGAAATCCGATGCCGATGTCCAAATAATCAAAGAATACGACAATCCACACGCCATACTCAAATGCTAAACATTCGTCGGACTTGGGATGATATGCCTTTGTCAGTTTGTCCAACCGGTGGTTATCTCGCCGTATACGCAACCTGCGTTTCATTATGATTGCTCCTTCAGGATTGCCCTGACTTCCATTATATCGACCCTGGCCCCGTGGACTTTATCATCAGGATCAGCGTAGGCGGTAAGCAGGGGCTGTCCGCGCTTTGGATACAGGTATTTCTGATGCAAGGTGATCCGGGCCTGTTTCATCAGCGGATCGTCTTTTGGCAGGCCAAACAAAATATAGGCCGCCCCGGTGTGATCAATCAGCCGGGAGCCAAACAGCAGTTTGTAGCCATACGCCACCAGCGCACCAGGGTCGGTCTTCCACCAGGACGGATCAAAATTGCCGTCAACCCGGTCCACCAGCTTGAAGTATTCCACCGCAGTCCGCAGTCCGTCGCCCAGGAAATCGTTGGCTATCTTATTAGCCCCGAATGGAGCCATCAGACCCGGTTTCTTGTAGCCGGTTTCGCGCCAGTAGGCCAGTTGGGCCATAAATGGCGGTACAGATGCTTCGTACCGTAACAGGTTCGATTTCATCACCTGTATATTCCGCTCGATGTCTTTGCTGATTTCGTTGCTCATCGCCGTGCCCTCTCGACTGTCTGAAACAGTTGTAACGTTCTGGTGATGGTAGCTTCCCGGATTTCCTGCTTGCCGTTCCCGTTGCAGATCCAGCCCGGCTTTAGCTCTACCACGAACTCGCGTCGGGTAGGCTGTACACCCTTGCTCGGTCGGGCTTCTACCATGTACACGTTGCGGATCATGGCTGGGTAGTCGTCCTGTAGCTTCCACAGGTATTCCAGTAAGGCGTTCATTTGGCCCCCAGCTTGTCGATGGCCTCAGCCAACCGGGCTGTCTCATCCTGTACGTCTTCCAGGGTCCAGTAGGTGGTGTAATCGTTCTTCGGGGCAAACCATCCGGCGCTGCCCGGTACGAAATCGCCCACGTGCGCGCAATCAAACCCGAACCACCATACCTTCCCGTCATCAGTGTCCGAGTAGGTGATCCCGCCGTGTACGCTTACCCCGGTAAGCTCGCGGTCATTGTAGTCTACGCCGTACAGGCGGTGGTCGGCCCGGATGCCCACATAACCACACCAGTGCTTAAGCTCTGGATGCCGGAGGGCTTTGCATTCCAGTTCGGTTTTCTCGTCTACCCAGACCGCTTTGGTTACGGTCGCTTCGGCGTTATACAGGTACATCTGCTTGTTCACGCTATTTTTCTCCTACGATACAGGTGATCCAGCCGATTTTTTCCAGCTTGTTCATCAGCTGGTCCAGATACATATTGCTTAAAGTGATGTCTTTGGCCGTGGCTGATTTCCACTCGAATCGGAACTGCATCGAGTAGCTGTCTGCGTCCGGGTGGAAATGTACATCCGGGTTATATGCCATAAAACGGTTGTCTTCCAATCGGCTTTCCATTAACCACGGCTCGGCTGTTTTCTTGCTGATCTTGTCTTCAAAGTTCACTCCGAAGTCCGCGCACAGGGTGAACAGTTTTACCATCTGGGGGAGTGTGTATTTACCGTTACCCTTATAAATCGCTGCGTACTGCTCTAGTTTTTTGCTCATGTTGGTGTGTCCTTTCGTTACCATGTACAAAGCATACACCTGATTTTAAAACTTGTCAATAGGTCAGTTTTATCAAAATTGAATATTGACATTCCACAAAACGAAACTACACTGTATTTAACACACCACGCAACAAACTCATCCGGTGGTCGTGGAATAAGGAGACTGACATGTTCAACCGTACTAACACAACTACGTTCGCCAGCTTGATCGAGAAGGCCCGTGATTTCGACAGCCGTAAGGTCGATTTCGACGTGGACTACAAACCAGGGTTTGCCCCCAGCGGCAAGATGTTCATGGGGAAGGGCGACCAGGAGGTCGGACCGTTTGATCTTAGCGATAACGCCCTGTGGCAGCTGTGCAACCGGCTGGGCAGCGGGACGTTCGGCAAGGGCAACAATAAATCGCTCCCCCACGAAGCCATCGGCCTGTGGTTGAAGGACGAAGCCTATGCTCCTCACGTCGCGGGCCTGCTGAACGACCACATTGAACGCACCGATAAGAAACACTTCGTACGCACCTACGAGAATACGGCGCGCGCAGTGTTGTCTGGCCGTTACGCCACCGTCCAGAACACGGACCTGCTGGAAAAGGTAGACGAGGCCATCACCCTGTTGGGCCAGCAGGCGGGCAAGGATGTTACGCCCCAGATTTTCCGGAGCACCGTCACCCCGGACAATCTGTATCTGCGGTTCCGGTTCCTGTCGGCCGAAGTGATGCCCGGCGGCGAGAACACCCCGTATGGTTTCGGAGCGCTGATCACCAACGACGAAATCGGGCGTGGGCGTGTCAAGGTTCTGCCGGGCCTGTGGCGCGGAAGCTGCGATAACACTGGATATTTTGAGGATGGTGACATGGCCATCAATATGCGGCACGTAGGTGATCAACATCTGATCGCCCAGAACATCGCGCTGGTAATCGCCCACAGCATCAAGCTGGGCGGGGAATACCTGAACATGCTGATGGCCAGCAAGAAGATCGAACTCCCGAACATCTTCAGCATCATCAGCAACATGGCCGAGAGCGAAGGCTGGTCGGTGGAAATGACCGACACCGTACGGCTCGGGACCGAGGGCCAGAACAATCTGTACGGCCTGTTTAACGGGATCACCTACGCAGCCCACACCTACCACGCAGACAACCAGGACGCCATGACCGGCATGGAAATCAAAGCCGGTAACCTCCTGACCAACAAAGCCTATGTGGCCCGCCTGATCAACGAAGACTAATTGTCCCGCCCGCGTGATAAACAAAAACCCCGGTGGTCACAACTCCACCGGGGTTTTTGTTTCAAAGGTATCACACAACACAGCAAAAGCAACACTCACAGAATACGGTCAATTTGCCCCGCTGTCAAGTCCCCTGTGTATCGACACCTGATGTTTGCCTATCGTTTAATCCTGCCCTTGCTGGACCCGGAAGTGGCTAAATAACGGAGGTTGCCCGTTGGCCTGGATTTCCTGCTGTTTTTTCTTGAGCCGGTTACGCTTGCGGGCCGCGATATGATCCTGCATGTCGTACAGCAAGTGGCAACGCTGGCACATAGCGGCCAGGTTTTCCGGTCGGACATCATGCTTGTTGTGCTTATCGCCCGGCGTACCGTCAGGATAAGGCGCTCCCAGGTGGGCTACCGTCAGCACGACCCTGGTAGGTTCGATTGCGAAGTTATCCGCGCCGTCCCGGATGTCCAGCTTCACGCCTTCGTTGGTGATCAGGTCGCCGTCCGGGTTGAAGTAGACATACTTGCTGCTGTCTTCGTTGTTGCGGTAGATCAGCAAGCCATTGGGTACGCCACACTGCTGACATTTGTTACCAGCTTGCTCCCGCACCCGCAGGCTGATGGCGTCCCAATCTTTAGGATACCGCTTCTTGTCCATTGGCACGGTCGGCCTCCTCTTTGTCTACTCGCACCAGCCACGACCGCTGTATCCAAGTCGTAAAGGTGCCGCCGTTATTGCCCGGCACTTCCACCAGATACGCTCCGATCCCGCCGACCTCACCTCGGATTTTAAGGATCTTGCCCTCAATACCGAGTACGCCCGTCGCCTTCTCGAAGCCCTCTATAACCTTACAGGTCTGTCCGTCAATGATCATTCGCGCACCGCTCCTATCGCCTTCAAGGCATCCGACGCTGAATATACCACAGCCACTGGCTGGCCGTTCCACCAGCCGTGCCAGTTGAACTGATGCGAGGTCAACTTTTCGCCGGGCATCTTCACTTCCAGCAAATAGGTGCAGGACCGGAAACCCACCAAGAGGTCGGGTATGCCCTTGCCCGACAACGGCTCAACACTGGCCCCCACGTGCGTGAGGGCTTCTACGATGGCTTTCTCGTTCTTATCCCGCTTGGCTGCGCGGCGTGGTAAGTAGCTATTGCTCATCAGGTTCTTCTCCAAGTCTGCGTTGTCCCTTGTCGGTGCGTTGCCATTGGTCGCGGTACGGTTGACCGTCCTGGTCCAGTGGGTGACAGATTAATCCTTCCCGCCACAGCACGCGCAGGGTACGGTTCAATGTACCATCGGTGACGGTTAATGCCTTCGGTGGCCGGGGAACCAGACGCAGGACGCGCACCTGGTTTTCAGTCATCGGTAGACTGGTCTTGGGCGGATTGTTGTGAATGTGAATCGGTGGCATGTTAGCTCTCCTCGCTAATATCGGTCCAGACGCCATTATTGCGGGAGAAGTACAGTTCAAACGCCCCGCAGTGGCCCTCGCTGTTCTTTGTTACCCGTAGTTTGCCGATGTCGGTGTAGTCGCCAGTCACTTCGTCAATCTCCCTCGCCAGCGCTACACAGAGGTTCAGGCTAAAACTACGCGCACCGAGCATACTTTCAAGGTCAATTTGTGTACGCCCGGCCAACACAGACTTGCTCGTTTCCTTATCGATCTGAAACACTTCCAGTCCGGATACCTGATGCCTGGTGCAGAACTGCTTGAAACCATCGACTGCTGCAGCAACGGTCTTAAACTGGTCGTCGCCGTTTTGGCCCATTACCAGATTGGCATAGTCACATACCGCGTAGCTCGGTCGCTTGCCCGCCGCCTCCATGCCGATAAAGGCTTCGTCGTAGGCTCCATTATGCCATACGCCTGCGTGGTCAAACTTACCGAACAGATTGGCTACCGTCACCCCGGCCCGGTCGATCGTTTCCAGTTCCGGCCACTGCTTTACCAGTGCGGCTACCTCACGCGCCTTTACCAGCTGGTCGTCAGTTAACCGATGTCCGGCCCGCTTGTGTTCCTCCACACCGCGTAGCTTGTCGGCGTACCAGGCCTTATGATCCGTAACATCGGACGGCGAGGGGCCACCCTTGCGGTGTACGGCCCGGGCAAAATACTTCTCAGGCGACCACTCTGGCCCCCAGATAATCCCGTACTTCCCCAGTGACCGCCAGTAGTCTATGATGGTTTCCACCAGGACCGTCTTGCCCCAGCCCGATCCACTGATAATCCCCATGACCAGCCCGGCGTCCAGATTGCGGGCCAGCCCGCCCATCTTCTTCATTTCGCGAAACGGGATCGGCAACGGTGGATAGGTATTGATAGGCAAGTTACCATCCAGCACGGCCTCGTACCGGCTACCAGCTTCAGCCCAGCCTACCAGCCAGCCGGTCTTGTCGTCGGACTTGGCTGTACCGTTATGCGGTGGCTTGGGCTTGCTGTCCCGCACCGGATAAAACTCGACCGGGTCTTTGCCGCGCAGCTTCATGTACTGCGTGATATTAAGGCTGGGTTCGTCACACTTCGGGCAGCAGTAAGCCCCACTGGTGGGCGACCCGTCCCAATACAGGTAAGCGGCCGGCCGGTGGTCGTCGTGGGTATGGCTGACAATCCGGCAGGCGATCCGCTTGCTGCGTTTGTTAACACCGAAATCAGCCTTGGATACGCCACAGTCGGCCATAATCCAGTCCCAACACTTAGCCAGAAAGTCCTCGTACTCGGTGGTCGACCAGCCGACATGGTTGTCCCGGATATTCTTGGCTGGTTCCGGATCTGGGGGCGGGGCGGCTGGCTCATCAGGTGTGCCCTTGAGCACTACCCGGCACGCCGATACCTCAATATCGAATATCTCCCGGTCGAACTCGCTGTAGATCCAGAGTTTGTTAATATCGCCACCGTCCCCCAGCTTGTCGCGGTCCAGTTCATACCACGAGAAGCCGATACGATTGGCGATCAGCAGGTCTTTTACCTTCGTCGCGGCCCGTTGCCCTGTGTCGTCAAGGTCGGGATACATCAGGACTGTCTTGATCTCGAAATGCTGTAGCATCGCTACCAGGTTGTCCGGTACATTCATCTCGCCGAACCAGCAAAATACGTTGCGGAAGCCAGCCGACATCCAGGCCCAGACGTCAGGTTCTCCAGATGCCCAGATAACCACGCCCCCGGCTTTCTTCACGGCCTCAGCAAACCCTGGGGCAAAATAGATGCGGGGTTTATGCCAGGGCCCGCCGTCCTGCGGGTCTTCGGGCAGGAACATGTACTTCGGATTGGCGTTGCTATCGCAGGCTTTCCAGCGATACAGGGTTAACCCGGCCCGCACTTCAGCCGGGTTGCCGTATTGATTGATTATCGGATACACCCAGCCGGGCGTTCCGTGCAGCAGCCGTGGCTCAATCTTGCACTCAAGGGCTGCGCCTAATATCCCACGCTGTTCAAGTAGCGCTTGCCAGCGGGGTAACGGAAGGGTTTCATCTGGTGTGATAGTCGTCTGATCGGTCATATGCTCGTCTCCTTCAGCGGTTCGCCGCGTTCATTACACGGGATAACTTTACCATCGATTTCTACGAAGATCGGTTTCCCGTCTCGATAATGGGCGATCGTATCATTCAGCGGATTGCGCGCCCGGATAACCATACTGGCGCGGGCTGTGATTGCCGCCTGGCGTTGCTTCTCCTTGAGCCACTTGCCCACTGTTTCGCCGATGTTTGTCTCGGCTTTTAGCCAGTCCCGGTAGCCCTGTGGGAACGTCTTGGAGCACTCGATAAATTCGTCGTAGGTAAACGGGTGCGCCTTGAGAAACGTGGTCGTGAGTTTGTTGGTCATGGCTCCGAAGGGCTTGAAGGCGGCCGGGTCTTTTACCGGATCAACCCCGTAATACAACATGCCGATGGCGTTGTAAATCTTACTGCGATCGGGATTGGCAGGGGCTGTGGCGCGTGGTTTACGGGGCTTAGGTGTCTTTGGTGGGGCAGCTGGTGTTTCTATCAGTGGCGGCTGTGCTAGTGTGGGTGGCGTCGTTGGTTCGGATGTGGGCGGTGTAATATCTTTCGGTACTCCGGAAGATATTGTATTAGGTTCTATTGTATTTACGGATCGGGTGATCTGGGGATCACCCCCTCCGGGTGATCTGGGGATCACCCCCTCCTCTTTCTTAAACTTGCGGGGAGGCGTCTGTGGGGCGGGCTTAACGTCAATATGCCAGGAGTTACATTCAAACGGATTGGCCGCTGTTCCACCGGGTTTGTCTAACACCAGTATCTTCAGGGCTTCCAGTTGAGCTACGATAGTCATCACATGGCGTTTCGTGTATCCAGTTTTCCACGCCAGCAGATCGTACGAGGGGCGTACGCCGTATCCTTCATGATCGGCGTGGTCGGCCATAGCCAACAGCACATATTTCTGTGCCATCGGTAAAGCCATGTCCCACACCAGGCCGCTTATTTTGCCTGACATAATAGATTGACTCCGTCTATGTATTTGTTTATCACATCGTCGGGGATTGCGTACCATTCGCCGGAGAATGAATACTTGGCGAACATCCTGTGAAAATAAGACTCGGCAGCAAAATAGTCTTTAAACAAAGTGCAGGCCAGGTATTCCATGGGAACCCGGTAGCGCTTTATTCTTACAGCGAGGTTATTTGTGGCCCCTATTTTGTAGACGCCTGTGGTTCCGATTGGCCGGGCTATGTATACATAACCCATGTCGCTACCAGACATAAAATTACCCCTACTCTGTGCAATTGGTGATGGGACAACACCCGCCTGCTACCTGACTAGGGTAGCATTAACATGCCATCACCACCTGCACAAAACAGGGGTAACTCGTCGGCTGGGTGTTGCCACTTACTTGTCTATACTGTGGTTAGTCAAGCCACAGGTTAAGTAGATCCTAAGGTCAGCCATCGAAAATGTCAAGCCCCGTTTCCTTTCGGACGCACTTCCCGAACCAGGGTCACATAGTAATGCACGTCCTTGCCGCGGTCCTCAGCCATGTACTGGACCACGTTCAAATAAATGATGCCACCCTGCGGTTCATACGGGTCATTGTCGATGAGCACTACACTTTCCGGTTCCGGCTCGGGGACCACGCCGTAGGTTTCCTCGTAAAACTTCTGGGCCAGCACCCTGGTTTCGTCGCGCCCCAGCTTCTGATCCGCAGCCACCTGTAGCGCCCGGTCCTGGATGTCCGGTGGGAATACCTTCACCCGCTCGTGGTGGCTGAAAGAGAGATCGTCACGCCTG
>OFRO01000160.1_pt1 | contig 26644 bp, 33 predicted proteins | sample 1543091 | NCBI WGS metagenome assembly OFRO01 (sample SAMN07774217, study PRJEB24372) | wastewater metagenome | isolation source: Exp Tend NO 10WW | collected 2016-02
TGCGCTTCCGATCTCGTCAGGCGCTGCCTCAGCGGGGCTGCGCCCCGTTTTGAGATGGTGCGTCAGCTCGGCTCCGAGCACTCGCTCGACCAGCGCCTTGGTCATCTGCGCCAGCAGGCCTTGCTCGCCCATGATCGCCTCCGGCGAATGGCCGCTTCGGGCAATCAACATGTCGAGCGCTTCATCCAGCGCCTTGTCTTCTTTCGTTTTGGTTCTTCTCATTGTCTGTCTGTGCTTGGGGTTGCCCCCTCACACAAACTTTCTGACAGGCTCTGAGCCTTCTTCGTTTTCGTGGACAGCAAAAGTTGGGTAACTACCCAAAGCAGCATGAACACGACCGGAACAAAAAAACGCACTTATGACGAGCAGTTCAAACGCGACGCAGTCGCGCTGCTCGAAGGCGGCCGCAAGGCCGCCCAGCTAGCCCGCGAACTGGGCATCTCTCCTTGGAACCTGCGTGATTGGAGGGAACGCTACGGCACTGGAGCTGCTGCAGTGAGCCAGCCCGCACGCAGTGCCGGGCTGGCGAACGCAGGCGCGCGATCGCGTGCGGCAGGCGTTCGAGGCGCTGACGCCCGAAGAGCGGGTCAAGGCGCGCGCCGCCGCGCCGCTCAACGCGCGCGAGTGTGAGAAGGCGCGCAAGAAATCACGCGACGCCTGGAAGCTCATCCGCGAAAAGTTCTGGGTCAATTTTCCGGATGCAAAACTTCCAGAAAAGCCGCCGCCGCTGGTCTGGATCGATGTGGGTGAGACCGACGGGCTCGCCGTCGCGCTCGAGATCGCCGACGGGCGGCCACTCAACCTGATATCCGGTTCATCCGGCGCGCGCGGACTCTGGCGGCGGTCGCCGATCCCGCCCGATCTCGCCGCGCTTGCCACGTTTGCTGGCACCGTGCGCGACGATTGGCCCATCGTTCCCGCCGGAAGCCATGAATTTGCGGCATGGCGCGCGCGGCTCGAGGCCTGGACCGGGCTGCGCGTCGAGGGCCAGCGCGTTTTCACCGAGCCGCATGACAGGCAGGTCCATGATCTGCCGCCGACGCATCCGGCGTTCCGGCTGCGCCGCTCGATCATCGCCCTGCGCGTGCCGTGCCGCTGGCCGCCGCGGCTGGACGGGACGCTGGTCGACAGCGGCGAGCAAGCAGATCAACGTCGGCGGGAATCGGGGAGCGCGGCATGAATTTCGCTATCGGAGATGGAAAGTTGCTGCGCATCGGAGATTACGTCGAACCGGCACCGGAGCCGATACGTGTTATCCCGCTGCCGCAAGTCTGGTTTATCTTGAGGACGCGTCCGCTCAAGGAATTCAAGGTGCGGGATTCCTTCGCCGACAATGGGATTTCGTTCTATCTGCCCGCGATCACGCAACGCGTCGCGCGATATCGCCGGCACGACCGCGCCGCTTGCTACGTCAATCGCCGCGTGCCGCTGTTTCCGGGGATGATGTTCATCCCCGATTTCGAGGTGACGCGGCTCGCATCGCTCCGGTCGGTCGCCGGAGTGGCGGGATTGCTGCATCTCGGCGGTCGGCCCGCCCGACTGACACCGGAATCGATCGGATTTGTGCGGATGATCGAGGCCGATCTCCAGACGCCGCGGAGGCAACGGCAGCCGCGCTATGTAAACGGCGACACCGTGCGGATCACTTGGGGACCGTTCGAGGGGTGGAAGGGGCGAATCGGACGCCTTGACGGCAATGGTCGAATCAGGGTGCTAATTGATGTTGTGAAGCGTGCGATCTCGGTCGATGTCACCGAGGATCAGGTTGAACCAGCCGGATTGCAGCCACGCTGGTCAGATGGTTCGACGGGATGATGGCGACTGGCCCATCGTTCGGCGCAAACTCTGGAGATCGGGAACACCGATTCTCTGAGTGTTAAGAGAATTGTCGAACATTCCACACACATCGCAAAATACCGTCGTGGCATGGGCAACGGATTTCAAATCAACGTCTCGGCCGATCTGGATGCGCTGACGGCCTCGCTCGACGCCATGCAGCGCGACAGCATTCCATTCTGGACATCCAAGGCGCTCAACGACACAGCGAAAGAAATCAAGGATGTGGCCGTTGCCGAAATGACGCGTGTGTTTGACCATCCCACGCGCTTCACCCTCAACGCGCTCTACATCAGTTATGCGACCAAACAGCGATTGGTCGCGCAGGTGTTGTTCAAGGAGGGCTTTGGTTCAATTCCGGCGAGCCGTTATCTTGGACCGCAGGTCGAGGGCGGGAGGCGCGCCAAGAAATCCCATGAACGTGCCCTGGAGCGCGCCGGCATTCTTCATCCAGGCGAATTCTGCTTGCCAGGGCAAGGCATCAATCTTGATGCATACGGCAACATTCCCGGCAGCATATTGACGCGAATATTGTCCGATCTCGGCGCAAGCCATGACCCGAAGCAGAATTCCACCACGCGATCGCGCGGCACCAAGAAGGGCCGCGCGCGCGGCCGCTATTTCGTGATGCGTCCTGGTGGGGTGGTGGGTTGGCCAAGTTCAAACAGATCAGTTCCGCCAGGGATTTATTTCAGGTCGGCGGGCCAGCGGGTGGCTCGTCCTGTGCTGATCTTCGCGACTTCGCCGCGCTATCAGGCGCGGCTGCCGTTTTATGTCATCGCCAAACGCGTCATGCAGGATCGGTTCAGCAAAAACTTTAGAGCCGCAATGCAGGCGTACCCGCATCGCTATCGCTGATAGCCAGCCTGAAAGTCTTTGGGTCCTTCCCCAACCTCTTCCATGCGGGCAATTCGAACCCCGATGTGGCGGCAGTGAGTGGCAAAATTCAAAGCCTAAAATCGCTTAAGCCAGCCTAAACCAGCACGCTAAAGGTGCCTTGTCATGACCGCCGCTCAAGCGGCTCCGCAGGAAATCCTGCAGAAAGGCCAGTTCGCGAAATCGATTGGCGTTTCGCCAGCGCGGGTGTCGCAATACATCGCAGAGGGCAAAATCTTCGGTGCCGCGCTGGTTGGAGATGGACGCGAGCAGCGCATCAACGCAACGATCGCGCGCGACCAGCTCCGCGCGCGGCTCGATCCCGCACAGATGACAGGCAATGGGCTGACGACGCGCCTCGCCATGTCCGCCGCCGCGCCGCCGACGGAAATTCCTGGCGCGTTCGACGCACTTCCGTTCGACGAAATCGCGCGCGCGCCGGCGCTTGACCAGCAGACCAGCGATCCGATCGGCGACGCAATCCGCCAGGAGAAGCTGTCGGCGCTGAAAATGGACAACCGCCGCAAGGCGGTGGCCGAGGCGGAAATATCCGGTCGCCTCGTCGATGCCGATGACGTCAAGGTCGAGATGCGCAAGATCGCGCGAGAAGTGATGGCGATGGCGGAAGGTGCGCTGCCGGAAATTGCCAATACCATCGCCGCGCGCTTTCAATTGCCGTCGCGCGACGTGCTGCATCTGATGCGCACGACATTCGCTATTTGCCGCGCATCGGCGGCACAGGCTCAATCCGCCGCCGCAGACACGCTGCCTCGGATCACCGGGATCACGATCGCCGGCGACGATGCACCAGCCCCCGCCGTTTTACCGATTGCCGAAGCCGCCGAGTAGGTTGCGATGCAGGTCACCGTCACATCGGCCGCGTTCATCGCGGCCCAGGTACTCGCCGAGGTGTTCACACCGCCTCCGCCGATCGATTATCTGGCCTGGGCCGAAATGAATGTCGTATTCCCGGAGCGGGGAACGGACTTCCCCGGTCCCTATAACCGGCGGCTCTTTCCACTTCTCGACGAACCGCTGCGGGCTCTGGCTCCGGAAGATCCGTGCCGCACGGTGACCGTCGTTGCCTCGGCGCAAGCATCAAAAACCACGCTGGCGACAATCTTCACCGCCGGTTCGCTCGCCCTTGATGCCGGCGACATCCTCTACACCGTGGCGACCGAGGCACTGGCGACAAAATGGTCGAAGACGCGGCTGGCACCGATGCTCAAGCAAGTACCGCCGCTTGCGGCGGCCTTTCCGCAGGCGCAGCGCGACCGTCTTGACTCGGTGTTTTACAAGGAGCGAGCCGACGGACGTGCCGCTATCTACGTTGGTGGTGCGAATTCGGAGAATTCACTATCGGCAATTTCGGTCAAGCGGCAGGTGCAGGACGAGCTCGCCAAATGGGAGGTCAATGACGCCGGTGATCCCGAATCGCAGGCTGACGACCGCTCGCTGGCGTTCGAGTTCGCGAAGATTCTCAAGATCAGCACGCCGCTGGTCATGCCTGGCTGCAAGATCACCAATTCGTTTCTGGCCGGTTCTCAGGAAAAGCCATTCGTCCCCTGTCCGCATTGCGACGAAATGCAGGTGCTTGAATGGGAAAACATGCTCGCCTGCCTCGATCCGTCGCGTCCGGAGGATGCACATTTCACCTGTGTCGACTGCGGTGCCGCGATCGAGCAGCATCATCGCACGGCGATGATGGCACGGGTCGACTGGCGCGCGCAAAATCCGGCGGCGATGCGGCATCACCGATCATTCTGGTGGTGGGCCGCCTACTTCCCGCTGCAAAGCTGGGAGCGCATCGCGCGCAAATGGTTTGATGCGCAGGGCGCGGCCGATTCCGAACAGACGTTTCTCAATCAAACGGCCGGCAGGGCCTATCAGGCGAAAAGCGAGGCGCCGCCCTGGGAGGAAATCAAGGCCCGCGCCGACCTTTCCGTTCATGTCGCGGGCATGGTGCCGGCCAGCGCGCTGGTGTTGTTTATGGGGATCGATTGTCAGGGTGACCGTGTCGAGTGGCAGGTCATCGGCTATGGCCGCAACGGCCGCCGTGATGTGATCGCATATGGCGTCGTTCCTGGACACATTTCGGAAAAAGAGACGCAGACCCGTCTCGACGATGTGCTGGTCCAGTCGTTCATTTGCGATAACGGTCATCGGCTCGGTGTTGAGCGCGCCGCGATCGACGGTAACGCCTATACCGAGGACGTGTGGGGGTGGGCCAGGCGACATCCGCATTCGCGCGTCATCATGGTGCGCGGCGACGGCAAGGACACCGCGCCATCGCTGCAGCGGGTGCAGCGTGAAATCAATCCGAAGACCGGCAAGAAACTGAAATACGCGCGGCGTTTCTACAATTTCGGCACGTCGGCGCGAAAGATGGGGCTCTACCGCGACCTCGCCAAGGACGATCCGCTTGCCTATCGCTATGTCGGCATCCCGCGCGGGTTTTCCGACGATTATTTTCAGCAGCTTACCGCCGAGCGGCGCGTCGCCCATAAGCGCCACGGGTCAATCGTCTATCGCTGGGAAATCGATGCTGGCGTGCGCAACGAAGTGCTCGACACTTTTTTGCAGGCCGATGCCGCCGCCGAGAACTGGGGCGTGCGCGGCACGCCAGAGACGACATGGGACCGGCTCGAGGCCCAGCGCGCGGTGGTGATCGAACACCAGGGCGATCTTGAGGATTTGATGGGCGCGCCGGCGGCAACGGCCCAAATCTTGTTGGGCACCAACAAGACACGCGGCCGCCGCGTGCTGAGCCAAGGTATCAGGGACACGTAAGTTCATGGCGATCACATTGGCGCAAGCGCAGGATGCACTCGCGGCCTGGCTCGAGGCGGACATCAAGGTGGCTTCCGGTCAGGCCTACTCGATCGAGGGCCGTCAGCTCACCCGCGCCGACGCGAACGCAATCACGAGCAAAATCGATTACTGGCGTCGCATGGTTGCCGAACTGACGCCGGCGTCGGCAGGCGGCCGCCGCCGCATACGTTATCCGATCCCGGAATAGGACTGGTCATGCACGAACGTCCCGGCATCACGGCTTCATCCGCCGTCCGTCTGAATCTGCTTGATCGCGTGCTTGGCATGGTTTTTCCGGCAACGGCGCTCGAGCGCGGCGCCGCGCGCGCGCGTCTGGATGCGGCCGAAACCGGCGGCTATCGCGGCGGCCGCAAGGATCGGCGCATGTTGCGCACCTGGCGGCCGCTCGGCGGATCGGCCGATGCCGACACGCTGCCCGATCTTCCCGACCTGCGCGCGCGGTCGCGCGACGAGGTGCGCAACAATCCGATCGCCACCGGCGCGATCGCGACCAATGTGACGCAGATCGTCGGCGACGAACTGCAACTGCAGGCGGCGATTGATGCCGACGTGCTCGGCATGACGGCGGAAGAGGCGGATGCCTGGGAGCGTATCGCGGAAAAGGAATACCGCTTGTTCTGCCAGAATGCCGATTTCACCCGCGTGCAGAAAATGGGCGGCTTGCAGCGCCTCGTATTCCGCGCCGTGCTCGAAAGCGGCGACTGCTTTGTCATTCGTCGGTTTCGCGCCGACGCGGGGTGCATCTACGGCACCAAGCTGCAGGTGATCGAAGCCGACCGCGTCGGCAATCCCGACCGTCGCGCCGATACCGACACGCTCGTCGGCGGCATCGAGCATGATAATGACGGCGTGCCGGTCGCCTATCATGTCACCACCAAGCATCCAGGCGGGAAACACGTCGTCGGCATGGAGTGGAAAAAAATTGCAGGCCGCACCGCGGCAGGCGTTCCCGTCGTGCTGCATCTTTACGACCGATTGCGGCCGGAGTTGACGCGCGGACTGCCCTATCTCGCGCCCGTCATCGAGCATCTCAAGACGCTGTCGCGCTATTCCGATGCCGAGGTGACCGCAGCCGTGATCTCGGCGATGTACACGGTATTCATCGAGAGCGACGCCGAGCAAATGAACGAAGCGATCGCGGGCGAGACTGATGCCACTCTCGCCGCGAACGAAATCAAGCTCGGCAACGGCGCCATCCTGTCTCTCAGCCCCGGCGAAAAAGCCAACACGACCATGCCGGGCCGACCGAACAGCAATTTTGATCCATTCTTTCAAGCCGTCGCGCGCCAGATCGGCGTCGCCCTGGAACTTCCGTTCGAACTGCTGGTGAAACATTTCACCGCGTCATACTCGGCCTCGCGTGCCGCGCTCGAGCTCGCTTGGGCATTTTTTCGCGGACGGCGCGCCTGGCTGGCGGCCGATTTCTGCCAGGTCGTCTACGAATGGTTTCTCGAGGAGGCGATCGCGCTTGGAAGATTGTCGGCACCCGGGTTTTTCGATGATCCCTTGATCCGGCAGGCGTATGCCGGCGCCGAATGGATCGGCCCCGCGCGCATGTCGATCGATCCTCTGAAAGAGGCCAATGCCGACAAGATCGATATCGAACTCGGCACCAAGACGCGCGAGCAAGTCTGTCTCGAGCGCACCGGCGGGCAGTGGGAAGACAAGCACCGCCAGGCCGCCCGCGAGCAGGCCATGCGCGACGCGGATGGGCTGTCAGCGCCGCCGTCGGCTCCGGTTCCGCCGCCGACCGGCGACGAAATCGCCGCCGATGAAAATGGTGAAGACGACGAAAACGAAAATATCAAGCGGCGGAGATCGGCATGATCGGCTTGCCACGTATAGCATCCCGCGCCTTCGACGCGCCTCTGTTGATCGATCCCGCCAAAGCCGAGGCGATCGCGCTTGGTCTCGGCGCGCGCATATTGGGAGGAGCGGTCGAATTCGTCGGCGGTATCGGCCCGATCGAACATGTCGACGCGCCAGAGCTCGGCACGGTCGGCAATTTTCTCGGCCGCGCATATGCGGCGCGCAATGTTCGACCCTACGCGCTGATCGACAGCGTCGCGATCATCCCCGTCGAGGGCACTCTCGTCCATAAGGGCGGCTATGTCGGATCGCAATCCGGCGAGACATCCTACGAAGGGTTGCAGACGCAGGTCGCGGCCGCGCTGAGCGCCGATGACGTCAAGGGTGTCGTGTTTGAGGTCGATTCCTATGGTGGTGAAGCGGCGGGAGCATTTGAAACCGCCGACATGATCGCGAAGTTGTCAGCCGCCAAGCCGACGCTCGCCATTCTCAACGAGGTCGGCCTCTCCGCGGGCTACCTGATGGCATCGGCCGCGCGGCAGATCGTGGCGCCGGAATTCGGCCGCGCCGGATCGATCGGCGTGTTGATGATGCACATCGATCGATCGCGTCAACTCGCGAATGACGGCATCAAGGTCACATTGGTGACCGCAGGCAAACGCAAGGCCGAAGGCAGTCCGACCGAAGCGCTGTCCGACGAAACGCGCGCCCGGATGCAGACGATGGCGGATCGCATGTGGAATGCGTTTGCCGGCCGGATCGGGACCTATCGCGCCGGCCGGCTGAGCGCCGCCGCGGCGCTTGCCACCGAGGCCGGCGTGTTTGAGGCGCCCGAAGCGCTCGGTCTCGGATTGATCGACGGAATCGGAACAGCGGAAGCGGCGTTCGCCGCTTTCGTCGACACGATCAATGGCAGGAGGTGAACATGTCCAGCATGCTCGCCGCGGTGCGCGCCGCGGCGCTTGGTTCCACGTCGTCCGTCGCGCTCGCGACGGCGCAACATCAGAAGGAAAAGGAGAACGAGCAGATGACGCATTCAGCAACGGCCGAAATGGCCGCGCCGGCCACGCCGGCGGTTGCCTCGTACAATCAGGAACAGATGAACGCGGCGATCGTCACCGCCCGCGTCGAGGGCGCGACGGCGGAACGCGCGCGCATTCTCGGCATCGAGGCCGTGGCGATGGTGGGACATGAGCAGCTCGTCGCCGACATGAAGGCGGATGGCGTCACGACGCCCGAGCAGGCCGCCATGCGCCTGATCCACGCGGAAAAGGCCAAGGGCGCGGCGCGGCTGATGGCACTCAAGGATGTCGAATATGTCGCGCGCGACGTGCGCTCCGCGCCGACCTCGACGGTCGCGCCGGATCGAGCCGTCGCCAACACGCCGGAAGGCTGGACGGCCGAACACGCCGCCTCCAGCGAGCTGCAGGCCGAATTCAGCAGCGCCGAGGCCTATGTCGCCTACAAGCGCGGCCTTGCCTCCGGCAACATCCGCATCCTGACCAAGCGCGCCGGCTGAGCCCGGTTTCGATCATCTGACATTCATCGAGGAGAAATCAAGTCATGACGACGCTCGCGGCGGATTCGATCCGCACTTTTGAAATCGGCGATATCGAGGAATATCCGGTTATCGCCAGCGACATCATCTATGGCGGCGCCGCCGTCGGTCTGGTCGACGCAAGCGGCCACGCCAGGCCGCTCAATGCCGCCGATCGTTTCGCCGGCTTCGCGGAAAAGCGCGCCGACAATTCCGCCGGCGCGGCGGCGGCCAAGACCGTGCGCACGATTAAGCGCGGCAAGGCGGTTCTGTCGGTTTCCGGAGCGGTCGCTACCGATGTCGGCCAGCCGGTCTATGCCACGGACGATGACACGTTTTCGTTCAATCCGGCGGGCGGGGTGTTCGTCGGCTTTGTCGAGCGTTTCGTGTCGTCCGGCGTGGTCGTCGTCGCGTTCGACGCCCTCGGCATCAAGGATCCGTGGGCCCACAAGACGGTTCGCGAGACGCTGACCGGCATCAAGACGTTCGATGCCGAGGATTGCGGCAAGCTCTTCTGCGTGACCGATGCCGGTGATGGCGATGCGCTGACGCTGCCGGCGGTCGCTGCCGGGCTGTCTGGTCTGACCATTCTCGCGGTCGGCGCCTTTGGCTCGACGGCGGTCTCCATCGATACCGACGCGGCCGACATGATCCTCGGCCCCGATATCACCGGGGCGGACGGCAAACAATTGATCTGCACCAAGGCGACGCAGCGTCGCGGCGATTTCGTCACGCTGATCGCCGGCGATGCCGACGGCTACATGGTGACCGAAATGCGCGGCACCTGGGCCCGCGAGGTCTGATCGTCAATCATCACCATCAACGCCGTCCATCGGCTGAAAGGCAAATGCCATGAGCATCAACTCCCTCATCACGTCTCGCGCGGTCATCGGCGAGATTTACATGAAACTCACCGCCCCGGCCGCGAGCTGGGTCAATCGCTACGCCATGAAGATGGAATCGTCCCAGGACGTCGAAAATTACGCATGGCTCGGCATGGCGCCGAAAATGCGGGAATGGGTCGCCGGCCGTCAGCCCAAGGGTCTGCGCGAGCAGACCTTCGCGATCGCCAACAAGGATCATGAGGCGACGCTGGAAATCCTCGTCAAGGATCTCCGCCGCGAACGCTGGGGGCAAATCCGCACCCGCATCGCCGAACTGTCGCGCCGGGCGCTCACCTATCCGATGTCGCTGCTGTCGACGTTGATGATCAACGGCGAGTCGGCCGTCTGCTACGATGGTCAGTATTTTTTCGACACCGATCACAGCGAGGGCGAGAGCGGGGCGCAAAGCAACGATTTGTCGGTCGACATTTCGGCGCTGCCCGTCGCCGTGCATGGTTCCGTCACGTCACCGAGCACCGAGGAAATGGCGCAGGCCATTCTCCATGCCGTCCAGGCGATCCTCGGCTTCAAGGACGATCAGGGCGAGCCGATGAACGAGGACGCCGCGGTGTTCGAGGTCATGGTTCCGACGTCCCTGACGAACGCGGCCCGCGCCGCCGTGGGTCTGCAGGTGTTCGCCGGCGGCGTCTCCAACCAGATCGCGGCGCAGAGCGACTGGAAGATCAGCGTGGTGACCAATCCGCGTCTGACCTGGACGGACAAGTTCGCGGTCTATCGCACCGACGCCGAAACCAAGCCGTTCATCCTGCAGGAAGAACAGCCGGTCAATGTGTCGGCGATCGCCGAGGGCTCCGAATTGGAGTTCAAGGAAAAGAAGCACTGGTACGGCGTCGATTGGGCCGGCAACGTCGGCTACGGCTTCTGGCAGCACGCCTGCCTCGTCACCATGGTCTGACCAATCAACATCTGATCGTCCGGATTGGGTCAGCAACACGCTGACCCAATCGAAGGAATCTTCGGAGAAAATGACATGAAGCGTTATCGCGTGAAGGCGGGGATCGCGAGATTCAAATCCGGTCAGGAAATGGTGCTTGAGGCCGCTCAAATCAGAGCTCGGCGCGGCAATCTCAACATGCCGAAGGGGTGGGACGGCGTCAAACCGTGCCGCGTCACCGCGCGTACTCCGGTGGAATTCAAGACTGGCGAAATTGTCGGCCTGCCCGACATGCCGAAGATCCTCGTTACCCAGTTCGAGGAAGTGCCGATCAAGGTCGTCTGATCATGCCAGTGGAAACCGACGACGATCGTCTCGTCTTCGTCGATCCCGACGATTTCGGCGTGGCGGTGACCTATATGCCCGCCGCCGGCGGCGGCGCAACCTTCAATGCGCTGTTCGGCCGGCCGTCGATCGATTTCGCGCTTGGCGAGATCGTCGCCGTCGACCGCGATCCGTGGCTGACCTGCCGCTCGTCGGACGTGCCCTCTGCCGCGAGCGGCGGCGACGTCGGCGATACGGTGACGATCGCCGGCGAGACTTGGCGCGTCGTCGCCATCAAGCCGGACGGCTCCGGCATGACGCGCATTGATCTCGGAAAATAGAAGCACATCATGTCCGATCATTGCCGCGCGCGGATCCGCGCCGCGATCGTCGCCGCGCTCACCGGACTGGCGACGACCGGCGCGCGCGTCTATCCTGGCCGCGTGCGCCCGCTCGGCCAGGGCCATGCGCCGACATTGCTGATCTATGCCGTTACGGAGCGCAGCAATATCGACGCCATGGGATCGCCCGCGCCGCTGATGCGCGAACTTACCGTCGCGATCGACGGATTGGTGAGCGGCGTCAATCCGCCGGATGACATGCTCGATCAGATCGCGCTCGAGGTCGAGCCTGCCATGGTCGCCGATCCGTCGTTCGGCGGACTGACAAAATCGGTCATCCTCAAAACGTCGCGGATCAGCGCGCGCGGCGAGGGCGAAACGGTGCTCGGCGAAATCCACATGGAATACGAAATCCTCTATCGCACACCGGAAGACATGCCGGACGTGCCGGCGTGAAATCAACCATCAGGAGAACGACATATGGCCACGCATCATGGCAAGGACGGCGTCGTCAAGATCGGCGCCAACGCCGTCGCCGAGGTCACGGAATTTGATCTCAACATTCAGGCCGACCGCGCCGATGATACCGCCATGGGCGATGCCTGGAAGACGCATCTCGTCGGGCTCAAATCGTGGTCAGGCAATGTCAAATGCCACTGGGACGAGACCGACACCAACGGCCAGGTCGCGATGACCGAAGGTGCCTCGGTGTCGCTCGCGCTCTATCCCGAGGGCGCCGATAGCGGCGACAGCTATTTCTCCGGCACCGCGACCATCAGCAGCGTGCAGGTTTCGGCGTCGCGCGACGGCGTGGTGTCGGCCTCGTTCGCGTTCGAAGGCAACGGCGCGTTGACGCGCGCGACGGTGGCTTAATGACGACGAACAACAAATATCTGGCCGCCGCCGTCGGTCATTACAAATCGCTCGGCACCGGAAGACTTGAGGTGCCGGAATGGGTCATCGATGATGTTCCCATTATCATCTACTGGAAGCCGATGACCATGGCCGAAAGCGTGAGGTTGCTCGGGTCCGGCAACACCACGCTGGCGCAGTTCGTCGACATCATCATCGCCAAGGCGATGACTGAATCCGGCGAGAAGATGTTCACGCTGGAGGATAAGCAGCCGTTGCTGCGAACGGTCGATCGACATGTGCTGATTCGTATCGGTACGGCCATGCTGGAACAATCGAGTGTCGACGACGCAGAAAAAAACTGACTGGCGATCCGCGACTGCTGTCGATCTACCGGCTCGCGGATCGCATGCATAAAACCGCCGCCGAAGTGATGGCGGAAATGACAGTCGAGGAATTCACGCACTGGCTGGCGTTTTACCGTTTGCGCGCACGCGAAGAGAAAGTCTGATCCGCCATGACTGCCGCCAAAGTCTTTCCGATCGAGCTAACCGCCGAGGACAGCACCCACGCGGCGTGGCAAACGCTGAAACGAAGCATTCAGGAAACGCAGGACGCGCTGCGCGTGCTCAATATCGGCCTGTCCGGCATGAACAACATGACCGCGCAGGGCATTGGATCGATAGCTCAGCTAAGCCGCGCCGTCGCGTTGCTGCGCTCGCCCTATGTGCTGCTCGGGGTCGCCGTCGCCGGCGTCGGCTATGAGACCTATCGCGCCTATCAGCGCACGATGGTGCTGAAGGGTGGCGTCGATGAGATCGGCGCCAGCATTGGCGCAATTACCGCGCTCGAGACCGCATTCGGAAAAGTTGGCGGCAAGCTCGATGACGCGCTGTCCGCGCTGAAATCATTGCGCCGCGAAATCGATCTTGCCGCGCGCGGCGATGATAATTTTCTCGACAAGCTGTTCGCCGCCAACAACCGGAGCCTCCGCGATGCGGGCGGGCATATGAAGCCGCTGCAGACGATCTACGGCGAACTCAACGAGCTCATCCGCAACGCCGCGACCGAAACCGATCGTCTCGACATGGCGACCCGCGTTTACGGTTCCGAGGCCGCGCCGGCAATGGTCAAGGCGATTCTGGCCGGGAGCGATGCGCTGCAAAAGATGAACGCGGATTCCGCCGTGCTGTCGGCGATCATCGAACAAGAAAGAACGATGGATCGTGTCTGGCGCGAGATGACGAATGCGCCGGACGGGCTGATTGGCAAGCTGAAAAGCGGACTGTTGCCGCTGCTTCAACATATCAACGAAACAGCAATTTGGTGGGCGGCGAAGTTCGGCTCGAAGGAAGCACAATTGAGCCTTTCGATGCCCGGCTCGTCGCGGATGTGGGACACGTCACAGCAACGCGCAATTGACGAGCATTACAACGCCATTTTCGGGCGTGGCCGCGCGACCAATTTTCCCCGCGACAACAAAAACAGCGCGACAGGCAATAGCGACGGGGGGTTCGAGCGTGCCCTCTACACGGTGTCCAAGCATGTCGCCATTCTCGAGGCTGACGCCAAGGCGGTCGGCAAGACCGCCGGAGAGCATGAGGCGCTTCGGGTCGAGGCGCAACTCACCGAAGCCGCCATGCGCGCCAATATTCCGATCGTCGGCGAGACCGCCGAGAAATTCGCGCTGCTGGCGCAGCGGGCGCGATCCGCGGCGGACAATCTGGCGTTTCTGAAGCTGCAGAACGACGTGCTGTTTGAGCGCGCGCAGATCGGCCGCACGGCGGTCGACCAGCAGATATTCGCGCGGCTGCGATCGTCCGGTCTCGATCCGACATCCGACCAGGCCAGGATTCTGGCGGAGCAGATGCGCATTAATGATGCGTTGAAGGAAACCAAGGATCTGGCGGCCGACGCCCTCAAGGGATTCATCTCCGACCTGCGCGCCGGAAAAAACGCCGGCGAGGCCTTTGCCAACGTGCTCGACAAGATCGCGGTCAAGCTGCTCGACAAATCGATCGACAGCCTGGTCTCCGGGCTGTTCGGAAAGTCCACCAGCGGATTATTCGGGTCGCTGTTCAGCGGATTGTTCGGCAGCGCCGACGGCAATGTCTTTGCCGCTGGCAACGTCGTTCCCTTCGCGCGCGGCGGCGTCGTCAGCGCGCCGACGCTGTTTCCGATGGCGAACGGCATGGGCTTGATGGGCGAGGCCGGCGCCGAGGCAATCATGCCATTGGCGCGCGGCTCCGACGGCAAGCTCGGCATCCGCTCCCGTGGAGGCGGCGGTGTCAACGTCGTCATCCACAATTCGCCGACCTTCATCAACGCGTCGCCGGAAAGCGAGGCGCGGATGCGCGCCGAGATGCGGCGCGAACTCGCCATGCAGGAAGCCCGCCTCAAGACCACGATCGCCAAGACCAGCCTCGGATATTCGTTGTGATCACGCGAATCTGGCCGGAAGAGTTCTATCGCTTCGTCTCGATGACGTTCCGGCTGTCGTCGCTCAACCTGGCCGTGCCGCACCGCTGGACCGGCGGCAAGTCGGTCTATGGGCCGATCGCGCAGGTATGGACCGCGCGCGCCTCGCTCGCGCTGCAGGCGTGGGATCAGCACGGGCAGGAAATGTCCGCATTCCTGCAATCGCTCGGCGGTCAGAGCGGCGTCATGCGGATCGGCGATATGTCTCGCCGGATTCCGCTGCGCGACCGGCTGCTGACGCCGGAGGCGGAAGCCTTTTCAGACGCCACGACATTCTCGGACGGCACGGGCTTCGTCTCCGGCTATCTCTCCGACTTCGTCACGCTCCATGCCGCCGCCGTGAAAGGCGCGAGCTTCGCGGTGCTGACCGGCCTGCCGGTCTCGGAGGCAGCCGTGCTGCGTCCCGGAGACCTGTTCGAGATGCGGCCGAACGGCATTCCGACCGAGGGTCCGAACCTCTATCAGATCCGCCTGAATGCGCCGACCGACGCCAACGGCCGCACCGGCATCACCTTCGATCCGCCGCTGCGGCAGGCCTTCGCCGCCGGCGACATGGTCGTTTTGAAAAACCCGACATCGGTGTTTCATTTTGTCGACGACGCGCAGGGCGCGTTCGAGGTCGGCCTCGCCGGGCATTGCAGCTCCGGCTTCGATCTCGTCGAGGCCGTCGATCTCGTCTGATCTCGCGGGGAAGCATCAAATGCTGATGACGCCGGACATGGCGGCGGCGCTGAAAGCGCGCCGGCCGCCGATCACGCTCGCCGAGGTCGGCCACCCGTCAGGGACGGGCTATTACTGGTCCGGCGTCGGCCCGCTCGCCCATGACGGCAGGACCTGGGTCGGCATGGGCAAACTCGGCGCCGTTTCGCCGATCGTCTGGACCACGGATATCCAGATTCAGGACGTGACGTTCACGCTGGTCGGCCTCTCGCCGGCCGACGCGGCGCTGATCAACGAAAACATTCGCGGCTATCTCGGCCTCATCTGGCTCGGCTGTCTCGACGAGGCCATGAATGTCGTGGCCGATCCGTTCCGCATCGCGCGCGTGCGGTTCGACACGATGACCTTTCCGGCAGCCGACGACGGATCGGTGACGATCCAGATCGTCGGCCATCCGGCATTCCAGAACCTGACCCGCGCGGCCGAGCGGACCTGGTCGCCGGAATCGCAAAAGCGGGATTATCCCGATGATACCGGGATGGACTGCATCCCGAAGCTGCAGAATCAGGAAATCCAATGGACGCGGACCTGATCGCGCGCGAGCGGCTCGAAGAGGAAATCATCCGCGCCATGGACCGCGCTTGCGCCGCCGAGGTGCGATGGGGCGTCGACGACTGCGCGCTGTGGGTCGCGGACATCATCCGCGCCGCGCTCGGGTTCGATCCCGCCGCGCGCTTCCGCGGCTGCTACGTCGATCGTGCCGGCGCCGCCGCCGCGCTCGGGCCACTCGGGCTCGGCATGGCGATCCGTGCCGCCGCGAAGGCTCACGGCTGGAAGGCGATCGCGCCTGAGCAAGGACAGGTCGGCGACGTCGGCCTGACGGCGCTGCCGGCGCTGATCGACGGCAGGATCGAGCGGCGGATGACGACATTCATCTGCCGCACGCCGGGCTGGTGGATCGCGCGCGGCGCGCACGGCTACGCCGCGCTGCCGTCATCGGCGATACGGTTTGCCTGGGCGGTGCTGTGATGCGGCGGGTCGGCCTCGCGCTCGTCCTCGTCGCGCTGACGGCTGGATCCGCCCGCGCGGAACCGATCTCGGCGGCGATCGGGCTGACGGCGCTGATTCAGACCGTGATCGGCGCGAGCATATTCGGGATCACGGCCGCCCAGATCGGCGGCGCGATCGTGACCATTGGACTATCCATCGGCCTCAGCCTGGCCTCGCGCGCCCTGTTGAAAAAGAACACCGGCGGCGTCGAGACCGCCGCGGCGAGCCGCATCAACGAGCGGCAGGCGATTCCGGCCGTGCGCGTCGTGGTCGGGCGCACCAAGCACGGCGGGCCCTTGTGTTTCGAGGAAGTCAAGCCGCCCTATCTCTATCTCGGGTTTATCCTGTCGGAGGGGCCGATCGACGGCGTCGAAAAAATATGGGTCGGCGCTCGCGCGCTGTCGTTCGCCGAAATCACCGAAAAGACGGTGCTGACGCCGAGCAAGATCGTCGGCGAACCGGCCTACGATACCCGCCTGACTGTCTCGCTCGATTACGGCGACCCCGACGACTACGCCAAATCGGCGGTGCTTGCCGATTTCGCCGGGCTCGACGGCGAGTTCGCGCAGCGCGGCGTCGCGACGGCGTTCGCCAAATGCCACTGGGGCTCGAACCAGGACGAATACACGAGCCTGTGGGGGCAGGTGGCGCGCCCGACGTTTCTGTTCCAGTCGAAGGGCATCCGCGTCTGGGACCCGCGCGATCCGACGCAGGACGCCGATGACGAGGATACGTGGAAGTGGTCGGACAATCCGACCCTGCACATTCTTCATTACGCGCGATGGGAATATGGCGGCCGGCTGTTTCTCGATGAATTCGAGTGGGACATGACCAAGGTCGTCGCCTCGGCCAATTGGGACGACAGCCTGGTCGGCGTCCTGGCCGGCGGCACCATGCGCCGCTACACGGCGAACGGAATCTACACGCTCGATCAGCAGCCGGCGCAGATCCTCGCCGACCTGTTGTCGGCGAACGGCGCGAAGCTGATCGATCGCGGCGGCAAGATCTGGATCGACTCCCGCGCGCCGAAAACGCCGGTCGTCACCATTCATGACGGACTGCTCGTCGGCGGCTTCGAATTCTCGAACGCGAAGCCGAAGCGCGACATGCTCAACCGCGTGAAGACGCGGTTCGTCGCCAATGACCGCGACTACGCCGTCGTCGACGGCCCGGTCGTCGAAAACGCCGATTATATCGCCGAGGACGGCGAATATCTCGATGGCACGCTGAGCCTCGGCTTCACCGACGATCATCGCACCGCGCAACGGCTGGCGAAATGCGCGATCGAGGAATCCCGGCGCGGCAAGTCGGTCGGGTGCGCTTGCGATATCCGCCTGCTTGCGGAATGCGCCGACGAGCTGATCGGCGCCTGCGTCGTGGTGTCGTCGAACCTCTTCAGCCACGCCAACGGCGAATACACGGCCGAGAAAGTGACCATCGACAACGTGGCGATGACGGTCGCGCTGGAGCTCGCCGAATACGACAGCACGATCGAGACCGACTGGATCGCCGCCGTCGACGAACAGGAATTCGTCATTCCCGATCCCGATGTGAGCTGAGCGAATGCCGACAAATCATGAAGTCGTCGCCGCCGTGCCGCCGACCGGCTCCGGCCAGGTCAACAAGACGCTGCTCCGCAACCTGCTCGCCGGGCGTTACGCCTATGTGCTCGGCGACGCGGAGAGCGCGCAGGATCTGGTCGTCGTCGATCCCGCGACGGGTGTCGTTACTCCCGCGCTGATCCAAAACGGCCGCGTCTACGATTATGATCCGGCCGATTCGACGACCGCGCATGACGGCGTCTCGTGCCTGGTGTCGTCGGATGGCAAGCGCTACAAGCTCGCGGCCGGCACCGATGTCGTCGCCTATTCCGTGATCTCGGCGGCGGTGACGGCGCCGCCTGGCAGCCCGTCGCTCGGCGACGCCTACCGCGTCCCGGCCGGCGCGACCGGCGCGTGGTCCGGCCACACGGACGATATCGCGATCTACACCGCGCGCGGATGGGAGTTCGTGACGCTTCCGGTCGGCCGCATCATCTACAACAAGGCGCTGACCGCATACGAGCATCGCGCGGTGGCGGGCTGGACCGCCGGCCTCGGCTCGATCACGATCAGCGACGGGGCGCTGTCGCCGTCGGTCCTGAAAAACGTCTCGCTCGGCTCGATCCTCAAGGTTGAGAACCAGACGACCAACGCGCCGCCGGGATCGCCGTCGGACGGCGTGGCCTACATCATCGGCGGCTCGCCGACCGGCGCATGGGCGGGAAAGGTGGGCTGGCTCGCGCTCTACGGTTCCGCCTGGAACTACAAGCAGCCGGTCGCGGGCGACATGGCCTACGACAAATCGCAGGGCGTGAACGTCTCGTTCAACGGGACGACATGGGAAACGACGAGCGGCGTCTGCGTCGCGTTCCGCTCCGCGAGCGCGACGGACAATACCGGGTTCACCAGCAATTCGGGCACGACCTATAACTGGTCGACGAGCCCGACGACGCCGCCATCGGCCTCGACGAATTCGCGCGCGATCGAATCGCTGACGATCTCCCACACGGCGAAGAAGGTGGGGAACCTGCTGCGGCTGAGCTACATATTCGATGGCTATGGCGACTGGAACGTAGCTCCGACATTCGCGCTGATGCGCGACTCGGAATCCGCTCCGCTGGAGTACCGCCCGGTCATCGATTACGGCGCGTCCGGCAGTTTTTTGATCGAATTCATGATCTCGGCGACGGACGTCATATCGCACACCTACAAGATCATGATCTTCGGGACAAGCACCACGATTGGGGGGTTGAATGCGCTCACCTATGTCTACAACCGCCGCCTCACACTTGAGGAATTTGTGCAATGACGCATCCGATCGAATCCGTCATCGTTGATAGTGTTGATGTCTCCAAGGCATCGGTGCGGTCTTATGCGCGTGCGAGAAACCGCGTGCGCGTTGCCAATGCGGACGAGGTCAGGGCGACGGATTTCAGCGGCCAATTTGCTGGTCTCAACGTCGCCGCGCTCGGTGCCGATTTCGATCTCGATCCGTCCGACACGACCACGGCGGACGACGGCGCCAACTGCATTCGAGATTCCGAGGGCAACGGTTTCTTCCGCGTCGCCGTCGACACCACGGAAACGCAGCGCCTCGTCACCGCCGCCGGCGCGGTCACCGTCGCGGCGGCCGACGCCGACATCATAGTCGTCAAGAAGACGGTCGGCGCGGCGACGACGGTGAACCTCCCGAGCGCCGGCGACCGCTCGCGGCCGGTGAAGATCGTGGACGGCAAGGGCGACGCGCTCACCAACAACATCACCGTCGTCCCGGCGTCGGGAGAGAGCATCGCCGGCACGGTCGATTACAATTGGATCATCGATTCCAACGGCGGCTCGGTGCGGCTCACCCCGCTTGCCGACGGAAGCGGTTGGATCGTCTAACAGCCACGGAATAATCATCATGCTCAAGCGCGGCCTCGCGGCGGCGGCATTTCTGCTCGTCGCCATTTTCGTCACCTTCGCTCATGCTCAGACCGGCTCCGGCACGTCGCCGCTGACGATCGCCAAGGGCGGCACGGGCGCAACGACGGCGGCTGCCGCGCGAACGAACCTCGGAGTTGCCATCGGGACGGCGGTCCAGGCTTGGGACGCCGACCTCGACTGCCTGGCGGCGCTGTCGTCTGCAGGCCTGGCCGCGCGCACCGGCGCGGGTACTTGCGCGACGCGGATCATCGTCGCGCCGGCAGCCGGAATCACCGTCACGAACGGCGACGGCGTCGCCGGCAATCCGACGCTGGCGCTGGCCAACGATCTCGCCGCGCTGGAGGCGCTGAGCGGAACGGGGATCGCGGTGCGCACCGCGACCGACACATGGGTGCAGCGGGCGATCGCTGGGACTGCGAACGAGATCTCCGTTGCCAACGGCGACGGCGTCGCTGGGGCGCCTACGGTCGGCCTGCCGAACGCGATCACGCTGACCGGCAAGACGCTGACCGGCGGCACGTTCACCGGGCCCGCGATCGCCGCGAACGACAACGCGCTGACGCTGCGGGACGACGGTGATGCGACCAAGCAGCTTCAGTTTCAGCTTTCCGGCCTGACGACCGGGACGTTGCGAACGCTGATTGTTCCGGACGCGTCGACAACGCTCGTAGGCACCGATACGGCGCAGACGCTCACGAACAAGAGCATCGTCGCGACGCAGCTCACCGGCACGCTGCAGGCGGCGCAAGTTCCGGCGCTGACCGGCGACGTGACGACGCCCGGCGGATCGTTGGCTTCAACGATCGCGGCGAACGCGGTGACCTACGCCAAGATGCAGCAGGTCGCGGCGTCGTCCCTGATCGGAAACCCGACAGGATCGACGGCGAACGCGCAAGGCGTCACGCTTGGCTCGACGCTGGCGTTTTCCGGCTCGGAACTGCGCACCGGCGCGGGCACCGGCGACGTGTCATGGAGCGCGAACAGCTTTTCGACGACGCTCGCGACGGTCAATTCGAACGTGGGATCGTTCGGGTCGGCGACGCAATGCGCGAGCCTGACCGTGAACGCCAAGGGTCTGATCACCGCGGCGAGCGCGACGATCTGCGCGCCGGCGTGGTCGTCGATCACCGGAACGCCGACGACGCTTTCTGGATACGGTATCACCAATGCGCTCGTGACGACGAACAATCTATCGGACGTCTCGAGCAAGCCGACCGCCAGGGGCTCGTCCGGCCTCAACATCTTCGGCGGCGTCGATGTCGGCGATGCTAATTATACGATCATTGCCACGGATCGCGGCATCAATCTGACCACGACGCTGACGGCGGTGCGGACGCTCACTCTGCCGGCCGCGAGCGCGGTCAACAAGGGCGAGCCGATCCTGATCTCGGACGCCGCCGGCGCGATTAACGGCTCGAACACGATCACGGTCGCGCGGGCCGGATCGGACGTGATCAACGGTGTTTCGTCGGTGTCGATCACCGCCCAATACGCGGTCTATCTGTTCTATTCGGACGGGGTCTCGAAGTGGACCTATCTCGCCGCCGGCGCGGGCGGGGGCGGCGGTTCCGGCACGGTCACGTCGGTCGACGCCTCGTGCGGGCTGAAAACATCGTCCGGGTCGGCGATCACGACCAGTGGAACCATCGTCGGCTCCCGCGCGGTCAACGCGCAGACGGGGACGACCTATACTGTCCTCGATGGCGATTGCGGCAAGCTTGTCACCACGTCGAATGCGTCGGCGATCGCGATCACTCTGCCGCAGGCGGGGGCGTCATCGCAGTTCGTCGCCGGCTGGTCGGCGATCATCGCCAACATTGGCGCCGGCACCGCCACGATCACGCCGACGACATCGACGATCAACGGCGCGGCCTCGCTGGCGCTGGCGACCAACCAGGCCACGTTGATCGTTTCCGATGGAACGAATTATCGCGCGCTGTTGTTCAGGAACGATCTCGGCACGGCCGCGACCAAGGATGTCGGCACCTCGGCCAACAATGTCGTGCAGCTTAACGCCAGCGCGCAGCTTCCTGCGGTTGATGGGTCGCTGCTAACCGGCATCGTCACCGGCAAGAAGGCCGATCAACAGGTATTCACCTCGAGCGGGACATGGACGAAGCCTTCAGGATTTAGTTCAAAGGCTTATTCCTTCATTCAATGTTGGGGTGGCGGCGGCGGCGCGTCGCGTGCGTCGGCTATCAGTTCTTTATCCGGTGGTGGAGGCGGCCAATACTCTCAGCTATGGATTCTGCTATCCAGTCTTGGCTCCACCGAAACAGTCACGATCGGTGCAGGTGGTGCTGGTCGAACCGGTTCAGCCGGAGACGGCTCGGCTGGCGGAACGACTACATTCGGTTCGTTTTTTCCGGTGTATGGCGGCGGAGGGGGATCATCAACAGGATACGGGGCGCGCGGTGGTTCTCCTATGGGAGCCGGTGTCGCTGGCTCCAGCACCAATGGTGTAACTGGTTCTCTAACAACAGACGGTGCTACCTATGTCCTGCCGCCACTTCCGGCATGGCAGGGTGGATATGGCAAGAGCGCTACTTCGTATCCCGCGCGTCTCAGCGCCGATAGCTTGATGGCGGGGGCAGGTGGCGGGTCTGCCAACTCGACAGCTGGCGGAACGTCAATTGGTGGGGGGAACGGCGGAACGGCGGCGGCTACTGCTGGTGAGGGATCGCAACCTGGCGGTGGCGGTGCCAGCTCGACGAATACGAATACTAACGGCGGGAGCGGCGCTGCCGGCAAGTGCATCGTCACGGTATTCGATGGAGCCTAAAATGAACAAGATCGTCTTTTGCATTCTTTTGGCATCAACGTTGCCGGCATGGGCGGCCGATCGCTACGCCCTCGTCGACGATGCTGGCATCGTCACGAACGTCATCGTGATCGAGGACGGCGCTGAATATACGCCCCCGAAAGGCTTGAAACTCGTCAAGGATACGGGCAAAGCCGCGCCCGGCGGGACGTACTCGGCCGTATTCGGGTTTTCGGAGCCGCCGATGCCGCCGGCAGCCGAGCCCGTTGCCATTGACCCGGCGAAGAAACTGAAGGAATTTCTGGCACGAAATCCCGACGTGGCCAAGATGCTGGCGGAATAGCTGATGACGAAGAGCGACAAGAAAGTCGGAGAAGCCATTCCGGGCATCTACATCAACAGATTTCTGGTGATGGCCGGGCCTGACAATTGGCGGATCGTTTTCATTGACGCGATCGAAGGCGTCGATGGAGTCGAACGCGCCCACGTCGTGATGTCCAGAAGCGATATCGAGTCGTTGCATAAGGCATTGGACGATCTGCTCAAGCGGATCTGATCCTCACAAAATCAAATCGGACAGCGGAGGCGTTATGCCCGGAGATTTCTTCGGGCGGACGCGCGCGCCTTCCTCGCCGCGATCGGCGCCGATGCAACCGCGATCCTCGCCCCGGAGTGAAGCAAATGAATCTGATCGATATGGCGCGGTGTGCGGCGGGAATGTGATCACAATCAATAAATGGACGAGAGGTTCACATGGCCATCCCTATCATTGGCAAATGCTTTGCCACCGCCGATGCCTTCCTCGATTATCTCGAGGGGTTGCAGTTCGGGGCATGGCGACCGCGTTTCGTCACCGTGCATCACACGGGATCGCCAGATCTGAAAATCTGGAACGGATGGCAGACCCGCGCCAATCCGGTCAGCGACGAGCAATGGATGCGCAATCTTGCCGGATATTACGGCGGGCTCGGCTGGTCGGCCGGGCCGCATTTTTTCGTCACGCCGGAGCACATCTGCGTGCTTTCGCCGCCGACGCGGCGTGGGGTGCATGCCGTCTCGTTCAACCCGGAGTCGTGGGCGGTTGAGGCGGTCGGAAATTTCGACCGCGAGAAGTTCGAGGGGCCGATCCGCGACAATCTGGTCGCGGCGCTGGCGGCCATGCATATCGCCACCGGTCTTCGGCCTGATCCGTTCCAGAAAGGCGTGCGCGGCCTGCATTTTCACCGCGACGACCCGAAAACGACCAAGACATGCCCCGGCACGAAGGTCTCAAAGCCCGCATTGATCGAGGCCGTCAAGGTCAAAATGGCCGCCATGACGGACGGCGATCATCCCGACGAAAAGCCGGTGACGGCGCGGCCCGCCGTGGCTGTCGGCGTGGTGAATACCGACGATCTGAATTTGAGGCTCGAGGCGAGCGGCAGATCGCCGGTCATCAAATCGCTGGCGAATGGCGCACGGCTCACTGTGGCGGGGCGCGCCATGAACGGCTCCACGGAATGGCTGTCAGTGACAGCCGGCGATCTGCATGGGTGGGTGGCCGCGCGCTACGTCGACATCGTCTCGGGTTCGTGAGGCTGACATGACGACAGCGCTCATCATCATCGCCGCGATCATCGTCGTCGTTCTGGTCTCTCTCGCGGTGATCGGCTTCATGTTCATCAAGGGCGTGATCGGCTACGCATTCCGGCGCTGATGCTTGCGCCGAGGAGGGTGGCGCTCAAGGTGAGCAAACGGTCCTGAAAACCGTCGCCATCCGCAAGGATGAGGGTTCGATTCCTTCACCCTCCGCCAGTTCATTCCAGTTCACCCGTGGCGATCAGGACGTAGCGCCCCTGAGCGACATCGGCCGAATGCCGAGTTCGTTTTCGCCATAGCCGGATAAGCCCAATATTCCGGCGCCAAACCCCGGGTGGGTACGGGGGCGGCAACCTAGCGCGCCGCCGGGTGATTTCTCTCCGCGCCTGGGCGGTCAACCAGCGCAACCGCGCCCGGCGGAAACCGGGCGATCAACGAAGGAACTTCAAAATGCTGACTGGATGGAAAACCTTGATCGCCTCCGGCCTCGCCACGCTGTTCGGCGCGCTCGCCGTAGTCGACTGGAATCCGCTGATCCAGAACAAGGGCGCCGGCTGGACCGCCGTCGCGCTCGGCGTCGTGATGGCCGTGCTCCGGGCCGTGACGACGACGTCCGTCGGTGCGAAGTGACGACGACTCTCTACCTCGTTGCGTCCGCGCTGCTCTCCGCCGGTGCCGCGGGATGGCTGGCCTATCTGGCCGGCCGTTCCGCCGGCCGGGCGGGGATGGCCGACAGGCTTGCGACGGCTAAGGCCGAGCGCGACGAGGCGATCGCCGCGCGGGACGCGGCCCTTCGCGTCGCCGAGGCGGCGGCGAACGGCCCGCGTTCCGAGGACGAGGTCATTGCGAGGCTGAAGGGGGGAACGGGATGATCGAAAGCTTCATGCTCGGATTGAAGATCGGGGCCATCTGCATCGGCATCTGCACGGCGGGCGGCAGCGGCTCCAGCACGGTCGTTTGCCCGCCGGTGCGGACCTGGTCGCCGGAATTTCAACAGCGCGTCGCGGCGGAGCTCGCCGCCGCGCCGAAAAAGACGGCGCTGGTTCGCGTCGTCGGCGACGCGATCACCGATCGCGACATGGCGCGCGCTTGCGCCGCGCATGGGGGGGCGAAATGACGGAGATCGAATTGCATGAACGGCTTACCCGTGTCGAGACCAACCATGACAATTTGTTGCGGTGGGTCACGTCGATTTCCGACAAGATCGATCAGCAAACCAGCAAGCTGGACGAAATCCGCACGGACATGCACCAGGCCCAAGGAGCGTCGAAGGCGATCACGCTCGGCGGACATCTCATCACCGGTCTGCTGTCTGCCGGTGCGGCGGTCGGCACGATGATGAGCGGGCTGTTCGGCCGGCATTGAGCCTTGAAGGCGACGCGCGCACCATAATCCCACCAGGAGATATCCGACATGCGAGCATTTCTCGCCGCGCTTGCAACTTGCCTGATGCTGGTCGCGCCCGCCGAGGCGCGGCGACTGGCGCCGGAATGCAACATCACGATGCCCTGCGAGGGCGTCGGTCGTGGAAACGATTTTGGAACGGCGGCACGCGCAACGGGAATGCGTGCTGCTCGAGCCGCCGCGGCGGCCTATGACGCCTCCGCGCTGGTAGTGGCGACGATCATCCCCCATCCGGCGGGATGCCCACGTCGCCTGTTCTGCGGCTGCGGGGCGGCGGTGCGCGTGTTTGGACATCCTCGCCGCGATCTATGGCTGGCGGCGAACTGGCTGCGCTTCAGCTTCGAGTCGGTCATGCCGAGCGTGTGGCGGCTCGCGCCGGATACGGCCATCGTGCTGCTGGTGCAAGGCACGATCTTGTGGTGGACGGGTTTGTACAAGGGTCTGTGGCGTTTCGCCAGCCTGCCGGATTTGTGGAACATCCTGCGCGCGGCCGTGGTCGGTGCGCTGGCCATCGCCATTGCGTTGTTCCTGTACGACCGTCTCGAATCGGTGCCGCGCAGCGTGCTGTTCATCTATCCGGTGATCCTGTCGGTATTGCTCGGCACGCCGCGCCTGGCCTGGCGCTACTGGAAGGACAGCCGCTTCGAATTGCTCGCGCGCGTGCCCGCGCGGCGCGTGCTGGTGCTCGGCGGTGGCGATGGCATGGCCGTGCGCGAGATTCTGAAAATCTGGCGTCCAGCGCCGCTCATCCGCGCAACGTTCCTGGAGAAGGCGCTCGATACCCCGGCACGCATCTACTACAAGTACGAGGGCGTCTCCCCCGCCGGCTCACACAAGCCGAACACCTCCGTGCCCCAGGCCTTCTACAACAAGGCGGAGGGCATCACGAGGCTCACCACCGAGACCGGGGCCGGGCAGTGGGGCACGTCGCTGGCCTTCGCGTGTGCGCAGTTCGGGCTGGAGTGCGAGATCTGGCAGGTCCGGGCCAGTTTTGACTCCAAGCCGTATCGCCGGCTCATGATGGAGACGTTCGGCGGCACGGTGCTGCTGGTCACCCACG
>OFRO01000162.1_pt1 | contig 26475 bp, 43 predicted proteins | sample 1543091 | NCBI WGS metagenome assembly OFRO01 (sample SAMN07774217, study PRJEB24372) | wastewater metagenome | isolation source: Exp Tend NO 10WW | collected 2016-02
AACGCGTCGAGGACTGCACGGCCGCAGCGTCCGCAGCTAGGTGTCATGCACCCTCACCTGCCGTCACGGTGGTGAACGGTGGCCGGACGGCTGCGGTGAGGTCTGCGGCCGCCTCAAGGGCGAGCCGTAGGCGGTCCTCGGCTGTCCGGTCGGGGGTGGCGTGCAGGGCGCCGAGGGCGGCGAGGTAGCCGGATCCGACCGCGGCGAACCCGGCGTGTGAGGTGCCGATCTGGTAGTCACTGGCGATGGTGTAGAGCCTGCCGGCGACGCCGACGAGGAACATCCCACCGACCTCGGCGCCGTCCTTGGTTGTGGCGAACCCGCCCGCCTTGAGGCAGTCCCGTACGGCGTCGACGAACGTGGTGGCCATGTACCGGTCTACGTCCCAGGTGTCGGGCCCGGGGACGTCGAGGCGGTAGCGCAGCAGTTGGCCCATGCGGAATGAGGTGGTGAATCCCATGGCGTAGGGGCCGACGGTGAACACCTTGGAGTCTGCTCGGCTGTCGACGTGCCAACCGTCCGACCCGGCTGAGTCGCCTGCGATGAGCACCCGGCCGGCGTCGACGATTCCGACGATGCAGGTCATTGATCAGCCCACGATCCGCGGCGGTCGCTCATTGGGTCGCCTGCGGGGTCCGTGCGCCTTCGAGGGTGGGCAGTACTGCGTGGGTGAACCCCGACGTGTTGTTCGTGGTGTGCAGGTCGGCGGCCTCGCGGGTTGCGTGCAGTGTGGTGAAGAACACCGCGGTCCGATGCCCTGGCCGGGGGTTCTGCGGGCGTACCCCGTGGATGTCGGTCCCGAACGCGGCGATCACTCCCGAGTCGACCACCTCGGCCTGTCGCCATGGGGTGCGCATGACCTCGTGCCCGATCCACTCCTCGCGGGTGGTGAACAGCATATTGACGGGGGCGCCGTCGGTGGCGATGGCGGTGGAGAACCTGAGCCCGCCGTCGTGCACGTTGTCGCGGTGCCACCGCATGTAGTTCTCGGGCTCGCCGGCGTCGATGATCCGCAGGTAGGCGGGCCCGGTGTGGCGCAGGTGCAGCAGGTCGCGCTTGCGGACGGCGCTACGAACTGCCTTGAGGAACACGAGCAGTGGTGGGGGTATCTCGCGGTCGACCGATAGGCCGAGGGTGCCGAACCCGGCCCATGAGACGCCGGTGTATCCGGGTTCGAGGGTGAGTGCCTCGGCGAGGAGTGCGGTGGGCGTTTCGATGGTGAACATGGCGGGCGCTCTCGCCTCTCAGGTCGGGTCGATGGTGTTGCGTTCGGTGGTGGTGGAGCTCGAGGGCGGGTCGCGGAAGATGACCGGCTCGGGCTCGGGTTCCCGTCGCCAACGTTCGACGGTGACGGTGGGTAGGTTCGACCAGTCGAACTCTGCGAGCTCGTCGAAGGTCATCCGCGAGAGCCCGTCGTGTGCCTGGGCGCCCAGGAGTAGAGCGGCCTGCAGGCGGTTGATCCGGCACAGCAGGTACCAACCGAACGCGGCGAGCGGAAGGGTGCCGACGACGGCGGCCGCGACGCGGAGCAGGAAGTCGGTCACGACTTGGCTCGGTTCCGGCGCTTGGCCTTGGCGAGCCTGCGTTCGAGCTTCTCGATCTCGGCCTCGGCGCGCTCGAGGCCGAGCCGCATGGCGTCGGTGTGCATGGCCAGGATCTCGACCTGTTCGGCCTTGGCCTGGACGGTGCGCAGGTAGTCGTCGCGTTCCTGCTGCAGGTGGTGGGCGTCGCGTTCGGCGTAGTCGAGGGCGTCGACGATCCGGTAACGCTCGACCGACAGACGCATGACGACCTCGGCGATCTCGGTTGCTGCGATGAGGCCGAGGAACCGATCGTCGCGGACGCTCGGGCGGCGTGCGGCCCGAGCCGGTGTGGTGGCCATGTGGTCGTGGTCGCTCACAGCCCTGAGCATCCTTCCGTGGCGAGACGGGCGGTGGAGGCGACGCCGTGCCGGACGACACGGACGGCCTGCAGCGCGGGGACGGTGGTGTCGGGGACGCGGCGGATGCCTTCGCCGCCCGAGATCGCCGGCAGGGTCACCCATCGGCCGGTCGTCGGTGCGGTCTGGACGGTGACGCGGCCGTCGTCCTGCACGAACGACCATTCGCGGCCGGTGAGGCGCTCGAGGTCGTATCGGACGATGAGGGTTCCCTCGCAGAGCCACACGCCGCCGGTGCGGACGTGCTCGACGTGTCGGACGGCGGGCCCGGGGGAGGGGTTGGGTCGGTCGTGGCCGAGGGCGGCGCCGCAGGCTGCGATGGCGAGGGCTGCGGCGATGGGGGCGAGGCTGCGGGCGTTCACGCGGGGTTCCTTCGGGTCGATGCTGCGCGGATGAGGTGCACGCCGACGGTGGCGCCGTCGACGACGAGCAGGGGCACGCCGGGCAGGGCTGCGGTGTAGGCGGCGCGGATGGCGTCGAGGTCGGCGCCGGGCAGGTTGATGCGGAAGATCACCGCGTCGCCCTGGGTGGTGGTGATCTGCTCGACGTCGCGGAGCTCGACGGGCAGGCGCATGGGGATCGTGGCCGGCGGTGCGGGCAGGGGTCGGGTGGTGGTGGTCACTGTGCGTCCGATCCGGTCGGGGTGTTCGGTCCGGTGTGGGGGTTGCCGCCGATCTCCTCGTTCGCGATTCGGGCCTCGGCGGCGTCGATGGTGGCCTCTGCGTCGTGTTCGCTCATGGTGCTGATCTCCGTTTCGGGTCGATTTCTCGCGTCGCGCGTCATGTCGTCTCTTTGGTCACCTAGGTGTGTAGGTCGTCCGTCAGTCCGTCCGTCCGTCCGTAGGATCGATGTGCGATTCGCAGGTGCGATCGCTACTGCGATCGCTGTGCGATCGCACAAATCAGAGCTCCGCATCCCTCCAACATCCGCAGTCCTTCCCGTGCCAACGGACACAGTTGCCCATCACTCCGGCGCGCCGCTTGCCACGGTGCACGGCCTCTGTCTTGGCCAAACTCGGTTGCCGCTCAAGCCAATTCGGCATTTCCCAGCCGAGCGGGTGCGGTTTCCAGAGACCCGCATCGACGAGGATCTCGGCGTCCCGTTTGCGGCCATGAATGAACGGCAGGGCAGCGAACTCGATCAGCCCGTCAGTGCCGTGTTGGCCGCAATATCCGAGCCCGCAGACGTACACGAATCCGGCCGCGCGGCCCGCATTCTGGTGCTCGGAAACGAGCCGAATCACCTTGTCATGCGTCGAAAACGTCGAGTCGAGGCGCACCCAGGGCAGCGGCACCGGTCACCTCCTCACTGCTGGTCGGACTAGATGGATGGCCTCACCGAGGCACTGCGGCAGGGGTGTCCAGCACTGGCCGAGGTAGCGCCACGCGCCGCAGTGCGGGCACCGGTCGATGGCCCGGCACGGGTGGGCCCGCTCCTCGGCGATCGTCCGCCTGGCGGCCGCGTAGGCCCGTTGGCGAGCCTTGGAGAGGGTCACGGGGTGGCCTCCGCTCGGTCTGTCAGCAGCTTGGCGACGATGTGTGCGGCGCGCCGTAGGGGGTGGCCTGCAGTTGGTCGGCGAGGTCGCGCCGGCCAGCGGACGCGAGGCGGCGCAGGATGGTGTTTGGCTTGCGGCCGAGCTCGACGGCGATCTGCTCGAGGGTGGCGGGCCGTTCGGCGAGGATCGACTCGACGCGTTCGGCGATGAGCTCGGCGACCGGTCGGCGGCCGTCGTCGACCTCGACGGCAGCCCGGTCGGCCTGGCTGAGGGTGTTGACGAGGCGCAGGCGGGCGTACCAGGACGCACGCTCCCACGCGTCGGGGGTGATGTGCCGGGGCCGTTGGATCAGGCTCGGATTCGTCATCTCATTCCCTCGTTCATGGCCGCGACCACTCCCCGCGCCGTGCGGGTCTCAGACCTCGTGTGGCTGGCCGCGCAGGCCCGCGCCCGCAACGAGGGGCGCACCGTGACCGACGTTATCGTCGAGGCGCTCGCAGCGTATGGCGGCGTCACCGAGGAACCCCCGTCCCTGGCCGACGGCAGGGGCAGCGATGATCGGTCGGCTGAGCGATCCGCTCCACGTAGTCGCCCCACCCGGTGAGGCATCCGACGTCGGGTGAGTGCGCGTCGTCGGGATGTGGGCAACATCGGGTGAACTGCTCGAGCAGGGCCGCGGCCATGCGCGGCGGCACGGCGTTGGCGATCTGCAGGAACTTCGCCGAGCGCGTGCCCTGCCAGGGATAGTCAGCTGGGAACGACTGCAGCTGACCGGCCTCGGAGGGCGTGAGCTGTCGCCCGGTCTCGAACGACGATCCCTCCGGGGCGAGCTTCCATGAACGGGCCTTTTCGGTCAGCGTGAACGCCGGCAGCGCGGTGTTTCGTAGGTCCCGGTTGCGGTAGTAGACGCCGCCGATCGGGATGCCCTTACCGCGGTCGACGCGCCGCGGGAACCCGACGATGCCGGGGCCGAGGACGGTGTCTGCGCCGAGCCGCTTGCCGACGGGATGCGTCGGCGCCGGCAGGTGGACCGGCTTGTCAGCGTGCGCGACGAGGAATGCTCGCTCGCGGTCCTGCGGTACCCCGTAGTCGGCGGCGTTGAGGATCCCGGCCTCGGCATGCCAGCCCTCGGCCTCGAGGATCTCGGCGTACGCCTCCCAGATGGGCAGCGCTGCCGGCACCTGCTCGCAGACGAGCCACCGGGCCCGGGAGAGTGCCACGAGGTGCCGCATCGGCTCGACGAGCAGCAGCGAGCGGGTGTCGAGCATCGTCGGCGACCCGTCGAACGCCAGTAGGTAGTCGTTCCGGTGGTCATCGCCGGTGCGGGTGCACTCGAGCAGGTCGAGCACGTGCTGCAGGTCGTTGCGGCCTTCCATCAGTCCGGCGGGGGAGAGCCCACCACAGGGGGGCGACGCGATGATGCCCTCGACGCCCGGGTCGTCGACCACCCTGCCGGCGACGTCGCCGTGCATCCCTCGCCGGCGCACGTGCCCGGCCGCGCGGGCGGTGTTGTTCGCGTCCTGGTCGATCTCCCATCCGTCGACGTCGGTCCGGCCGAGCAGCCGGAGGCCTTCGTCCCACCCGCCGGGCCCTGCGAATAGATCGAGGATCACGACGCGCCTCCCATGCGGAACAGGTCGGGGCGTGGCTCACGGTTGAGCCACAGGACCTCGGTGCGCTTGCCGCGGGTGTTGCCCTGACCGGTGAACGCGGCCGCCTCGACGCGGTGCCACCCGGCGAGCGCGTTCTCATAGAGGGCGCTCGCGTAGCCGGACAGCACCACCGACGCCGAGCAGGCGACGAGCGCGGCCAGCATCGCCGCGTGCTCGGTGGCGCTGCTCATCTCGTGCAAGTACTGCCGCGAGGTGCGCGTCTGGCCGAGGTACGGCGGATCGACGTAGAGCAGCACGTCGTCGGCCTGGCCGTAGGTCTCGATCAGTTCGAGGGCGGGTCGGCACTCAAGGCTCACGCCCGCCAACCGCGCCGCCACCGGCGGCATTCGGGACACGTACCCATCGAGGTAGCCCGGCATCGACGTCACCGAGCCTGCCGGGTCGATGTAGTAGCGCCAGCCCGTACGGCGTCGCGTGCCGCCGCGGCCTTGGGTCAGTTGCACCCAGACACGTCGGGCGACCTCGAGCTCGTCGTCGGGGTCGGTCGTGTCGTAGGCGGCGAGGTGCTCGGCGCGCGAGTGCGGGGTGAGCTCGCATGCGCCCATGAGGTCGTCGCGGCGCTCACGCAGGACGCGCCAGAACGTCATCAGTCCGCCGTCGAGGTCGTTGACGGTCTCCATTCGGCTCGGCACCTTCGCCAGGAGCACCGCGAGCGACCCGCCGTAGGGCTCGACGTAGTGGCCGTGCGGTGGCAGGTGCCCGGCGATCCAACCGGCCAACGAACTCTTGGCGCCGTAGTACGGCATCGGTGGCCTCACCACTCACCGCCGCCGAGGTCGAGGGTGTCGCCGACCGGGCCAGCTTCCCCACTGGATCCGGCCGGCGACGTCTGGACGGCCTCGCGCAGCAGCACGGGCCCGCAGTTCACGTGCCGGTTCTCGCCCTGCTCGACGAGCCACGCGTCGAGGGGGGTCTCGCAGTAACGGCATTTCGGGGTGGCTGCGGCCTTGCGCCGGCGGAAGTGGGCCGACTTGGGGCAGGTGGTGAAGTGGGCCCGCCACGCCGTTTCCTGGGCGGGCATCTCGGGCCCGGTGAGCACCTTCGCTCGCCGCTTGCCGTCGACCTCGACCGGCACGACGTTGCCGTCGGGGTGCGGATCAGGATCGAGAGGCAGTCGAGCGCCACCGATGGTCAGGACCCACCGAATCGTGGCGCCGCAACCCGAGCAGGTCGTGACGTCGGCCATGGCTACACCGCAACCAATCCGCGCCGGGCGTCGCACCTACGCCGGGCGTCCCTGCGGCAGGTGCGACACCCGCGCCCAATGCGATCGGGTCTCGCGTAGGTGTTCCACTCGTCGTAGGGATGGCCATTGACGCACTCCGTGATGAGCGCGGCCCGCGCACGAATTGCGTCACCTAGTCGACCGCCGCGGTTGTTCTCGGACCGCGTCTGTGCGGCGATGTGCTCGAGGTCGATGCAGCGTCGGTGCAGGCATGGGCCACCAGGGCACGACCGGTCGGCGTCGTGGCAGAGGTGGCCAACGTCGAGCCCGGGCGGCACTGGGCCGTGCGCAACCTCGAACGCGACGACGTGCGCAGGCATCGCGCGCCTCGCCTGGCCGTCGAGTACGCGCATGGTCCCGTAGCCGTCACGGGTGACGGCGCCGGTCCACAGTAAGCACCCCTGGTCAGACCGGACCGAGTGCAGCGCAAGGCGATCCGTCAGCGGCATGAATGGTCGGGCCATCACCCGACCCCTGGCCGCTCGTCGATGGCGTCGAGGAACGCCGTCAGGACCGCGGCGAGGTCAAGCACCGCGGCACGCACGTCGCCCTCGTCGTCGCCGTGGGTGCGGTCCTTCACCGTGGTGAGGCAGTCGTCGAGGAGGTCGAGCCACTGGCGCCAATCGGAGGCACGCCACGTCTCGATCTGTTCGTATGCGGTGGCCTGCGCGGCGCGGTGCCGGATCTCGCGGGCCTGCACGATCTCCCGCCACACGGTGACGTCGCCGGCCATCAGACGTGACCGCCGTTCTCCAGCACGATGCCGCTAGCAGTCGCCCGGTCATCGTTGTCCAGAGAGACCACACTCGCCCAGTCGATGTGCGGCAGAGCGCCGATCATTGCCAGGGCGGCCTGCTCGGCCTGCTGCGGGGTGTCGTAGTAGCGGGGGAGTCGGATCCCGGACGCAGCATGCAAGCCGTACACGCTCGGCGTCATGCCGAACTCGTCCTCGCCCTGCTCGATCTGCTCGAGGTACAGCCTGCCATCGGCGAGCGGGTATCCAATCGCCCACGCGAACTCGCCGGCGCCGACGGATCGGCGGAAGGGCACGGCGCCGTTGCGGTCGAGCTCATTCGGTACCTGTGGAACGGCATGCAGCGCCATCAGGTCGCCGCCTTCTCTGCGTCGCGCAGTTCGGCGGCCCGCCGGAACAGGTCGTCGGCCTTGTCCTCGTCGGCCTGGGCGAGGCGCCGGAACTCGCGCGCCGACTGCTGATAGATCCGCGCCCGGCGGGTCGCCTCGTCGGCGGTGAGCTCGACCTCGATCACCACGTCACACCCTCACGTAGCAGCGTGCGGGCGGCCTTCTCGTTGTTGCGGGTGACCCCCTGTGCGCGGCGCCATGCGAGCGCCTCGGCGCGGCGGGCCTGACGCGACAGGACCGCATCGGGGTGCACCGGCCGCCGCGGGCGAACCCGCGGCAGCCACACCCGCCGCGGCGCCGACAGGCGCAGCGCACGGTCGGTCAGGCGGCGCGCGGCGCGGTTCGGGCCCGCGGCCGGCGCGACCACGACCACCGACTGAGAGGGCGCCTCGAGCACGCTCGCGGGCGTCCGGTTGTGGCTGGCCATCAGTGCTCACCCGCCGCGGCGGTGAGCTCGGCGAGGCGGGCGTCTCGCCGCTCGATGGCCTCACGGTTGGACTCGTCGCGCTCACCCATCGCGGTAACGACCACCTCGACGAGCTCTGCCAGGGCGATGACGAGGGTTGGCCCGTGGGCGGTGAACGTCTCGTCGCCGTCGGCGTCACAGGTGGTCGCCACCCATCGGCCTTCGTTGTATTCGAGGCTGGCCATCTTAGTTCTCACTCTCGGTCGGGATGATCGTGGGGTAACCGAGGCCGGTCTCTACGGCCTCCCATGAGTCGACGTCGGGCTCTGGCGAGGTCTCAGACATTGGCCACGTCCGGCGCGTCCATCTCGTTCTCGTCGTGGTCTCGACCGGTGGCGCAGGCGCACATGACGGTTGTGCCGTCCGACGTCCGGCACCGGTGCAGATCGAGGCCCATTACTCCCCCGGCCATGTCTCGTCGAACTCGGGCCACGCTGCGTCGATCGCGCGGAGTGCAGCACGCATGAGCCGCCACGACGTCTCGGCGATCACGGTGCGGCCATCGGGTAGCTGAACGGCGACCTGAAACGCGGGCGCACCTGAGACCATCCCGCCGGGCAGGTTCCCGGCCCGGATGATCTGCGCGCCGTCCGAAGCGGCGCGGTCGAGGGTCGGAACGAGGTCCTTCCAATCGCCGTCGATCACCCTTGGGGTGACGGTCATGTGCGCCATCACAGCACCGCCAATGCGGGCTGCAGGCCGAGCCGCTCGAGGTGGGCGCGGCGCTCGGCGTCGCGCCTGGCCAGCGAGTTGTCATCGTTGTGCGCCGAGCTCACCGACCCGATGAACTCGGGACCGCACCACACGATGAACCCGCGCGACGTCGCCGGGCCGGTGCCCTCGAACTGCAGCGGCCGGTCGTAGGCGGTCGCCGCGTGCCGGAACAGCCCGAGCGGGCCACCGGCGGTGACGAGGGGTTTCGCGGTCTGCGCCTCGCCAGCTGCGCCGAGCGCCTTCGCCAGGATGGCCACGACGTCGGGGTACTCGGTCGAGAACGGCAGCAGCGGCTTGATGACGGCCGACCCGGGCCACAACCCAGACACGTCCGTCGCGGTGATCTTCTCGGTAGTGATGTGGAGCTCGGCGATCTGCTGCGAGGCGTCCACGTCGTCGCGCATCGGGTACAGCATGCGGCGCAGATCCTTCGCCAGGCCCGGGGCGATGTCGACGGCGAACGACCCGTCGTCCTTCGCGAACCGCTCGGCCCGCGAGTCCTCGACGATCCGCACGCTCGCGAGCGCCGTGGTCGTGTTGTTACATGCGACGACGAACAGTTCGGACTTGCCGGCGACGAACCGCACCCGCGACAACGAGTTCACCTCATCGCCGGTCTTGGTCGGCTCGGCGTGCACCACGACGGCCGCGATGGCCTGCCGGAACGAGACCAGCGGAACCTTGAGCGTGCACTCGGCTGCGGCGGCCATCAGACGCACGCCATCTGAATCAGGGCGACGTCGGCCTCGCGCATCGCCGGGTCGGCCTTGTCGCGGCCGGTGTAGTACCTGGCGTACTCGCGGGCGGTGGCCGGGGCAGCCTTGTCGGCGACGAGCGCCGTCATGGCCTTGGTGATCTGCGCCGGGGTGCCGGTGAGGATCGCCTCACGCACCGCGTCGCATGTGCTGACGGCCGCCGCCGGTGCGGCCGGTGCGCCGGTGGTGGTCGTGGTCCCTTGCGGGATCGGGGTGGAGGTCGGCGCGCACGCCGCGAGGGCGACGACGACGCCGACGAGGGCGATGGTTGCGGGCATTCTCACAGCAGGACTCCTGTCGGTTGGACTGGCCACCGGACGGCAGCCAGAGCACGGGTATGCGTGTCGGGTAGGGCGACGAGCGGTGCGCCGCAGAGGTAGGCGCCGCCGATGGTGGCGAGGGCGGTTGCGTCGGCGACGTCGTGGCCGGTGATGTCGAACAGGTGGCCGTAGGTGCGCCGGACCGCTTCGCGCACATGTGACTTGGTGACCTTCTGCGGTCCGCGCGTGGTGCCGCTGCCCGTCGCCCACACCTTGAGCGTGAGCGGCGGCACCTCGGCGATGGCCAGGCCGCGAGACATCAGCCGATCGACGAGCAGCCACCACCCGCCCGACCGGTCGTGCGGGTGGCCGAACTGAGACGCCATCGACGGTGCCTCGATCACAACGAGATCAGGCGCAGCGACCTGCTCGTCGATCGCAGTGACGAGCGCGTCGAGGCGCCGCCAGCGCTGCGCCAGAGGTTCGCCGGCCTCGCCCGAGCGGCCCACGGTCGTCGTCCACGTCGAGAGCGTGCCGTCGGGCGCGACGGTGAGCCGGGCGATGCCGGTGGAGGTGAGCGACAGGTCGACACCCGTCACCCGGACGGCGCGCGCGGTCATCCGTTGCGCCAGTTGCGCCACGGGTCGTCGGCGGGTGGCTCGAGGTCCTGCTCGGCCTGCGCTGCGGCCCGCAGGTTGTCGGCCTCGTTCTGCGCGTCGGGCTCGGCCGGCGGCGCGCCCTGGCCGCGGCCCTCGAGCTGGGCGACGGCCGCCGCCCGCTCGCTCGGCTTCATCTGGGCGACCTCGGACAGGTGCGCGAGCACCTCGTCGGCCTCGGCCTCGGACAGGTCGAGGATCGACCCGCAGTGACGGCCCAGGATCCGGCCGCCGATGGCAGCACGGCGCAAGCGCTGGCCGGTGCCGGTTACGTCGAGGATGGCGAACACCTCGCCGAGCTTCCGTTTCTGGCCCTCGGTGATGCCGCCGGCCGGGGCCGGGTTCGGGCCCGTACTGGCCTGCGGTTCGTCGGGGAACGACTGGACCCCGGATGCGGGGTCGGCCTCGGGCAGCGAATGAGTGCCGCCGTCCGGGTCGTGGTCGAGGGCGACCGACGCCTCGGCCTCGCGGCGCATGGCACCGGCGAGCAGGCCGGACGGCGCGCCACGCATGCCCGCCGCCGCGGTGCGCATCTCGGCGGCGACGTCCTCGGCCGACTCGCGCCCGGCGGTGATCTCGATGGCGGTGACCGGCTGGACGACGCTCACATCGACCCGCTCGGCGGCGAGCTCGTCGGTGCGCTGCTCGACGGACGTCATGCCCTTGAGCACCTCGGGCGCTTCCATCCGGCAGCCCTGGGTGACGGCGCGAGACCAGAGCATGATCTCGGGGCGCAGGTTGTACTGCTCGTTGCCTTTCCACGCGTCCTGACCGGTGTTCGGGCCCTTGCCCTTCACGTATCCGGCCCGCTCGGCCTGCTCCATCGTGAACGAGTAGGTGCGGGCGTCCTCGGGCGCCTCGTCGCTGCGACAGATCGCCACCGCGCCGCGGGTCTCGGATGACTCGACGGTGCGCGAGCGCCAGCCGCGGGTGTGCAGCAGCGCGAGCATGGCCTCGGCGTAGAGCGCAGGCTTGCCGCCCACCACGTAAACGCCGGTGATGGCGGCCGCCATGGTGTCGAGGCCGAGGGACTCGGCAGCGGAGAGGACAACGGCGCCGGTCGATACGGCCACGGTCCGGCGGGCGAGGTAGGACTCGCGGTCCTCGTTCGGCAGCGGCACCCGGGGGTTACGGCCCGGCACGCCCTTGAGCGTGAGGTTCGGCGGTAGCGGCCACCAGGCGTCCGGGCAGAGCGGGGTGTCGACGATCGTCTCTGACGCCTTGAGCGCGACGGACAGCGAATCGACCCACGCGACGATGCGGGACGGCGCGGGCGCGGGTGGCGCCATGAGGTGCGCCGGAACACCGGGGGTGGTGATGGTCTCGATGGTCATAGGGGGTGCGACTCCTCGAATCGGACGATCCACGAATGGGGCAACAGGAGAGTGCGGGTCGGGCAGGGGTGGTGGTTGTGGCAGCCACGGCAGTAACCGGCTTGGTTGCGCGAGTGGATCCGCAGCGTCGCGGCGATCGCCTGCTCGACCCGGGTCGCCTCGTCGCGGTCGTAGCGGAGGTCGGCGAGTTGCTCAGAGAGCTCGGCCTCGCGGCAGTCGCACGCGGTGCGGTGATCGCTGCACACGACGTAGCGCAGGTCCATCGTCGAACGGGGCGGGTCGGCGACGATGCGGGCGCCGTCGCGGAACCGGACCGTCGGCAGCGGGCCGACGAGGCGGCCGGTCATGACCGCCTCCACAGTTCGAGGGCGCCATCACCGGTCAGGGTGGCCACGTACACGCCGGGCGGATCAGGGCAACCGGTCATGGCGCCTAGAGCATCGTTCAATGGGCACGTCATCAGCAGGTCGCCGATGCGCTCGACCAGCGGGTGCCGCAGGATCCAACCGTCCTCGGTCACCTTCACCAGGTGGTCAAGTTCGCTGTCGGCCAGGACCTTGGCCGCGGCGTAGGGGTCGGCGCAGGCGTCGCGGTCACAGGTGACACACCCGTCTGGGTCCAGGAACAGCACTCCCCCACAGGCGGGACAGAACCCGGCCACCGCCGTGCGGCCGGTCACGTCGCCACCCACCGGGGCGCGGCCGCGGTGACGACCTCGGGCGAGTAGCCGGGCCACTCTCCCGACGCGAGGCACCCTGCGTAGAGCTCGAGGGCGCGCCGGTTCCGTTCGTAGCCGATCGCTGCCCACTCGTCGTCGAGGCGGTACACACCGACGCGGTACGGGGGCGCCTTCTCCTGGGCGACGAACAGGAACTCGACCGGCTCGCCGAGCACCGCGGCGCCGGCACAGTAGTGCGCCTGTTGCTGGTCATAGCGCCAGTTGGCCACCGACTTGACGAACGCCGACGGCGACGCGTCGTCGCACGTTTTGTAGTCGACGCCGAGCAGCCGACCCGAGGGCAGGCGGCGCAGGATGTCGAACCGGGCCCGGCACCACACGCCGGTAGCCGGGTCGAGCCACCATAGCGACACCTCGGCCGCGGCCTCGGCGTCGCCGTCGAGGTCGAACAGCGGGCCCGCCGTCGGGTGGCCGCGCAGGACCGAGATCATCGCGCGGGCCTTGCCGTTGTCCTGCGGTTTGAGCGGGACGTGTCCTGCCTCGCGGGCGGCAGCCACCTGCGCCTTGCTGTCGTTCGTGCGCCACTCGAGGTAGGGCACGCACTCGGCGTCGGCGGGCACGACGATCCGGGCGCCGACGCCGAGCGCATAGAGGTGCGCGGCATGGCCAAAGTCGAACTCGGCCTTCGGTTTCTGGCCCTCGACCTGCTCGTGCCGGAAGTGGCTCGGAGTGTAGGGCGGCAGCAGACGCCGCAGCCCGGTCGAGGATACGGCGCCGGTGTCGGAGTGGTACACATCGTCGGGCACGTCGAGGTAGACACCCGGGGCGTCGACAACGATGCTCACAGGACCCACCCGAGCAACGCCATCACACCGATCCCGCAGACCGCGACGACGAACGCGCAGCCGATCACCCACACGTCGCGCGGCTCACGGTGCGCGCCACGGCTCACGGCTAACACTTCCCACAGGTGCACGGCGGCATCTCGGCGACAGCCTTAACCGTCGGACACGGATACGGGACTGCTTGTGCGGCAAGGAAACTGCGGACTGCTTGTGCGGCAAGGAAACTGCAGTGCTCGCACGCGCCGTCCTTCTCAACGTGGATTCGACGCACCGCCACGACTGCGGACGTGAGCGCGTCCACGATCGAGGCGACACCCTCGGGTGTCAGCATCGAGAGCAGCGACTCGGTGAGGACGAGGCGGGTGGCCCGGTCAAGCGCCATCAGTCGAGCACCTCACCGACGAGGACGGGCGTGCCGTTGGGGGCGAACAGCCCGTCGGGGTCGCCGAACTCGGCGACCATCCCGAGGTAGAACGGGGCGACCTCGGCATCGACATCGAGCGGCATTACGAACCTGAACGCGGGGTCGGAGGCGGGCACGATGACGGCTATCGAGCCGGTCGGGGTGGTGGTGGTCTGCAGCATTTCTGTTCTCCCGTGGACGTTTTCGGTTTGGCTACTGCTTGAGGGATGCGGTGATCTCGTCGAATGCCACGCACGTCTCGTGGCGGTTGCCGCGGCCGTGCTCGATCGGGCCGAGGCATGACAGGCACCGGGGGCGTTCCGGCTGCTCGGGCATGCCGATGACCAGCACCCAGACCGCGGCGACGACGACGGCGACAGCCACGCCGATAGCGGCGAAGGTCCAGAGCACGACCGTGCCGAGGCCGCTCATCGGGCACCGGCCCGGCACATCGCAGCGAAGTGCGCGACGTCGGCGGCGAGCGCCTCGGCGGCGATCTCGACAAGCGCCATGGCCTCGCCGAGTTGCGCGGCCCGCTCGGTGAGGTGCTCGGTCTCGACGGCGAGGCGCACGAGGTCGCGCTCGGTCTCGGCCCGCCGAACAATGCCGATGACGTCATGCTCGACGGTCGCGGGCGCCTGCTCGGTGGCGGCCAGCGCGCGGGGTAGGTCGGCGGTGAGTGCCTTGGTCAGGTAGTCGTTCACTGGGTTGCTCACGCTTGTCTCTCCTCCAAGAGGTGCGGGGTGGTGCGGTGGCTTTTGGTGGTCCGTGCTGACCCGGGGACTCAGAGCGCCGATGGAGGTTGCCGCCCGCCGTCGGGACGGGTCAGGCGGGCAGCATCGGGGCGATCACATCCGGGTCAGCACGGACTGGTAAGGGTGGGCCCGCCCGAGTCGGGGGGTCGAGGGCGAGCCCACCCGTTCAGGGGGAGGCGGGCTCCGGTGCGGACGCGAGGCTGACGGCCATCGCCTCGACGTCATCAAGGCGGAAGATCAGCGCGCCGCGGTCGCCCTCGAGCTTCCCAGCGGTGGCGATCTTTCCGGCGCCGGCCCAGCGCGACAGAGTGGCCCGGCTCACGCCGAGTATCCGCATCGCCTCGCTGGTGCCGATGAGGGTGGGGGTCGTTTCTGGCATGCGCAGACCATTGCACACCGCGCGGCAGGTGCGCAACAGGTGTAACCGGCCGGGCGTGTCGCCGGGCGCAAACGAGAGAGAGACCCCCGCTCACCCGGCACGGGAGTGACCGGGGAGCGGGGGCCTCACTGTGTCGCCGATCCCGGAACGCCCGAACCGGGGGCACCTCGGCGACAGATCGGAGGGTCAGGCCTCGTGCGCACCGTCCGGCGCGGTGCCGTTGCGGACGGCGTAGACACCGAGCGCGGCCAGCCCGGCCATGCCGACAGCCACCCACTCGGAGACGGTCACGGTGCCGGCGCCGTCCGACGTCGGCGACAGCGCGTAGCTCAGCTGCGCGAGCGCAGCCACGCCAGCCACGAGCGCCTTGCGTGCGTAGGCGATCCACTGAACAGCGGTCATGTTCGGACTCCTATCGGGTCAGTTGAAACTCATCCGGCTGAGCATGCCGACGAGCGTGGCGAGAGTGGTGGCGGTAGTGATGAGAGCGGCCGCGCCGCCCCAGAGTTGCCCTGCGGTGAGGCCGACCGGCCGGGCCCGCAGGATGGCGATAGCGTCCTCAAGCCGCTTGATGTCCTCGGCGTGGCGAGTGGCAAGCGACTCGATCTCACGGTCTCGGGCGTTGGACTGCACGGCCAGGGCATCGACCCGCTCGGCGGTGCGACCGATGTCGATGCGCGCCTCGCCCAGCACCTCGAGCGCGCGGTCTAGCTTGTCGCCCACGCGGTCGAGCTTGTCGTCGGCCGTGGTCAAGGTGAGCCCTCCCGCGGTCTTGAGTGTGGCCGGGCGACGGCCGCCGGCGATGTGGTGGACGTTGGTCGCTGGCATCGGTGGCGCCGGGGGCGCCGTCACCGTGGCCCTTCCCACCCGAGGCCCATGGCGCGGGCCGTGAGCGGGCCCACCACGCCGTCGGGCTCGAGGCCGCGGGACCGCTGGAAACGCTCGACGGCGCCTTTCGTGCCTGACCAGAACTTGCCGTCGACGTTGCCGTCGCGCAGGCCTGCCGCGCGCTGGACGGCGCGCACATCGTTGCCAGTCATCATCGGCAGCCGCCGGCGCAGCGTCCGGTGCAGGACGAACGGGGCCGGCTGGACTGGCACGCCCACGGCCAGGACGTCACGCACCCGCGGCACCACGATGTCGCGCAGCTGCTTGATCCGCGTCGGCCCGGGGCACGGGCGATGGTCGGGCGCCCACGCCTCGAACTGCGCGTGATAGCCGATGCCGCGCTCACCCGGCCCGGCGACGATCCGCGCGGGCGCGCCGGTCTGCCGGCACCACCACACGGTGAGATCGACGAGGGCGGCCAGTTGCTTGCCCGTCCACGGCCTCTCAGGCTTGCCGCCGTCGGCGGTCTCGATCGACGTGGCGTAGGCGTTGCCTGCGTTCTGCGCGTCGGCCTGGCGGTCGAGGGACTGCCACTGCCACACCGCGCCGTCGAGGTCGCCCGGCTCCCACGGCCCGCCGACACCAAAGTGCGACTCGGTGCCGTCGTAGCCGCCCTGCCGGAACATGGCGTCAGAGCCCTGCAGGTGACCCACCATCGTGTGAAAGATCAGCACGCGAGGCACGCCGATCAAGGGCTCGCTCTGCGTGCCGAGCATTCGACGTGAAGCGTTCGGGTACCACAGTTGCACGGCGCATCGTCCTTTCGGTCAGTTGCCAATCAGGGCGCGCATATCCGTAACCCATTGCGCCGTGCCTGCTCTCGCGGCCTCCCACAGGTAGGCGCGCTGCAGCCCGGGGAACTGCCCCATGAGCGACTGCATATTCGAATAGCACTGAGCGTTCGTCCAGTGCTGGGCATCGTTGGCGATCATCATGCCTACCGAGATTTTGGCCACCGGGATGCCGGCGTTGATGGCCTCTTGAATGCGGCCGGCGGCCGCGCCGACGGAGACCACGGCGTCGTAGAACTGCTGCCCGTACTCGTCGAGCACGCCCGCGTTCTGGCAGGCGACGGCCGCCGGTAGGTACTGGCCGACGTTGCCGCCGTTGGGCACGAAGGTGATCGCGAACCCTGCCCCATAGGCGGCCTTGAGTTGCTGCGACAGGTACAGCGTGTCCGACGTGTTCATCGCCGCGGCCTCAATATCCCAGTCGAGGCCGTCGAGCACGCCGCCCATCTGTGACCGGATGTTGGCCACGCCCGAGAGGAACCCGGCCCGGTTCGCGGGGTTGAGTGCACCACCGGAACCGCCCACCGACAGGATGAACCGCACGCCTCGAGCTCGCATGACGGCCATCTCAGACAGGAACGACGACTGGCCTTGGGCGCCCCAACCGACGAGCGCCGGCGGGTCGCCCTGGCCGAACGCGATGCGGACGCAGTTGACGCCGGTCGAGATCGTGCCGATGTTCGGGCCGTTGACCGACCACATCATTTTGTAGACCGAGACGGTTTTCGCGGGGTAGGTGGTCGAGACGCCGCCGCCGCCGCCGGTGGGTGGCGGCGTGGTGCCCGTCGCCCACAGCCGCCGGTATTCGGTGCCCGCGTTGGGGCACTGGCGTGGGTCGCCGAACTCGTTCCACATCGAGTTGAGCACGTTGGTGAACGGCTCGTTGAAATAGCACTCGTAGACCAGGCGATCCGCTGCGCCAGTGAAGAACTCATGCATGCGGGTGATGTAGTAGGGATTGTCGCCGCCGCCGGTCGAGTACGTGGCGCAGCCCCACTCGGGGATGAGCAGGCCCTTGCCGGTCTTGGTGCGCACCCAATCGAGGGCGTTCCCGATGCCCGCGTTGCCCGACGCCGGCCGCAGGTGATTCTGATACGTCGCCTCGTTCGTGACCTTCAGGTCGTCATGGTCATAGGTGTCGATGCCGAGCGAATCCCAATAGCTATCACCAGGGTTGATCGCATCGAACACCTGAGCCGGGGTGGTGCCGCCCGGCGTGCCCGACACGGGGAACCCTGCAGACCAGTCGATCGAGAACTTGAAAGACGTTGAGACAGAACGGAACAGGTTGACGATGCGGATAAACGCGGCCTTAAACTGCGGGATCGTCGACCAGGTGATGCCGTTGGCGAACCAGTTGCCGTTCACCTCGATGCCTACGCGGACGTTGGTTTTCGCCGCCCAGCCCTTCGAGTTGAGGTCGTTCGCGATGGCCAAGAACACCGCATCGTTGGCGCCCGAGGTGACGTCGGCCCACTGCCCCGGCCGGTTCGTCGGCAGCATCGGAAGGCCATAGTTCAGCTTTCCGGCGAACCCGGCGAGCAGGTCGGTAACCCACGTCGAGCCTTGCATCTCGGCCCACGTCGCATAGGCGGGGTAGACGGTGGCGAAGTCGTTCGGCGACCCGCGCCACGTTCCCCACTGTGTCGCCCTGGCCGCGGCCATCGTTGACGTCCACGAACCCGAGTGCCACGACTTGCCGGACAGCGGCGTCCCGAACTGCGCGAGCGCCTGCGCGCCGGCCGTGCCGCCGCCACCGCCGCCGCCACCAGTGCCGCCGGTCACCGTCGCCCGGATCGAGGCCGTAGCGGTCATCGTGGCCACCGCGGACAGCGGGCCCGGCGGTGGGTAGGCAGGCGACAGGTCGAGCACCACCGACGAGCCCGCGCCGGCGGCGTCGTAGACCTCTTGCCAGCCCTGCACGTAAACGTCCTTGTAGCCAGGCGGGCCGAAGTGCGAGACGGGCACCATGATGCGGAGGCGCTGCGTGGGGAACAGTCCAGCGTTCGGCGTCGTCGCATCGAACAGCTTCGGCACGAGGTCGGTGGCCGACTGCTCGAGGTCGATCACGGCTTGAGTGATCCGCATGCCGAGCCCGCCGCGGATGAGTAGCTCGGCGGCGATGGCCTCGGCGGTCTCACGTTCGGCCACGATCGTCGACACGGTGGCGGTGCGGGTCTGCGGGTCGCTCGAGGAGAACGCGCTACTAGCGGCCTCGGCTGCGTCGTCGATGACGGTGGCGCGGCCACCGGGGAACGTGACGGTCAGCCGCGTCGGCCGCGAGTCGACGGCGCGCAGCAGGTCCGGCTGCCCAGCGAGGTCGCCCTCGGCATCGACGACGACGAGGTGATTCGCCGGGTAGCAGACATCGCGGGCGAACAGCCGCGGCTGCCAGCTGCTACCGGGGTCGACCCACACGACGCCGCGCGCCGACCGGGCGATCTCCTGGCCGACCTCGAGCGAGGTCCGGCCGTGCCATGAACCGGTGCGGGTCTCGTCGGTGGTGGCCACGCCGACGATGGTGTCGGTTCCGCCGGGCACGACGTACGACCAGGACGCCATCCGGTTCGCGACGTCGCCGGCCGAGGCGGCGATCTCGCCGTTTTCCTGCGGGATGGCTGCGGCCTCGTTGCCGGCCATGGCGATGCCGGCGATCTCGCAGTGCGCGACGTCGCCGCCGGCGCCACCAAACCAGAAGATCGTGACGGCGCGGAGGTCTAGTGGGATGTTCACGAACCCGCCGCCGACCATGCCGCCGCCGTCGTAGTAGACGTCGGTGGTGGTGGGCGCGCTGGCCTTGGTCAGCATCGTGACTCGGACCCACCGGTTCGATGCCACGCCGAACCCGACCGTGCCGAGGAACGCGTTGACCGACGAGTAGAAATTGAGGTCGGTCTGCGTGGTGCCGTTCAGCTTCACCCGCATGAACCCGAGGAACGTGGACTCGGAGTCGCCGAAGGCGAGCACGTCGTTAGAGTCGTTCGTCGCGTCGACCTGCTGCTCGCCCGGGATCTTGAGCCAGAACTGCAGGCACCGAATCGGGTTCGGTGTGGACACCTTGACGACCGAGCCGCCGCCGAGGCTCGATGGCTGAAAGATGACGGACCCGTCGATCGACAGGCCCTCGGCCGACCCGCTCGACAGCGGCCCGCGGAAGTCCGGCCAGGGCACCACCACGGCGCGGGCCTTCGGCCCGGGCGAGGTGGTCACGTTGTCGAAATACGACTGAGCCGGGCCGTCGCCGCCCAGCACGATCGCGTCGTACCGGGTGCCGGCGGTCCTCGCCCAATAGGCGCCGCCCAGCACCCAGCACGATTGGACCTTGCGGGCAGCGCACAACCCGAGCGAGTCGACAGCGGTGAACCGGACCACCGACTGATGCGCCGACGAGCTCGGGAACGACGGCTCAATCGCCTTGAGGTAGCCGCGGAACCGCACCCACGACTGAGGTCCGCGCTCGGCGACGACGTAAACCGGCCGGTCCTCGCGCACCCACGGGTGGTGCGGGCTGTCGGTGTTCTCGGGCATGAACTCGCCGTTGACGTTCCGCAGCGTGAACGAGAGCACGCCGGGGCTTACGTCGTCCCGTTCGGTGGCGCGGCCCTGGCGGATCGTGACCGGCCCGACCACCTCGCGGGTGACCTCGTGCCAAACACCCTCAGAGAACAGCACCCAGATACGCAGCGCAGTGAACATGCGGGGGATGGCGGTGGCCGAGGTGACCACCGACGCCGCCGAGCTCATGGCCACGTCGGCGAACCACTTGGTACCCGCCGAGCCGGTCATCGCTGCGGTGGACGTCATCGCGACGGCCGCGCCCCTGCTCGTGACCGCGCTCGCGGTGACAGCCCCAGATACCGCCACCGTGCCGCTCGGGCCTGACTGCCCATTGGTGACGAGGATGTCGTCGAAGTCGATGGCGTGCGCGGTGGTCGCGTTGCCGCCTACGACGGTCAGCCCAACCGCGCCAGTCCCGGTGACTGCGGCGTTCGTGAGGTCGATCTGCCACGACGTCGGCTCGGTGCCCGACCATACCCGCGCCTTGATCGAGGAACCCACCGCGCGCAGCCGGAACCCATAGGACGTGTTCGATGCCGCGGTGAACGAGATCGTGGCCAGCGTGGTCGAGACGAATCCGACCTTGACGCTCAATGCGAGCGTGCCGGACTTGTTGAGATCGAGGTAGTAGCCGGTTCCCGAGTCGATGGCATTGTCGGCGCGCACCGCCACCGCGCCGTAGGGCTCGGCGGCGTCCGGCCGCCAGACGCCACTAATCTCGACGTCGGCCACGGCGGTGATGTTCAGGCGTCGCGAGATCCGCGACGCACCCGAGTAGGCGCCCTGCGCGCCCGAGGCGAGGCGGCCGCGGTTCGATTGGATCGTCGCCGCGGCACCCGAGCCGGTCTGCCCGGCCACCCACTGCGCCGGCCAGGCCGCGCCGTCCGCGCCCGTCCACGACTCGGAGGCGATCGTCACCGAGCTACTCGACACGGTGGCGGCCGGCGTGATGGTGGCGGTCTGCGTGATGGCCACGGCCGCGCTGTCGGCGCCGTCGTTGACGAGCAGGTCGTCGAAGTCGATGGCGTGCGCAACGGTGGCGTTGCCGCAGACCACGGTGAACCCGACGGCGCCCGACCCGGTGACGGCCGTGTCTGTGACGCTCACGTTCCAGGTGGCCGGCTCGGTGCCCGACCACACGCGGGCCTGAATCAGCGACCCGACGGCCCGCAGCCGGAACCCGTAGGTGGTGCTCGAGCTCGCAGCGAACGAGAACGTCCCGAGCGTCGTGGACGAGTACCCGACGATGACGGCGAGCTCGAGGGTGCCGGACTTGTTGAGCAGCAGGTAGTAGCCGTCGCCGGTGTCGATCGTGTTGTCTGCCCGGACGGCCACCGCGCCGTAAGGCTCGTTCGCGTCAGGCGTCCACGTACCCGAGACATCCACATTGGTCGGCGCCGTGATGTTCAGGCGGCGCGAGATCCGCGACGCACCCGAGTATCCGCCCTGGGTGCCGGACGCCAACCGGCCCTTGTTGCCTTGAATGGTGGCGGCCGACCCGGTGCCGGTCTGGCCCGTGACCCACTGAGCCGGCCAGGCCGCGCCGTTCGATCCGGTCCACGACTCTGTTGCGAGCGTTGCCATTAGCTGCCCACCCTGATTCCGGTTCCGATGCCGTAGCCGCGGGCCTCGGCTCGGTCCTGAACCTCGCGGATGGTGCGCGCGAGGAAGTCCTCAGAGCCGACGGCGCCGGCGTAGACGTTGATGATGGTCGGGCCGCGGCCAGCCATGCCGAGCACGCCGCCGCCGCCGCCCGCCGAGGGCGTGAGCGCGAGATTCGAGATCCGCGACTCGACGCCGGACGCCTCGTCCTCGAGCCCGAGACCGAGGCTGCCCATGATGTTCCGGCCGAGGGCGCGCATCACCTTCGAGGGCGAGGCAATGCCCATGAGTTGCCGGATCTTGAGCGGGATCTTGTTGACGATCGACGCGGCCGCGTCGCTCACCCGGCCGCCGAGGGCACGCACGCCGTCGATGAGGCCCTGCACGATGTCGCCGCCGATGCCCTTGGCCTTGCCGATCACGGACTTGAATGCCGTTATGATGCCGTCGCCGATCCGACCCGCGATGCCCTTCAGGGTGCCGATCGCCGCCGTAAACAGCCCAGAGATCGCCGCGAGACCGGTTGAGAACAGGCCCTTTATGACAGTCCACGCGCCGGATGCCAGCTGCTTCACGCCGGTCCACATCCGCGACCAGTCGCCGGTCAGCAGCCCGGCGAACACGTTCAGCACGCCAGAGATCATCTGCAGGACACCCTTGATGGTCGTCAGGATGCCGGCGAAGATTTTCGACACCGTGGGCCCGAGGGTGCTCATCAGGAACGCGACGATGGGCGCCATGGCCGACAGGAACGCGCCGAGCGCGGGGATGACCTGCCCGGTGATGATGGCGCCGATCTGCGACAGCACCGGGCCGACGGCCGCCGCGATGGTCTGGAATGCCTTCACCAGGACGGGCCACATCGTCATTGCGGCCTGGCGGATGGCCTCGATTCCCTTAATGGCAGGCGAGTCCGGGGTCAGGCCCAGGCCGTTGATCCAATCGTCCGCGCCCTCGGTGCCGTTGCGGAACATGTCGAACACGGCCTGCACGGCATAGCTGATCTTGTCGAACACGCCGACCACGGCGGGCAGCGCCGTGAGCAGGTAGCCGGCGAACCGCTCGACGAGGGGGAGCACCTGCCCGGCGAGGCCCTCGGCGAAGTTGGCGGCCTGCACCTTGAATTTGTCGATGTTCGAGGTGGCGGCCTCGGCGGCGCCCTTGGCGTTCGACTCGATGCCCTGCAGGATGACCGACTGTGCTTTCGCCAGATCGCCTTGCGCCATGGCCTGTTTGATCGCGGTCTGCTGCGCGACAGAGAACGACACGCCCGCCTTACTCAGCGCGGTCATTCCCTTGATCGGGTCGTTGAGCGCCTTGCCGATACCGACGATGTTCGACGTGGCGTCGCCGATCCCGATGGCCTGCAGGTCGAACGCCGCGGTGGTCGCGCGGCGCATCGCCTCGGCGCCTAGCGACCCCTGCCGGAACGCGTCGGGGAAGCTGGCCAGCTTCGTCTGAACGGCCTTGATGTCGTCGTCGTCCTTGCCGATGCTCGCCGACAGTTGGTCGGCGAAGTCGGCGGCCGAACCGAACGCCTCACGGCCCGTCGGGCCAAGGTTGGCGATCTGCGAGTTCAGGACGCGGGTGACCTTCGCCGCCTCCTGGGCGCCGGCGAACGCACTCGTCACGACCGACGCGACACCCGCGCCGAGCGCGGCACCGGCGCCCAGGAGAGCGCCGGTGCCGATGCTCTTCAGCATCCCGCCGATCTTGCCGCCCGCCGAATGTGCCGAGTTGCCCGCCGAGTCGAACGCCTTCGACGCCTGGTCTCGGCCGAGCAGCAGGAACTCGATCGTCCGGTCAGCCACGACTATCCGCCTTCCGTTCGATGCGGTCGACCTGCACGCACAACGCCTCGAACTGCCCTAGCTCAAGGCGGTCTATCTCCCACGGCTTGATCCCGAAGTGAGCGAGGATCAAGAGCCAGTAGCGGTCTCGCCGGTCGTCGAGAGAGTCGCCTCGACGGCCACGGCCTCGGGCTCGGCGACCGGTCCGGCTTCCGCGCCGGCCGGCTGAGGGTCCGCGGGCTCGTGCACGGTGTCGCCGGCAGCGGCCTCGGCCTCCGCTGCGGCCTTGATCTCCTCGAAGTCGGCGGGCGACATCGTGTTTTGAATGTCTTCCCAGGTCAGCATCACGCCGGTGCGGCGCAGCGAGATCAGGAACAGCGCCGCCTGCCGCTCGGTGCCGGTCATCTCCTGGGCGCTCACGCCAGCCTGACGCTCGACCCACGCGAACTCGGCGAACAGCGGCCGGTCGATGAGCTCAAACTCGTGTTCCTCGAAACGAACCTGCACTGTGATCTCCCGTTGAATGTGGCATTGACGAACGCCCGACGGCGCGGGTGCGCCTCGGGTTGCTGCGGGGTTGAGCTACTTGACGTGCCGCTTGAGTGCGGCGCCGACGGCGTTGCCGAGATCCTCGGCGACCTGCGGTGCGGCGGCCTCGATCGGACGCGACCACCAGCCAGGACGGACCGACTGCCCGAACCAATGCTGCTTATTACCGAACAGCGGGTGCCGCAGCGAACCGCGGTCGAGCCGGTCGATGTTCAGGCGGCCGAGCCCGACGATGCGCACGCCCGCCTGCCGGCCCGACATCCGCACTTTCGTCGAGACCCGGGTCGCGGCGACCTTCGCCGCGAGCCCGCCCCGGCCCGGCAGTGTCGAGGCCTCGGCCTTCACTGCCGAGCCGAGCGGCTCGGTCGTCGCCTTGAGGCTGGTCAAGGTCTCCTTGCGGATCACCTTGTCAGCACCCTTGAGTGCCGTGCCGAGTTGCCTGAGCTCGTCGGCGCCGTCAGCCATGGCGCGTTACAGCGCCACGTCGGAGGTGCGGTACACGAGGTAGAAGTCTCGGTTCACACTGTCGTTCGGGCAGTCACCCTCGAAGTCGATGAGCGATTTCTTGCCCGGCTCGATCTTGGGCATGCCCTTGGTGAGCGCCAGCTTTGGCACCACGACCTGCAGCTGCGAACCGCCGGTCGGCGGGGTCTCGGTCGTCGTCCACGTCACGTAAAACGGCAGCTGCGAACCGGTGATGTAGGACACGGGCAGGGTGTTCGCATTGAACTCGACCTTTCCCGAGGCCTTCACCATCGGGATGCCGGCGATCGGCCGCGAACGGGTCGGGCCGAGCGGGCGGCCGGTGTCGAGGCCCTGGTCGATTTCGAGTTTGAACTCGCGCACGTCGGCGTAGGCGGTGAGGCCCGTGGCCAGGGCGGTGTTCGTCGGGGCAGTGAGGGTGCCACCGAATCCGGCCGACGCCTGGTAGGCGTCGTAGATCGTCGTCGATGCCGGCCACGTCACCGTTGCCGCAGCGATGGCGGTCGAGATCGTCTGCGCGTCGAACTCGACCTCGATGGTGGCGATGTCGTCCTCGGGCTGCTCGATCGTGACCTTGTTCGCGGTGCATCCCGCGTAGGTGACCGGCCAGTTCGTGCCGTCGTTCATCACCTCGACCACCTGCACGGTCGCGCTCGGCAGGTACCCCGTCGCGAGCCCGGGGTGGAACACCTGCTGCGTGCCGCCGGTGATGGCGGTCACGGTGGAGACGCCGCACGCGTGGTGGAACAGCAGGCCACCCGCCTTCGACTCGAGCTCGGCCTTGACCTTGACCGTTCCCTCACCGCCGGGCAGGTACGACCGCGCGGATAGCGGGCCGCGTCGGCCGCCGCCGCCCTGCAGGCCCTTCGCCTGGCGGCGACGGTTGTCCCAGGACGGGTCGACCTCGAGCCACGGGTAGAACCGCGTCACCGTGACGGCCGTGCCGTATGTCGACTCGGTGGCCATGCCCCAGTAATGATCGGTGAGCGACGGCATCGGTCAGCCCTCCTCGCCGGCGGGGGCCGGCTGCCAGTTCGACGGCTGCGCGAGCAGCCCGGAACCGAGGTCGCCCTCGGATGGCCCGACGCCCGCCACGTCGGCAGACACCTCGAGCGACTGCCCACGCTTGACGGTCGCGCCGATGGCCGGCACGAGCACCTCGTCGTGAGGCCCTACGTATTGCACCGCAACGGTTCTCGCCACTGCACCGCTCCTAGATTCTCGTGTCGTACCGGACTTGGAACTCGACCGAACACACGGCGCCCGTGTCGGTGAGGTATTGGCGCGGCGTGAGCCGCTCGCCGATGTCGGCGAACATGCGGGCGGTGGCCAGGCCCAGGCTTGGGTCTGCGCGCAGCAGGTCAGCGACGGTGGCGAACACGCCGAACGCGAGGTCACGTAGCGCCTTCGCCGTCATCCGCGGTTCGGTGTAGCTCGCATCGGGGAGCTCGAGGGATCCGGTCTGCGCGATGGCCTGGCAGATCACGAACCCAGTCTCGTCGCGCTTGGCCCGGCCGAGGGTGGCAACCACCTGCGACGCCTCGCCGTTGTCGCGGTCGTCGTCGAGGGTCCAGCCGACGACGAGGATCCGCCGGGCGGTGTCGCCGGTGAGCCAGACCTCGGGCCCGTCGAGCACGAGCAGGTCGTCGGGGTCGAGGTCGTCGCCGGCGGCACGCGCGCCGGGCAGCGCCCTGGCCTGCGTCACGAGGGCGTCGACGACCTCGTGCCAGCGGGTCGGTGCGGCGATGCTCATGCGAACGCCGGGGCGTGTGGCAGCCGGTCGAGCGCTGCGCGTAGCTGCGCGTCGAGGGGGTCGGCGCCGGTCCGGGCCGGTGCGCCGGACGCGCCGCCCCGCAGCCGCCAACGGGCCTTAAGCGCCAGCCGGACGGCGCCGATGACGTCCGGGCTCGGGTCGGACGTGCCGGCGGTGTAGGTCACCGTGACGGGCCCGCACCAGTAGCCGACCGGCCGGACGATGCCGGCGAACTCGTCGACCACGTAGCTATCCGCGGGCTGGACGACGCCGGCGTCGGTGAGCGAGGTCACCGCCACCACGGGCACCGTCCGCAGCACGATCGAGGCGAGGCGGCCGA
>OFRO01000165.1_pt1 | contig 26078 bp, 30 predicted proteins | sample 1543091 | NCBI WGS metagenome assembly OFRO01 (sample SAMN07774217, study PRJEB24372) | wastewater metagenome | isolation source: Exp Tend NO 10WW | collected 2016-02
AACCCCCGCGCTACGCCATCGCGTCACCCTTCTCGGCGCCACCGCTCGCCACCCGTCGACGTGCCGCAACCGGGGAGGCATCTCCCGGCCCCCGATGGTCGCAGCGCGAGGCATCAGCGGTACGTGCGCGTGCGTCGGCCCTGCCGTCGCCCGCTCTCCGTCCGCCGCGGGGGTCGATGCGCTCCGCGACTATCGGCCAGCACGATCGACCCGGCCTCCCGGGACTCCCGTACCGCGGTGCCCGTGAGTGACGGAGTAGCCTCCGCCACACGGTCCGGGGATCGGCTGTGGGTCCCATGAGGGGGCGGGTCCCATGCGTGGCGGGACTCTGGTAGGTGGGCCCCAGGCGGTCGTGTATCGGCCTGTGGGGGAGAACGTCACCTGCGGGTCGCGCGGAGGCCTGTGAATCGGAGGCGCGAGATTCAGCGACCGCAGGTCCCGCTTCGGCAGGAGTGTTCGTCGGAGGGCGGAGCGGAATCGGGTAGTGCTATCCCCGCGCGCGACGCAGGAGAGTGGGGGCGTGGCGAGAGTTTGTCAATACTGTTTCTCTATGGCGTTGCGGGGCAGCTGGATGGGGCGGGATCGTATCGTTGATCGACGATGGGCGATGTGCGAAGTTGGTAGGAAGGTTGCGAGCGCGCTGGACGGGTCTGGAATCGGCGTGGGTGGCCTGGATCGCGCGTGAAGGGGGGGTGGCAGAAGATGGGGCTCGGCGGGGCGATGCTTGCGGCGCATGTTGTTGCGGTGCGCGGGGATGAGCTTCGAGCTGTACGGGAAGTGGACACCGCTCTGTTTCGGGGCGCTGGTGGGGCGGAATGCCGCGTTGGTGGGTGGCGCGAAAACCTGCTTGCGGGGCGTGAAACTTGGGTGTAGGGTGCGCGCGCCGGTGGGGGATTCGGAGCCCTTCGGGGACAGGCTGGCGGAGGATGCCATGACGCAGGAAAAATGGTGGTCTCCGCGTGGGATCGTCAGCGGGGCCGTCGTGTGGGAGATGCACGAGACGCATGGGGTCCTGCTCGAGGTCAGCCTGCCCGCGTGCTTCGAGCGCGGGATCGTTGTGACCTGGCTCGACCTGCTCTCAGAAGCCCGGAAGAGCGGCGCGAACATCGAACGACTGGTCACCCGGATTCACCACATCATCAGCGATTCGGTCGGCGGCGACTGGGCCAATGAGTGGTTGCGTCGAATCCGGCTCGTGGAGGCGCCATGACGCAGGGGCAGAGGGATGCGCTGATCGAGCGGTGCGCGGCGGTCGCGAGGAACCGTCGAGAGGTCTCGTCGCTCGGTGCGAGCCCGTACCTCGGTGTCGCGGAGGCCCTTCTGAAGGCGGGCCTGATCGTGACGCCGGAGGTCGAGGCGGCGGTGGAGGCGTGCAAGAGCTCCGTGTTCTCTCAGTCGTACCTCGGGATGCTCGATGCGGACCAGCGAGTTCGAGACGCCGGGCGCGCCCTGCTCGCGCTCGAGAAGCCGAAGGTGGAGTGCTCGGCGTGTGGAAAGACGGAGATGACGGGGTTCAATAGCAGGCCGTGGCTGATCGGAGACCTCGCTCGCGCCGGAATCGACGCCCCGATCTGTGAGGACTGCCTGCGGCTGTTCGAGGTCAACAGGCTGACGGGCAGGATCACGAGAATGCTGCTCGCCGTGGCGAAGAAGTGAGCCTCGAGGAGACCCGTGAGTGAATCGCCTCTGTTCCACGTGGAACCCTGCCTCGTGCGCGAGGATGACCCGAAGCACGGGCGGAAGCGCAAGCGCCCCGTTCGCATCGGAGTCTCCTGGTGCGGGCTCGAGGACTGCGTGGGGCCGAAGAACTGCTCCTCGTGTCACACCGCCTACATGCGGGAATGGCGGGCCCGCGGACGAGAGAAGCCCCGTGCGACGTGAACCCCGCACCTGCCGGAAAGGAGGCCCGCTCATGAAGAACACCGTTCAGATCGTCGGCGGCCCCTTCGACGGCTCCATCGTCGACCTCCCCGTGTCCACCCGCATCTTCATGCTGATCTCCCCCGCCGGCTACGAGGCATGGCACACCGTCGTCGGCGACCAGGCCCCCTACACCCACGCCAGCCTCGCGAGGACCACCACCTGATGCCCACCCTCGTCGGTCTCAAGGTCGCATGTACCGTCTCCGCCGCCCAGCTCGTCCGCACCCAGGGCCAGGTCGGAGGTCACGTCGACCACATCCAGCACCAGTACAGCTTCGTCCCCGACCCCGACACGCCGGCCCCCGTCGGCTTCGGCGCCCCGCTCGTCCTGCTCTCGCCGGAACCCGACCTGTTCAAGGTCGGAACGCGCTACGTTCTCACCATCTCCGACAGCGGCTTCGTCCCTACCGAGTCCGCAAACTGACCTCCCTGCTCCGCTTCCTGTCCCGCGCATGGGCGCGGATCTTCCACCACCACACGAGGAGACACGCAATGGCTCTCGAAGTCAGACCCTACGTTCCGATCGCCACGCAGTCGAAGTTCGCCATCGTCGTCCCCGAAGGCGTCACCATCGACGTGATCGCCGACGCCTTCCCCGAGGCCAGCCCCGGCGACTACATCGAGACGACCGACATCACGGGCAGCACGTTCGTCCGCGCGTGGCCCAAGGCGGAGTGGGACGCCCTGTACACCGCCGGTAGCTGATCGTGGCGAGCGCGGGCGGACACTTCCGGGCCCTCGTGGTCGGAACCATCACCGGCCCGGTGCGCGTCGGGGTCAAGAAGAACCCCAACGGCACCGCGCGCATGGCGTCCGCCCGCCTCACCATCGAACGCTGGACCCGACACCCGATCACCAAGGTCGCCTCCAAGAACGTGTACTGGATGAACCTCCTGTTCCTCGGCCGTAGCGCCGAGACCATGAACACCTACGGCTACCCCGGCACCCGCATGTACGCCTCCGGCCACCTCGAGCAGAAGATGTGGACCGATCGCCAGGGCTGCAAGCACCTCGACTACGAGCTCGTCGTCGACGAGTTCCAGTTCCTCGACCGCAAAGAGCGCCCCGACGAGGCCACCATGAGCGCCCAGGACGCCAGCAAGCGCGAGGGCCGCAAGCACCAGCCTCCGCGCTACCAGGGAGCGTGGTGACGTGTCGATCCACGACGCAGACGCACCGGACGACATGCCGGCGCAGCACGTCGACTGCTTCCACCACGGCCGCGCCCCCTCGATCGACCCGCGAACCGGACGCCCGCCCGTCTACCGCAAGACTCGCCGAGTCGACGACATGGTGCCCTCCGCCTCCGTCGCGAAGGACCCCAAGACCGGCGAGATCACCGTCACCGCCGACAACCACCACACGTTCCGCTACGTCGAGTACGGCCCCGAACTCCCCGCCGGCGGCGGCTACTGCCGCTTCTGTTGGGAGAAGGACCGCGCCGAAGCCGGACTCCCCACCACGCCGGTCGCCGCACCGACCGCGGCACCCGCGGACACGCCCGTGCTCGCGATGATCGCCTCCACGCTCGGCCTCTCGGTCGACGACCTGCGCGCCAAACTCCTCAACGAACTCACGGGGACACGCCCGTGACCAACGGAGATCCCCGTGTTGATCTTCTCCTCGATCCTGGCGACGGTTTCGTTCCTCGCCCTGCTCGCGGTCGCCGCGCTCCTGCTGCGGATGCTGGACGCGACCCTGAGGTGGAGTTCGTCGACGATGCTCGCGACCCTGGACCTGACGGCCCACACGAAGAAGCTGTCGGACTGGAACAGCCGCTTCGTGCAGATCCTCCGGGATCAGCACGAGGAACTCGCGGCGATGAAGAAGTCGCAGGAACTCCTCGCCGACGCGATCCTCTCGGTCCCGACGCAGACCCGGGTGCTGGCCCGCGAGCGGATGGAGCAGGCGGCGAAGGACCGCTCGAGCCTCACGCCGTCGGCCCCGCGACCAACGGAGGACCTGCTGGAACTGCTCAGCGAGGAGACGATCAGGGCGATGAGTGGAGTCGCACCGGAGAAGAGGGAAACCCCACTCGAATCCGTGCTCGGAAAGCCTATCTGAAATGGCGGGCCACACCCGCCGACCAGCGCCGCCTCAAGACCCTCGCTGACTTCCAGAAGGAACACGACCTCCCCATCGAGGACGTGAACCGCATCGAGAACGACCCGAAGTTCTGGCAGTCCGTCGCCGGCAACCTCGAGTGGTCGCGCGGGTCCGTCCCGATGCTCGCGCAGGCCATGTTCGAGAACGCCGTCAACAGCGAGCGCATGGACCAGTGGCGGTGGATTCGCCGCGCCAAGCACTACGCCGACACCGGGACCCTGCTCGACGACGAGACCAGCGACCCCGGCACCGTCGACATCCCCGCCCCGCCGAAGGCCCGCAAGTGAGCACGCGAAAGGTCTCCGTCCCCAGGCTCCACGACGAGTTCGACTACTACTCCGAGAACCTACTCAAGATCGAGACCAAGCGGAACCACGTCGAGCCGTTCGTCCTGAACCCTCCGCAGCGCATCATTCACAGCGCCGTCGAGGGGCAGCGCGCTCTCGGCATCCCGCCGCGCATCGTCGTGCTCAAGTCGCGGCAGGAAGGCGTCACCACCTACGGCCAGGGCGTCATGTTCTGGGACTCGCACCGGCGCAGCAACGTCCACAACCTCATGGTCGCCCACAAGACCGAGGCCGCCCAGAATATCCTCAACATGACGAAGCGGTTCCACGACAACCTGCCACCCGCGCCCGCCGGCTCCATCCCCGCGTTCCCGTTCCGCCTCGACACCGCGAACCGCTCGAAGCGCGAACTCCGCTTCAAGGACACCGACTCGTCGATCGAGGTCGCCGTGGCCGGCGACGGCGGCGGGCGCTCCTACACCGCCACCAGCGTCCACCTCTCCGAGCTCGCCTTCTACGAGAACGCCGAGGACACGTTCACCGCGATCATGCAGACCGTTCCCGACACGCTCGAGTCACTCGTCATCGCCGAGTCGACGCCGAACGGGTGGGGCAACTTCTTTCACCAGCTCTGGCTCAACGCGCGCAGCGGAGAGTCCGACTGGGTGCCCATCTTCATCCCGTGGTTCCACCTGCCCGAGTACCGCCGCTCGCCCGCCGTCCCCGAGGCGCGCTACACCGACGAGGAGCGCGAACTCGCGGCGAAGCACTCGCTCGACGGGCGGCAGATTTCGTGGCGCCGCTACTGCCTGTCGACGAAGTGCAACTCCGACCGCGACAAGTTCGACCAGGAGTACGGCGAGGACGAGCAGCGCACCTTCCTCTCCTCGGGCCGTCGCGTGTTCGAGGCCGAACACGTTCACCACTACCAGCAGTCGCTCGAGGTGTACGAGCGCCAGGCCATCGAACTCCGCGCCCGCCCGTCCGAGATCGTCGTCTCCGAGGACCCGAAGAAGCCCCGCATCGAGCCCGTGGCCAACGGCCGCCTGCTCATCCTGCGCCCGCCCGTGCGCCGCCACCTCTACACCGCCGGCGTCGACATCTCCTCCGGCGACCGCGGCGCCGACCCGTGCGACATCGTGATCTTCAACCGTCACACGATGGACGTCGACGCGATCTGGCACGGACGGCAGCCGCCCGAGATGCTCGCCGTCACCGCCGTCGGCCTGTGCTGGTACTACAACGAGGCGCTCATGAACCCCGAGGCGAACGCCGACGGGTCGCTGTTCATCTACAAGTCCGTCGAGCTCGGCTACGCGAACTTCTACATGCGCCGCGCCTCCGCCGACACCGTGGCGCAGCGCGTCACCGACAAGATCGGCTACTACACCAGCGTCGCGAACAAGCGCCACCTCATCAACTGCGGACGCGAGTGGACGCGCCTGCGCGCCGGACGCTGCGAGTCGCGCGTGATCGTGAGCCAGCTCTCCTCGGCCGTCTACGACGACAAGGACACGCCCGTGTGGCCGGAGTCCGAACTCAAGGACGACCGCCGCCACCACGGCGACGCCGCGATCGCGCTCTGCCTCTCGATCATCGCCCACAAGAGCAATCCCGACGAGACGCTTGCCCCGCTCGCCCACACCGACATGGCCCGCGTCGTCCACGCCGTCAGCACCATGCGCTCGCTGCGCTCCGTCGGGAAGATGGACGCCGAGGCCGCGAAGATGATCGAGGCCGGGTTCAACATGAGCGCCGAGGAACTCGAGGAGATGGACGAGCGCCTCGAGAAGCGCGACCGGAAGCAGCGCAAGGCGCTCGCGACGGGGGCTGTGTGACTCTGATTCCGAGCATCTTCCAGCCGGAGAACGATCCGCGCGTCGAGCAGTTCGACTACGACCGCTCTGCCTTCGACGACCCGCGAGCCGTCGCGTTTCGCTCGGGCGTCGAGTGCTTCGCGTGCCGCAAGCGCGTCACCAACCCGAAAACCGCCGTCTCGATGGTGTGCGAAGCCGGCCCGCTGCTGTGGGCTCATCGGGATTGCCTTGACGGCAAGCCCGCGATAGCCCTTTACTGGAAGGCGGTGGAGGAGGTGGCTTTGGGGAGGGGGAAGTGAGCATCATCACCGCCTACAGGGTCAGGGATTGCGACTGCGGGCACGTCGAAACCCGATCGTGGGCCGCCCGGCCGTCCGAAACCGCTCTCCGCTGCCCGAAATGCGGCGCCGAGAGAGCCCTCTACACCGTGCGCGAGCGGTTCACCGCGCACGTCCCCCGTAACGCGCGCAAGCGGTTCATGCCGCACGAGAGCACGGCCTTCGGCTGCTACGTCGAGTCCCCCGAGCACCTCTCGAAGCTCCAGCGCAAGTACGGGTGCGAGGACGTGGAGCCAAAGAAGCTTAAGGACCTCGTGCCCACCGACTACGACTCGCGAGAGTTCAACGCGAGAGCCGAGGGCACGCTCCAGCCCGACGGCTTCGAGGTGGTAAGCGACTCTGTGATGGAGGAGCACCTGGGGCCGCTTCCAGCATGAGCCTGTTCACCCACGGACTGCCCGACGGCCAGACGTTCCTGGCCGAGAAGCGCCTCGATCCCGACTGGGTGCCCTACGGCAACCACGAGGAGGAAGATATCCGGGCGATGGTGAACGACCTGTGGCGCATGGCCGTTCGCGGGCGCCGCGGACAGCTCGAGCGGTGGAAGCGCAACGATATGTACTTCCACGGGTTCCACTGGGACACGGCGGAGCGCCGGCGAGCGAACTCGACCACGAACTTCTGCCAGCAGCAGGCCGATCTCGTGTGGTCGATCCTCACCGACGGCCGCCCGCGCCCGGAAGTCGTCCCCGCGGTCGGCATGAAGGCCGGGATGGCGCAGCAGATCCAGAGCGCGGCGAAGTGGATGATGAACGCGAACCAGTTCGACGCCGCGGTCTCCCTCAACATCATGGAGACGGTGCGGCTCGGAACCGCTCCCTATCTGCTCGTGTTCGACGAACTCGGAATCTGCTGGCCCAAGGCGATCCCCGTCTACCACTACTACCCGGACCCGGCTGCGCTCAACGACGACGAGTTGGAGTTCTTCTTCATCGCGCGACCGTGGAGCACGCGGCTGCTGCGCTCGAAGTTCCCGGACTTCGCGAACCTGATCTTCCCCGACGGGCTCGTTTCTCCCGAGTACGACGCGATCGAGCGCCCGCTCATGGAGGAGGCCGGCGACATCACCGGGCGCTTCTCGATGTCCGGCGTGATGGGCGACATGATCGGCCCGGCGAGCGCCGAGGGCGCACCGACGCTGCCCGGAGGCGCGCGGTTCGTCGAAGGACTGACGGCCGGCCCCGAGTGGCGCGAGACGACGTTCCTGCTCGAGCTTCACATCAAGGACCACACGAGCACGTGGGTCACGTATGCCGGCAACACGCGGCGCTACGACCCGGACGCCTCGGCGTTCGTCGTGACCAACGACGCGGCGATGGCCAGGCGCCCCGAGTACGTGTGCGAGGGTGGCTGGCGCGTGATCCCGATGACCGCTGGCGGCCTGCTCCTGCCGGACTTCCCGGTCGACGCCTCGCTCATGGGCTCTGCCGTCGAGGTACAGCGATATCGGCAGGTCTCGAGCCGCTACTGGGGAACGTCGCTGCTCGACAATACGGTGCCCATCAACCGCGACTACAACCAGCACCTCACCATGCTCAAGCGATCCGCGGCGTTCGCGTCCATCCCGACGCTGCGAGTCGACAAGAACGCCGGCACCGATCTCGACGAAGCCCCGCTCGAGCCCGGCGACATCGTGAAGGCGAACCCCGGCGCGGCCGTCGACCCGCTCAAGATCGGAGCCCCGGGCCAGGGGCACTTCGAGCTGGTCGAGACGTTCCAGACGAACTTGCAGCGCGTGGGAGGCGTCTCCGACGCGATGATCGGCCGCCAGCCCGGGAGCGCCGAGACGGGCGTGGCGATTCGCGAACTCCAGCAGGGCGGAGAGTCGCGGGTCCGGGCGAACGAGAATCCGCTGTTCTTCACGCTCAAGCGGCTGCTTAAGAAGTGCATGAACGCGACCGGCAGGAAGCTGAATCGCGCGATCGCGTTCAAGGCCGCCGACGGCCGCATCATCACGCTCGACCCCGAGGCGCTGCGCCACGAGTACGACATCGAGTTCACGATGGGCTCGGGGACGGCGCCCGGACGTCGGCAGATCGCCGACCAGGCGCTCGCGTTCGCCGGCGCCGGCATCATCGACCCGCAGGCCGTTCTCGAGGCGACGGACTACCCGAACTCACAAGCGATCTTGCAGCGCATGGCGATGGCAGCGAGAATGCAGGCCGCGCAGGGCGGCGAGCCCGGCAAGGAGACGAAGCGATGAAGAAGCGCGGGACGATCGGGCACGCCGCGGTCCGGGCGATGCTAGGGCGCCGTCAATCAGGGATGCGTCGCGCGATGTCCACGTCGCGCGCCAAGACCGGGCGATCGCCGGCGGGCCGAGTGGCCGCGGCGAAGGCCGGAAGGAGCAAGAAATGCTGACGCTCAACGGCCCCCCGGCGCTCTCCGGCGCGGCCCCGCCCGACCAGCAGCCCGAGTCGGTTCCCGAACTCTGCTTCAAGCTCCAGCAGGCGATCCTTCGTGACGGAATCGTCGACCCCGAGGAGCGCCGCGCCGTTGGCGGCCTGCTCGAGTCACTCTCGCAGCACGCTGCGCAGGAACAGGCCGCCGCGATGGCCGGGCAGCAGCCCGGGATGAGCGACGGGACCGAGGACGCCTTCGCCGCGGAAGGCACGGAGCCCACGGGGGTTCCCGACGAGGGCGTCGAGCCCATGCCGTATCAGTAGCCCACCACTACCAGGAGACCGTCATGTCAGACCAGCAGCCGACCCCGGGCCCGGCCGAAGCCGCCTTCGTCAAGGCATTCGAGCCGCCGCCGGCCGAGGAGCCCGCCGCCGAAGAACCCGCTGTCGAGGAGCCTGTCGCCGAGGAGCCCGCCGCGGCCGCGACGGAGCCCGACGAGGACGACGACGACTGGTCCGACCTGTTCGACGACGAGGCCCCGGCCGCCGAGGAACCGGCGAAGCCCACCCCCGCGGCTGCCGCGAAGCCCGCCGAGAAGGCGGAGCCGGCCGATGACGAACTCGACATCGACAGCCTCGATCTCGACGACCCCGACGTGAAGCGCCAGATCCTCCTGAACCAGCACAAGATCAACGCCGAACTCAAGCAGCTCCGCGAGCGGGACGCCAAGGCGGCCCTCGATCGCGAGGCGGAGCAGCAGCAGGCCGCCGAGGACGGGCTGGCCGATCAGATCGACGCGGCCGTCAAGGCCTACCAGCTCACGAAGCCGGAGATGAAGCTGCTCGTGAGATACGTGGCCACGAAGGGCCTCGAGACATCGCTTCTTTCGGGCAAGCTGACCTTCGACGAGGTGATCGGTTTCGCCGACCCCTCGATCAAGGGCAGAGCGACCTCCGCGCCTCGTCCGGCCGCCCCGCGGCCCGCCGAAGGCGGAGCGCACAAGAACGGTGCGAAGCCAGCGGCCGGCCAGCCGCAGGCGAAGCCCGCTCCGTCGAATCCCGCTCCGAGTTCGACGTTCGCCGACGCGACCGCCGCCGCCCGCAACGAAGGGTGGCTGGCCAGGCTCGCACAACGCTGAGACGTTCAACGTAAGGAGCGCCAACAGTGGCATCCATCAACACGATCTACGACATGGTGTCCGCGCTCGCGCGCGAGAAGTACCTGCCGGTGCTCGTGGATCAGGTCTACCGCGGCAACGCGCTGCTCCAGCGCCTTCGCCCGCGCATCAAGACCGACTTCACGGGTCGGCTCATCACCGTTCCGCTCGTCACGAAGGCCGAGAACTTCGAGGCCTACTCCGGGTGGGACAAGGCGAACATGACCGAGGTGAACCCGTTCGAGGCCTGCAACTACTGGGCGAAGAACTACCGCACCTCCGTCACGATCTCGGCCGACGCCGAGCTCCAGACCACGGGCCCCGAGTCTTGGATGAATCTCACCGAGGCTCGCATGGAGAACGCCTCGGACACGTTCTCGGACGGACTGGGCACGGAGCTCTACAACGCCGCGTCGAACCCGAAGGGGCTCACCGGGCTCCAGTTCGCCGTGCCGGAGACGATCGAGACGGTCGCTCAGACCTACGGCAACATCCCGTGCAACGGCACCGCGTACACGGTCGACCCCAACGGCTTCTGGCACAACTACGCGGACAACACCGCGTACACGGCCGGGATCGGCAACACGTTCATGAACACGGCCGAGAACCCGGTGGCGAAGGCGTGGAACAACATCGCCTCGCGCTCCGGCAAGCAGCCGACGCTCATCCTCTCGAACTGGGGTTCGTGGGGCGACTTCCACAACAACATGGCGAAGAACGAGCGGTACGATCGCCCGCAGCAGTCGAGCGATCTCGCCAAGTCGGGCTTCACCAACCTGATGTACCGGACCGCTCCGTGGGTCGCCGATCCGAAGGCCCCGCGCTCGGCCGCTGGCGTCGAAAAGACGTACCTGCTCCACGAGCCGCACATCCTGTGGGCCGCCCACCCGCAGCGCCACTTCAAGCAGACCGACTTCATGTCGCTCGAGGTCGTGGGCCAGGACGGCAAGGTGGCGTTCATCTACCTGCGCTCGGAGCTGTGCTTCAAGAGCCGCCGCTCGCAGGGCGTCATCGGCAACGTGACGATCCCGTCCACCATCCTCTAGCCCCGCGATCGCGGAAGGAGATTCATCATGGCACTCGTTCGTGCGGGCCAGGCCGTCCAGATCCGGGGCGGCGACGGTTCGATCATCTGGGAGGGGACTGGCACGTTCGGCCAGATCATCGAGTTCGCCGAGAACTCGGCGACCGCGACCCCTGCCACCAACACCATCAACCGCGGCGAGGCGGTCTATCTCGACGCGGTGAACTCGACCATCGGGCCGGCCTACATGGACGGCGCGAGCGCCACCTCGGCGCAGGTCGAGCACATCTACGTGAAGCGCATCGACGCGGCGAGCAACGTCGGCCTCGTCGGGGTGGCGCTGAACACCATCCCGATCCGTGACGTGGCGGATCTCGTCAAGACGAAGTACGCGGGACCGCTCGCTTCGACGGGCAGCCTCATGCTCGTGAAGTGCCTCGCGGCCCCCGCCAGCAACGCGCTCGGCAACTACGTCCTGCCGTCGGCCACGGCCGGCAGCGTGGACGCGAACACCCTCGCCGCGGCCACGACGGCCGGCCGGCGCCTCGGCATCCTCGTCAAGCAGAACGGCGTGGGCGCGGGGCTGACCGGCAGCACGACGTACCTCGGCGTGTTCGTCAGCCAGTCGTAACCCACAACGGGCAGAGGGCTCGTCGCGCCGATGCAGGTCGGCGCGGCGGGCCCCGAGCCGAACAGGAGACACAAGATGCGTCGTCTCGTCACTCTTGCCGCGCTCGGAGTCGTCGGGGCGGCGATCGTCGTTTCTGGGGCCTTCGCTCAGACCCAGGCGCTCAAGAAGCAGGGAACCAAGGACCTCAACGGACAGTTCGGGGCCATCGGCGGCTCCGACATGCAACCCGGCGGAGACTCGCTGGCCTACCAGGTCAGGGTGTACCCGGACGGCTCGATCGGGACCCGCAGCCTCGACAACCCGGAGTGGCGCGATCAGGTGCAGAACCTCATCTTTGCTCCGCTCGGCGCGAACGGCGGCGTCGTGATGCAGCAGTACCCGGTGCCGATCCGTGGCGCGAAACTCCTCACGCTCATCCTCCAGTGCCAAATGGCGGCGGCGGCCGACTCCGACTCCGTGAACATCGCGGTCTACGCGGTGACGAAGCGCACGGACCAGCTCGCCGACGGCGTGTCGTTCGCATGGGACGCCGATCAGACCGACGCCTTCATGACCCCGCTCTACTTCACGAGGAATCAGCAGCCGCAGCCCAACGGGGCCACGTCGTCGGTGGCGGGATTCAAGTTCACGAGGCGCGTCTATGGCACGAGCGCCGTCACCGGGCATCCGTCGCTCGCGAACCCGGTGTGTTTCACGGCGCCGCTGGTCGACGACTCGGGCGCTCCACTCATGGGCGACTTCATCCTCCTGCGCGCCGTGAACATGAACGTGAACCGCGCGATCCAGTTCCTCACCATCGACGCTTCCATCCACTACGAGTGAGGCCATGAAGAAGATCGCCCTCGCACTTCTCGCACTCCTCGTCGCGGCCCCCGCGCTCGCCGGACCCGCCCAGTTCGGCGGCCTCGCGCGCTGGCAGCAGACGCGCCCGCCGCTCCCCAACGCGGCGACCAAAGCGCGCAGCGTCGTGATCGTCTACGACCGCGAGTTCAAGGACTCGAACTGGGGCAACGGGCAGGTCATGGAGCAGGACCTCACGGCATCCGTCGGCAAGCTGGCCGAGGTGCTTCGGGCTCAGGGCGCGCTCGTGACGCAGATGGACTACTACGCGCTCGCCGACTCGAACGCGATGGTGCCGTTGAGCGTGGCGGTCGGGCAGAACGTGACCGGGGCGGGTGGCGCTCCGACGGTCGCGTACATTTCTCCCTCTCGCGACTATTTTTCGCTGACGACGGCCGCCACGTCGAATAACCAGGCGGCGACGCTGACGATCGGCGGCGTGGCGAGCGGACCGTGGAAGATCGTGAGCGGGCGGACCGAGGTGCGCCTCATGCTCGGGTCGAACGAGATGTTCCGCACGCTCGGCGACTACTACTCGAGCGCGGTCATGGTCGGGTTCCGCGCGCTGTTCCGCGCGAACGCGACGCACGAGAAGAAGTTCTTCTGCGCCGAGAGCACGAACGTCCAGATGATCCACGTCGGCGGCAAGGCGAACTACGCCAGCTACGACGACGGATCGAGCCCGCTCTACGGCTCCGCCGACACGACGCGCTCGAGCGACGACGACGAGAGCATCGCGGCTGGCCGCTCGGTGGCTCCCTACGACGGGAAAGGCGGGCTCGGCGATACGCTCTGGATGGACCGCTGCATGTACGGAGTGAGGCCCGTTTCCCTGCCCGCCGGATGCACAGTGGTGCGCCTGTTCCATCCGGTCATGAACACGCTCAAGGGCGCGGCTTCGGACTCGTCGCTGTTCTGGGGTGCTGGCGCCGACTCGTCGCGCTACACGAACGCGGCGGCGACCTATGGCTCCGGCGTGCCGATGTACCGCTACCGATCCGGGTGGTGGGCCGTGAGCCGCGACTCGGTGGCTCGCCAGCCCTACGAGCCGCTGCCTCTGGCGTGGCGCGTCTACTGGACCGACACGAACGGCGACGGCAAGGATCACGTCGACTTCGTGAAGGCCGTGAGCAGCGTCAACACGCGCTTCATCTTCGGCGACATCGCGTACTCGCTGGTCGCTCGGTACACGAAGCTCTCGCCCATCAAGATCGCGATGGAGTGGGACGACATGGCGAACTACACCCCCACCGACGGCATCGTCGGCGCCGGGACGTACTCGCCTCAGTACGCGCGCATCGACGGCGACGAACTCGGCGACCTGGTGGACGAGATGCGGAACGTGTGGGGGATGCGCCTCGCCACGAACATCGCCCCCGACTCGATCATCGCCTACGCGCGCGGGACTCCCGCCGGTCAGTGGGAGGGCAGCGCGGTGAAGCGCGTGAAGCCGCACTCCTACTACTTCGAGAAGAAGCTGCCGTGGATCTATCACGCCCACGACAGTAGCTCGTTCGTCGGCTCGAACTTCGTCGGCAAGTTCGGCGGCTACTACCCCGCGAACGGCCAGAACGTCATCATCGGCGCCTACGACGTGTCGGCGTTCACGCACCGAAACCTCGCGGGAGCCTTCGACCCGAACAATCTCCTCGCCGCGAACGACCCGAACAAGTACGGCATCTTCCAGCGCCTCCTGCGCTCCGACTCGCTGCGCCGCGTCTACTGCCCGTCGTGCCCGCTGCCCCCGTACTTCTCGTTCCCGAACAACGACATGATCCCGCTCGACTGGAAGCAGCGTCCCGGCGGCGGACACGCCCCGATGGTCGGCAACGGCAGCATCTCGATGGACAACTACTTCACCGCGATGGGGCAGGCGACCAAGGCGTTCCCGTACTCAGGTGGGACGCTCTACGTGCGTGGGTACTTCCACATCTTGAACTCGATCAAGTGGAAGGACGTGCAGGCGCGCAACAAGGCGCACTCGCTCGGCGGCGTGATGTACCCGCAGTTCTCCGTGGTGAACCGCTACCGAGAGTTCGACCGCGACTCGCTCGCGGCCGAGATGTTCTTCTTGGACCCCGACGTGCGGATGAACTACGGCAGCAGCGCCGGTGGCGGGTTCCGTCGCGTGGTCCAGAACATCGGCACGATCAACCTCGCGGCGCAGTCCGACATCCTCTCGGAGTGGGCCGGGAGCCAGCGCATCCGCAACCAGCTTCTCGGATTCTGCAACCCGCAGCAGCGCGCGGGTGGCCCGGCGAGCGACTACGGCGAGGCGTTCTCGGCCGATCCGAACGGGATCATCTCGGGCAACACGAACATCATTCGCAACGGCGCCGGTCGAGTGCGCGTCGTCTACTGCCACCCGCTGTTCAACACCACCGGCCCGGGCGGCAAGGGCGAGATCGAAGCGCAGCGCACCGTGATCCTCCGGCCGCTTCGCGCGCTCAACCGCATCGCCGGGCACCCGATCCACCAGTGGGTCTATCCGTGGGAGACCGTCCAGTGAAGCGGCTCGTCCTCGCGCTGATGATGCTCTCGAGCCCGGCGTGGTCGGCGGGGATCGTCGTGTACGTCTCGCCGACCGGGGCCGGTGCTCAGGACGGGTCGAGCCCGGCGAACGCGCGCTCGTGGGCGTCGGTCTCGAACAACTGGACGTTCAACGACCGGATGCAACTCGGCGCTGGAACGTACAGCACGAGCATGAGCATCACGCTCGGAGGGTCTCCGGGAAACCGCGTCATGATCGTCGGCGACCTCGCGAACCCGGCGAACGTTGTGTTCACCGGCAGCCTGTCTGTGAACAACCGGCACTACATCTCTGTGCGCGGGGTGAAGTTCAACGGCGACGTCTCGTGGGTCGTCAGCAACCAGGACTCGTTCACGGACTGGATCGCCCTCGGCAGTGTGACGCTCAAAGGATTCCAGAACGGCGTGGTCAAGCGGTTCTGGAGCGGAACCCCGAACGCGCAGACGCGGCTCACCATTGAGCACGACGGGACCGAGGATGCGTGCTCGCGCATCTCCGGGACGATCACCCAAAACGTGTCGATCGAGGACGGCAACCTGTCCGTCGGAGTGACCGGCGGCGGCGGCCAGGCGAACGCCTGGGTGATGAAGAACGCCCACAACATCCAGCTCCGCAGGTGCATCTTCACTGGCTACATGGGGCCCGGAGTCAACATCGCCGACGTGCATCCGTTCCTGTGGTTCCGGGTCAAGGACTCGGGGATGGAGGACTGCTCGTTCCGGCTGCGGAACGACACCACCGTCAACACGTCCGGCAACTACATCTTCGCGATCCGCGACTCCTCGCGATTCAATGTGTTCCACCGCGACACGTTCTCCGTGGACACGTCCGGCGCGGGCATGGGCAAGGTGGAGTTCACTCTCTCCGGGACAGACTTCGGGAGCGGATCGTCGTGCCCTGCGCCCGATCGGTGGAGCGGGTCTGGATCGTGCCGCTACAACACGTATCGCTACTGCGTGTTTGACGCGGACGGAGGCTTCGGAATCCAGAACGCCGCGCGAGGCGATTCGATCGCGTTCTGCTCGTTCTACTCGGACGGTGGCTTCAACTACCTGGTCGGAGACTCGCTGACGTTCGTGTACAACACGATTTTCTCCAAGGCTGGAGTCGCGCTCGACACGGACGGATCACAGCCCACGAGCGCCATCAACTACCACCACAACATCCTGTATTCGGACGGCGGCTCGATCAACCACAACGGTGCCGTGTCTGGCCGGATCGTGTCGCCCATCACGTTCAACTACAACCTCCAGTACGCGAGAATCCCGGCCGACTCGGCCATCGCGACGTGGGAGGGTCAGATCGGCGCTGGCACCTCGCGATGCCTCGGACCCGGACTCGACTGCAACTCCCGCTGGTTCCCGCCGATGTTCACGCGGCCGAGCCGGCCGAACCCGGACCTCCGGCCGGTCGCCGGAGCCTTCGCGCTCCAGACCGGGTTCTGGAACGGCACCGCCTGTGGGGCCTACGGGACCGCCTTCGCTGGCGACGCGACCGCCCCCGCCGCGATCACGAACGCGACGATCTCCAACATCACGACCACGAGCTACGACGTGCAGTTCACGTCCCCGGGCGACGACGGCAACACGGGGACGCCCGCGAGCTACCTCATCCGCTGGCAGGTCGGGAGCGCGATCGACACGCAGGGCGAGTGGGACGCTGCCGCGGTCATGGCCTCGCCGCCATCCGCCGTCGCGGCCGGCACGCCGGTGTCGTTCACGCTCGGCGGACTGAGCGCGTCCACGCTCGTCTACGTCTGCATCCGCGCGATCGACGAGGAGAACAACCTCGGCGGGTTCTCGAATGCCGCCGGGGCGACCACCGCCGGCCTCCCCGACGCCTCGCCGCCCGCTACGATCAGCACGCTGACGATCATCGGGTCGCTCACGAGCACGTCCGGCCTGATTCAGTGGCAGGCCCCCGGGGACGACGGAACGTCCGGCTTCGCGACCTCGTATCAGGGGCGCTACTCGACGGCCCCGATCGTCACGGTCGCGGACTGGAATGCGGCGACCTCGATCTCGGGGATGCCGGTCCCCCAGGCCCCCGGAACGCTCCAGAGCAAGCTGGTCTCGGGACTGCTCCCGTCGACGCGCTACTACTTCAACGTTCGCGCGCTCGATGAGGTGAGCAATATCGGCGGAGTCTCGAACACGCCGACAGGCGTGACGGCGGCCCCGCCTGACGCCACCGCCCCGGCGACCATCCCCGACCTCTCGGCGGCGGCGCTCAGCGCCACGCGCATCAACCTCGGGTGGACGCAGGCCGGTGACGACGACTACAGCGGCGTCGCGTCCTCGTGTGAGGTCCGCCGGGCCGCTACCGCCATCACGACCGAGGGGGAGTGGGCGTCCGCGACGTCGATCGCGGTCATCGGCTCGGCCACCATCTCGACGGGAGGCGAGCAGCAGACCTATGCCGACGACACGGTGTCTCCGTCCACGACCTACTTCTACGCGGTTCGCGCCGTGGATGAGATCGGCAACGTGGGCGGCATCTCGAACTCGCCAAGCGCCACCACGCCTGCGTCCGATCTCACCGCCCCGGACCCGATCTCGACGCTGGCCGCGACCGCGACCGGCGCCGGGACCATCCGGCTCGACTGGGTGGCGACCGGGAACGATGGTGGCGTCGGCACGGCCTCGAACTACCGGATCAAGCGGCGAGTCGGCGCGACGTTCGTGCTCGGGGACTCTGCCGCCGCGACCGTGGTGCCGAATCCGCCGCAACCCGCGGTGGCCGGGACGCCGCAGAGCCTCACCGTGGGCGGTCTCACGCCCGGAACGCAGTACGCCTTCGCGATGTGGGTGCAGGACGCCACGATCAACACGTCGGGGATCAGCAATGCGGCCACCGCCACCACGCAGTCCGCTCCGTCCGTTGCGCTCGCGACCAAGGCGGTGACGCGGAAGATGTCGATGGTGATTCGATGAGCTCTCACCGATTCATCCGCTCCTACGGGCAGCCGTACTTCGCGCTCTCGCAGGCGAGTCAGTACGGGATGGACTCTGTGGCGTTCCCGGCGTTCGGCGCGGTCGGGATCTACGCCGAGTTCCGGCTGAACTACCTCTCTCCCGACGGCCCATCGCCCACCGCGGTCCAGCCCGTGATCTCTCTGCACGATCGCCCCACCGGGGGCTTCGGGCCGGTCGACATCATGGCGATCGGGATTGCCCAGAACGGCTCCGCGCGCGGCGTCATCACGACCGAGGATGGAGTCGAGACGGTCATCGTCACACCGCCCGGACTCCTGGCGGCGAGCGGGCTCTGGACGCGCATCTACATGGTATTCGACCCGGGCACCGGCGATCTCATCTTCGAGGTGGACGGCGTGCGCTACACCGCAACGGTCGGCGGCGTCCCGTGCCGGCCGCAGCCGGGCCGCGTGGCGATGGTGTCCATGCACAACGGCGTACTCGCGCTCAACCGCAGCGACGTGTCGATCCGCACCGCGCGCCTCGAGATGTTCGGCTCCGGGATCGAGACGGCCGAGTGGTTCATCGACTCGCGCAACGTCCCCGTCCCGGCCACGCAGTCGGCGGGGCTCGCGCTGTACGACTTCTCGCTCGCGCCCGGGTGGTACGATCCGGGCGTCGGCTACCGAGAGTTCGGCGACGTGCCGACGACTGGCGAGTCTGGCGCGTGGGCGTTCGAGGTCGACCCCGCCTACACGCGCATCCCGATCCACAGGCCGGAGTACCGAAGGGTGGCCGTGTCATGAGCGTCACCGCCAGCGAGATCCTCACCGAGTTCTACCTCAGCACCAGCGACCCGCGGCTCAAGCGACTGACCTCCGACGAGGCGATCATCTGGCTCAACCAGGCCAGCCGCGATCTCGCCCGGAAGCTCAAGCTCGTCGAGTACATGGACACGTTCACCACGGTCGACGAGGACGCCTACCAGCTCCCCGACGGGTGCATCGTCGTGACGCGCATGGACTGGACTGCGACGCCGAGCGCCGGCGACTACAAGAAGCTCGCCGAGATGTCCAAGACCGAGTTCGAGATGCTGACGAACGGACCCTATCCGGTGTGCGAGCCCTACGCCTACTACGTGCGGGCGTCGTTCTTTCACCTGGTCGGGCGTCCGGCGGTGGAGACCGTCGACGGCGGGCGCATCCACTACTACGGGGTGCCGGATCGCGTGACCGGAGTTTCCGACACGATCAAGCTGGCCGACTACATGCGCGACAACATCCGCAACGGCATGATGATCCTCGCGCTCGAGAAACTCGAGGAGGTCGAGCGCGGCTCGTACCAGTCGTGGGTCGCGTCGATCCCGGACGATCGCGAGGACCGCTCGCGCGATCGCCGTCCGAACATCCGCCTGAGTTCTTCGTGGCAGGGTCGCGGGGCCGTCTGATGACGAAGGTTCTGGACCGCAGCGTCATGCTCGACTTCTCGGGCGGGATCAATGGGTCCCGCTCGGAGTACGGCTCGCGCGTCCGGCACGTCCGCTACGCGGACAACGTGATCTTCCGGCCGCGGCGCGGGATGTCGTGCCGGTCGGGCTCGCGCAAGATCACGGACACGCAGTTCACGGGCGCTCACAGCGCGGGGGTCTGGAAGGACTCGGCTGGCGCGTCCAAGGCATTTGTCGCGATGAGCGGGGCCCCGGGGACGATCAAGGACGCCATCGCCAACGTGGCGCAGACCATCCCCGCCGGGCTCACGAACGAACTGCTGACCTTCGACCAACTCAACGGGAACCTCTGGGCGGCCCCCCAGGGCGGCGCCGTCGTGCCGTTCTTCTACGGCCCGTCGACCGGCGCGAACACGTTCCTCACGGCGAAGCTGCCGGTCCCCGGCGCGATGACGCTGGCCGCCGCGACGACCGCGGGCCCTCCGGTCGGCCGGCTGACCGCGCTCGCCGTCTACTTCTACCGGCTGCGCTGGCGTCACCGCGACGGCTCGGGCAAGGCCGGCACTCCGCAGCAGGTCACGCTCGCCGGCGCGAACAACTCGGTGAACATCACTGTCATCCCGCTCGGGGCCAGGGCCGACTACCTCGGGTGGACGCTCGAGCGCGCGATCAATGTCGCGCCGGCCGGCGCCCCGGTGAAGGCTGGCGGCTACTACCGCGTCGCGTCGGGGACGGCCGCGAACTACCTCGACATCATCGGCGACGACGAACTGCGAGAACTCTCGGACGACGGCATCCACGGCGAGCCCGACCACTACGACGGGATCATCAGTCACGCCGACCGGCTCTGGGGGTGGCGCGGCGGAGTGCTCTACTACTCGAACGCGCGCATCGACCTCGAGGACACCGGCCTCTGCAACTGGGACGCGCAGAGCAACGTGCCGTTCGGCAAGGACGACGGCGACCCGATCAAGACGGTGGTGCGCGCGCTCGACCGCCTCGTCGTCATCAAGGGCAACAGCACGTGGGTGCTCGAGGGCGGGACGCCCGAGGAGTTCCGGGCCTACCGGATCGCCGATGTCGGGGCGGGCGGCCTGCGCTCGGCGTGGTCGGATGGCGGCAACGTCTACTTCTACGGCGACCGCGGCTACTACGTCGCCCAGGGCAACGAGGTGAAGCCGTTCGGGTGGGAGCAGATGGGGCACTACTTCGACCGCGTTGCGGCCAACACGACGGGCACCACCGTCATGCGGTCGTGGCGCGGACAGTTCATGCTCCTCTGGGTCACGACGGCGCTCTCCGGAACGAACGGCGAAACGATCGTCTACGACCTGCGCTTCGGGAACTGGGCCCACTTCACCGGCTGGCAGGCGCTCGACGCCATCGAGACGATCGGCTCCAGCTTCTCCGGCGCATCCATGATCTTCGTGGGTTCCGACGGCTACCTGTACTCGGCGTTCGACGGCGCGTCGGACAAGCGCGTGGCGGCCGGGACTGGCGGCGTGCCGATTCCGTGGATGTTCGAGACTCCGCCGATCGACGACGGCGACCCGGACGTGTTCAAGGACTACGGCAGGCAGGAGCACTACCTCCAGTCGTTGAGCGGGACGGTCGCGCTGGCCGTCGCGTTCATCACCGACGACGAGACCTACGCCGCGACGATCCCGGTCACGGGCGCCGGCTCCATCTGGGGCGGCCCGAACTGGGGCTCATTCGTCTGGGGGGCGGCCGGAGACGCCTTCGCGACCGAGGGGCTCCCCGAGGGCATCCTCGCGCGCCGGTATACTCTGCGCGTGTCGGCGCTACTCACGGCCGGGATCACCTACTCGGGGTACGTCATCGACTTCCGCCGCCGCCGCGAACGGAGGTTCTCGTAATGGGACAGATCATCCTTCCTTCGGCCCTCGCTGACGGGACGATCGCCTATGGGTCGGAGGTGCGGGCCAACGATGAGGCGATCGTGGCGCAGCTTCGCCAGCTCGACCGCTTCAACATCGACCCCGCGGCCGACATTCCCGGCACCTACCTCTCGGCGACGCCGGGCGACCGCATCCCCGCGGACCGGCTCGAGACGGGCGCCGTCGACGAGCGCGTGCTCAAGGACGACTCCGCCTCGGGAGCGCCGGCCGCCGCCGTCAACCGCCAGAGCCAGATCCGCAACGGCATCATCACGCCGAACAAGCTCGCGGGCGGGATCGGGTCGGCAGGACTCAAGATGCGGACGCTGCGCTACCAGCTCGGCGCGGTGTCGATCGTGGATGGCGGAAGGTCGACGTTCCAGGTCACCTCGTTCGGCCTGTTCACGACCGGAGTGCAGGTGCTTCACGCGACGCTCGGGAAGTACACTCCGTTCTCGACCCCCGTGGTCCCGATCTCGGCCCTCGAGCGCGAGCTCACGGTTCACCACCTCTCCGGCATCTACACGACGCAGGGGGGGGCGATCTTCGAGGTCCGACGGCAGTACCGGCCGACGTGGGACTTCGCCGCGCAGACGATCACGGACCGCCCGCCACTCGACCTGTCGTCGTGGTTCGTGGACATCTTCTACGTCGCAGAGCACTTCAACCCCGGAGACTGACGTGCCCGTCCCGACCCTTCCAAGCGTTCTCGCGAATGGCACCGTGGCCTACGGGTCCGAGGTGCGCGCGAACGATGACGCGATCGTGGCCGTCATGGACCACGGGCTCGCGCGCGACAACTTCAAGGTCACGGGGGCCGACATCCCCGGCTCTGTGCTCACGACCACGGCGACGGAGCGCGTCACCGCGAACCGGCTCGAGGACGACGCCTGCGACGAGCGCGTGCTCAAGGATGGCGTCTCGGGCGACGGTTACGCGACGGCCGGCGTCAACCGGGCGAGCCACATCAAGAACGGCATCATCACGGCCGCGAAGCTCTCGGGGCTGCTCGGCGTCAGCGCGTTGCGGGTCGCGACCATCGACTACGCGCTCACCGCGAACCCCGACAACGGCGGCGCCGGCACGATCGTCGACGGCGGGATGTGGCGGCGCATGGACACCGGGACCGGGCTCCCGTTCGTCGCGATCGACGGATTCAGCGTCGCGCCCGGGCTCGAGCAGATCGACATTCTCCACGTCGAACTCGCCAAGACATCGGGCGGTGCGGTGTCGGGGCTCGAGTACGAAGTCACGGTCCACCACATTCTCGACGCCACGGGCGGCGCAACCCCAGGGGTGACGTTCATGCTGAGACGCGAATACCGGCCGGTCGTGAACTTCGTCACGCAGACCATCACGCCTCGCGCGGCCCTGAGTATGGCCGGATGGGTGGTGCGGGTGAGGTACATCGTGAAGGCAAGCTCGTGAGGCGCTCAGGACTCGTGACGCGGGCCAACGCGGGCCCCGGAGAACTCTCGTCCGCCGTGTCGGGCGGGCTCGGCGATGCGAATGTGCGGCCGGGCGGTCTCTCGACGGGCAAAACCCAGAACGACGAGCAGGTCGGCAAGACCGACGCGGTGACGCTCGAGATCGCAACGGTCGGCGGGAAAACCGAGTATCGGCTGGAGCACAAGCTCGGCCGCAAGCCCGGCAAGGTCGTGCTCGAGGGCGTGCGAAATCCGCAGAGCCGCCAGACCGTCGTGGTGATCGGGTGGGTCGACCGCGACAGTTGGACGGAGACCACGGCGGACATCTACGTCCACCTCTTGAACGGAACGCTCGACGGGACGATACTGACGCTCCAGGTGGGCGGAGGGAGGTAGGCGATGCCGATTCCTGCGGTTGTGGCTGGCGCTGCGAAGGCGTCTCCCTATGTGCTGTCGGGTCTCTCGATGCTGCTCGGGCGCCCGAAGAAGAAGGCCGACATCGGCAAGACGCTGGCGAAGTACCTCTCCATGCGCGCCGACGGCTACGTGTCCGAGGAGGACAAGGCGGCCGCGTCGCGCGCGACTCAGCGCGTCGGGCGTCAGGCCGGGTCGCAGCGGCGCTCCGACACCGAGTCCGTCACGAACCGGATGGCGCGCACCGGCCAGATCGGGTCGGGCGCCTACGAGCGCGCGATCCAGCAGATCGCCGACCGCGAGGCCCTCGGGCTCGAGAACGCCGGGCTCGCGGGGGCGGACGTGGAGTATCAGGCCTACGGCCGCAACAAGGGGTTCCAAGAGAACAAGATCTATCAGGCGATGGGTGCCGAGACGCGAGCCGCAGAGGCGCAGGCGGCGCGCGACGACGCATCGACCTCGACGTTCTGGAACAGCACGCTCGATCTCGCCTCGCAGCTTGGCTCGTACTACTCGCCGCAGACGGCGGTGGCACCGACGGCATCGCCGCTCGCTCCGGCTCCGGCGGCCCCGTCACGCCTCGCCGTTCCGTCGATCCGCTCCGAGGGTGGTCGTCCGGTTTCTCGCACGGCGCCCGCTCCGCCGCGCGTCGGCGGGAGAATCGCCAGTCGCCTCTCGCGCAACGCGGGAACGTTCGCCTACTCAGGATAGGAGCCGGTCATGGCCGACATCGGTGGCGGCGCGCTGCACCTCATGGACCTCGGCCGCGAGGCCGCGCGTGCCAAGGTGTTCAAGCCGCGCTCCCGCTTCGGCCCGGTCGTGGTGAACGCGGCCCGGGCGATCGGCCGCTTCGGGCGCGACGCGATCGCGGAGACCCGCCGGCCCTTCGACATGGCGGGCCCCGAGATCAAGGTCCGGCCGTTCGATCCCGGGTCGGTCAGCACCGGGGCAATCGCGTCCAAGGCGCTGCTCTCGTTCATGGCCGGGAACCGCGCCCGGGCGAACTTCCGCTCCGAGCAGGCGGCGAAGCAGGCGAAGGCCGAGCAGGACGCCCAGATCGCCGCGTCGACGATCTCGCGGAACGCCGCGCAGGCGGGCTACTACGACCGAGGGCGGACGGGTGAGGGAGAGCCGACCGCGTACCAGTCGGAGAGCCTCGATCTGCGGCGCAAGCGGCTGGAGTGGGAGATGTCGCGCCCGAGGGACCCGCGCGACCCGCTAACGTCGGCCGTGCTCGGGCTTGTGCTCGGCGGGCTTCGCGGAGAGGCGGGCGCCGGCGAGGCGGAGCTCGAGGCGTCTGACGAGCAGCATCTCGCCGACCTGCGCGCGCGCGCGCTGTCTCCGACCCCGGACTACAAGGCGGTGCAGGAACTCGGGATTCCGCCCGATATGTGGCGGCTGGCGCGGACGCAGGCCGACGCCGTGACGCGCTCTGGGTACACGCAGGACCTCGTGGACAAGGCGATCGCGCGGTCGAGGGTGTCCCTCAAGGCGAAGCGCAGGGCCACGTCGCAGTCGGCAGGGTCGGCGGCCGTTCGCGCCATGCTGTCGCAGAAGGTCAAGGGGATGCCTTCGGTGGGCGGTGGAGGCGTCTCGCCGTGGTTCGACGACGCGCTTGAGGCGGCACGAGCGGCCCAGAGCGACGAGGAGTAGCGGTGCCGACCATCCACGACCTTCTCCCGGCCGACGCCCGGGCGAAATACCCCTTGGACGTGCTCAATCGGCGAGGCCGCGCGCTGTTCTCCTCTCCGGTTCCGCCGGACGCCGACCCCGCACAAGTCTCCGATCTCGTCTCGGCGCTGGTCCCCGGCCTGCCGAAGATGACCGTGGTTGCGTCGGCCGCCCGCAGGGTACGCAGGGCGCAGCGTCCGGGCATGGTCTCGGCCTCCGAAGGCCCGTGGCCAGGGGCGAGAGTGGGCCGTGTCGAGGATCCCGCCTACGCGGCGCAGATGCGCGCCGACCTGGCGGCCGACTTCGCCGATCACCAGCCCGTCGCGACGCAAGAGGCGTATGGACGACTCCCGGTCGCCGGGAAGGTCGGCGCCCGAGTGGCCGCGGCGCTGGCTCGCGCCGCATCGCTGCGCGGATTGCCATTCGTCGGAGACGCTTTCCCGCGCACGGACAACCTCGTCCCAGAGGCTCGCGGGAAGCTCGAGCACGCGGCAGACATCGCTGGCGGGGTGGCCGGGTTCACGGCCGTCGCTGCCCCGGCGACGGCCGCCGCGGTGGCAGGAGGAGTCCCCGCCGTTGGAGCCGGGGCCATTGGCGCCGGGGTCGCGGCGATGGCACCGGAGGGGTCGATGGTGCAGCGCGGAATCCGCGGGCTGGTCACGGCACCGCTGGCGCTGGTTGGCGGAGTGGTGGGAAACCGGGTCGGATCTTCGGTCGCCAAGTCTGCGAGCAGGATGCGCCTCCCGAATGCCGCGGCGCGACTCATCGCGAACCGCGGGGTGGCACGCCTCGTCCCATACGGGGCGGCTGATCGGATGCTCGCCCTGGCGACGCCTGAGATGGCCGGAGACATCGCTGGCAGGGTGTCGGGTGGGGCCGCTTCGGCGCTCTCGTTCGGCGCCGGCGTGCCTGTGGTCGAGAACCTCGCCGAGCGAGGAGTTTCCAGACTAACCGGGGGGGAGGCGCCACCTCCCATCACGTTCGACGACGTGATCCGATCGACTGGCGAGATGGCTGTCATCGAGGCTCTTAGCGGGGTGGCTCACGCTCGCGGGGGCCCGAAGCGAGTCGTGTCTCGGCGGGAGGGGGTCCAGCCGCGAGGACAGCGGGCCGTCGAGGTCCAGCGCGGATTCAACACGGGCGGCGGCACGCGCTTCCGTGCCCGCTGGCTCCGGTCGCAGGAGGCGCCGGCGTCCGAGCCCACCGGCGCACCGGCGCAACCGGCGCACGAGGCTGCTGCGCCGGTCGAGGCTGCGCGCCCGCCAGCGCCCCAGATGCCCGGCAAGACGACACCGTGGCGTGTCGAGCGCGT
>OFRO01000166.1_pt1 | contig 26019 bp, 25 predicted proteins | sample 1543091 | NCBI WGS metagenome assembly OFRO01 (sample SAMN07774217, study PRJEB24372) | wastewater metagenome | isolation source: Exp Tend NO 10WW | collected 2016-02
GAGGGCATAACTACACTCGATCCTCCTATCTCATTATCAGATGTTTTTAGGTACAGTGGGGAAAAGTCTTGTGGAGTTCCCGATGGTGCGTAGGAGTCTGCAATAAGCAACCCCTGATCGGCGAACCCGGAATACGCAGAACTCATGGTCGCGGCGTAACAGCTACCACCGTTTGAATTCCAACCAGATTTGATGAAGATCAGAAAATATCTATTAGGATCGGATGGGATAAATGAATCAAAATCCCCCCCTCCTGCGAACTGCCACATTCGATTTCCTCCGCGATGCCACCATAGATACCACGTCAGTTCGTCGGCAAATAACGCCCATGCTCTCTGGGTGGAGTCCACCGTATTGCTCTTTGGCAACAAGCCTCCTGATGCGTAAGTACCTGTAGTTAGTGGGCAAGGAGAGGTTCCTGTGTCCACGTCAGACATAGTTGCATACGCTCTTATGAGGGCTGTTTGCGCAGCCGAGTCGTCGACTCGTACATAGACCCCCGTACCTCCCTCTGCTACAGAGTTCTGGAATGCAGCCTTATTCGTTCCTGTGTACGGCTTTGTCCATCCAGCGGCTGCCTTTGATCCGTAGGCAACACCAGCCGTGCCCACAAGACATGTGTCCAGCAGGGTAAGGAGCGAACCAACCTGGCCCGTGAGCGTGGGAGCGCCTGAATCGGTCGAATAGTAGGCTCTGGTAGTAGCCATCAGTTCACCTCCAATGTGATTGAAACCCTGTTGAACAAGCTGAAGCCGCTTGCCGTGAATCGCAAAATGTCCCCGGCTGTCAGGGTATGGGAAAGCCCCGTAGCCTGAGCCTTCTTGCTTGTGGTGCATGTGGCCGTGAGCAGGCTGGTCATCGTGTCGTAGTTGGCATAAGTAGCGCGTGACACGGCAATGGAAACACTCCCAGCAACATCCCCCACAATCGTCCATCCTTCGATGGTGCCGCCGTAGGGGATCTGAATCTCCGATGTCACGGTTGTTGCCGCCAGCACATTGCTGAATACACAGCCAGGGGAATGGCCGGACGCGCCTCCCCCCGCCACATTAACTGTAATCTTATTGCCCGCGCGAGAGGCACTAACTCCTGCGCCGGTAAAGTCCACCTCATCCACAGTGCCCGAAGTACCTAAATTAGTTCCCTCGTCTTTATATTGTATTCCTGCCTGCCCCGCAGCTATAGCTGCCCACGAGACGTTAGTGCCGTCTGTAGTTAGATAGTGCCCAGCATGGCCCGACTGGGAAGGCAGAGAGCTGCTAGCCATGCAGCTGACAATTGCTTGCAGTGCAGCATTTATAGCATCCCTCTCGGCGTCCGGATTGCCCAGCTTAACTATCTTGAAGGAGGGAGGACAACTGTTAAGTGACATTATTGTTTTCCTGCGAGCTTAAGAATGTAGGGAATGCCCATCTTGACAAATGCCCATAGGCAGCTAACTATGAATAGCACTCCTCCGATAAACCCCTTATACTTGCCTATCTCATGAGTAAGATCATCCAGCTTATCGCTCATCTCCTGTTGATAGTATAGATGCTTAGCCTCCGCTAAGTCTATATGGTCAAGGCGCTGCTCCATCCTAGCTATTCTTTCTGCTAGAGTATCATTAGAGGGCATTTCACATACCTTCTACATAAGGAGCTGCAATTCCTCCGCCTGACCTATAAGGAAGATCCGTGGCAGATGACCGTAGTAAGGATCTATATACATCATTTATAGGCATAGCATTACCAGAAATTCCTAGTACTGCGGGCTTAGACGGTGCTACCTCAGGAAAGCCACGCGGCTTTCCATAGAGTGGATTGGCACTAATAGTAGGCCTGCCCATAGTGGGAGGCATCTGTTCCGGCGGCTCTGGCAGCCTGCTAAACTGACTGAATCCGCCAAATCCTCCGAATGCTGTAGGGAGATTATACGCATACCCCCCCTGATAGGCGTTCCACTGAGGGTTAGTTGGTGAAGAGGTAGATAGAGTAGCAGGTACATACCGACTCAAACTTGGATCTTGCCCATTCAAAAATTGTAGATAGTTCATAGGATTCCCACTGTTGTATGAATGTTGTTGTTCAGCACTCCTGTTTCTAGTGCCATTACCATCTGAGGGGGCAGTACTCTGCCCCCTTGCATTATAAAGCATCGACTGAGGAACCCCCATCATAGCTCTTCTATCTCCTCAAATGAATATTTAGCGTACTTGGTGGCTATTTCTTCTATAGCGGATAGTTTCTTTTGCCACCTATCCTCAGCAGCCTGCCGTTCTTTAGGGCGATTATCCAATTGCTTAATCTCAGCCTTGGCGGTGTCCAGCATATTATCGTACACAATTAGGGCCGGAGTAGCTTTGCCTTCGTACAACATCTGGGCCACACTCTTCTCTACATTCTTTCCCATCATTGCCCGAATGATATCTTCCTTACTTCTGCCCAACGCAACCTGAGCTTTTACAGCCTTGTCCAAAGAAGCATATGGCTTGGCTATGTCCTTAATAGCCTGCAAAAATCTTTTGTCGAGAGCCCCCTTTGTGACAGGGATTCTGCTAGTCATAAGATCCTTGTAGTCTTCCTTGGCCTCTCTAAGCTGCGCCTGGAACGCTGGCCCTAGGAAGTTAGTTACATCCTTTTCGGGACTAACCTCATATACACCTGCGCCAGAGCCTATGGCTAGTTTTGTAGACAAACTACCTTCCGTGCTAACGGCCCTAGCAGCTTCCTTTATCTGCTTAGGCACTAAGGCATTGGTAGCATTTATAACCCTGTCCATAGTGTCCACAGATATCCCTAGCCCATTAACCCCCATGTCTACGAGAGCATCATACGCGGCCGGAGAGGTGTTCTTTAGCGAAGGACTCTTGCCGCTAAGTGCCTTCGTCACCCCGCCAATTAGAGGGGTACGGTTAATTAGATTGCCCATGTTCTTAGCAATCTCTGCTCCATACTCATCCGCATTTGCTGGGTCGGCTATAGCCCTAAGCGCAGGCAACACCACCTTAGCCATAGGATCATATGGATTGATAGATGCTGCGTCAAAAGAGAATATTCCCCCAGTGCTGGGGTCCTTAAACTCTAATGACGTAGTAGGATCTTGAAACCCGCTCTCCTTCCGATACTCCTCTATCTCCTTCTTATCCGCCTCCTCCGTGGCCGCAAGCCCTAGAGCCGCCATAGTTGCTTTGGTAATAGCTGTGTATATAGCTGTGCCCGCAGTAATGGCTGTAGCTGTACCCACCAATCTCTTTAGTCCGTGGGCAGTGTAGGCTGCATCACCGTACTTAATTCCCTTAAGCGTGTCCTGAATACCTAGCCCTATATTATTAAGTGAAGTACGGAACACTTCATAATAATAGTTGGCGAACTGGGTGTTTCCCAGAGATTCCAGTACCTTCAAAACCTTAGGGCTTCTTGAGTAGGTGATGTTGGTCTGCTTAGTCCTATCCGCTACGTATCTCTCTAGCTGCTGCTCAGACATCTCTATGTCATTACGCTTGTTAAATTCTCTCACCTGCTCTAGGTCATTGAAGAAATTAGCAAACTTAGTCCACAGGTCTAGAGCTCCATATAGCTCTTTCACCACATCCTTGGTGTGCCCACCCGCATCCAGCAGCTTGCGCACCTTTCCTGGAGAGGCCTCTGGGTGCTCATCTAATATAGTTTTTAGTACGTCAAGAGCTCTGGTGTTTTTAGCACTATAGGTGTCGGCAATTTGCGAGGCCTCACCCAGCCCCAGCTTAATCATCTTAGCTGAAAGAGGATTAACACTAGATTTCTGCGTGATGCCCACAAGCCCTGTCATAGCCTCCATGCCTTTGGCATACGAAGCTGGATTTATGTTGCCGTTACTAACCACCTGCAACGCACTGCCCTCTAGGTTCCTCCACCATGCACCAGCGTTCAGGACAGTGGTAGAGGTTTTAACCGCGCGTGTGGCGTTCACCCACACCCACAGCACCTTCTCCATGCCCGCCAATGATGTATTGGTTAAATCCCGCCCAGAGATTAGGCTGTCCATCACCCCCGTAGCTTGTCGCCCAAAGTCCATAATATCACCCATAGCTTGGTGAATTTCTGGAGTAGTGTACAAGCCTTCTAAGGCACCATAATTACTTCCCTGCATACGGGTATTCATATGGGTGTCTACTCTGTCTGTAAACAGAGTGCCTAGCCCAGATTCTCTCAGACTGTTTAGTGCCTTCACCTGAGATATTTGCAGCAACTGCTTAGTGTGCCCTTCTATTAGGCGTAGTAGTGGGTTGGTGATTTCTCCCCAAAATTCCCTAATAACTTTTGGCACTTGTTCTTTGGTGGCCAGTACCCCACTATCATACTTAAGACCATTGAAGTATTTAATTAGAGGATCTCTACTTCCGCCAGACCCGGCAATACTATCGGCCAAGTTACGCACAGCTTGGTCAATGTCCACAATCTTGGAGTTGTAATCTGAGATATACCCAATCATTAAATCTCGCTGGGCATCCTTATCCAATCCTTTCAGAGATGGAGCGTCTTTGATATTGGCCTCATAGATAGCGCGTAAATCATTGGTAGATAGCTTCTTCAACTGTTCTGCATTGCCGTACGTAGTGTTCCTTATCCACGTATTTAGATTCTGCCATTTAGCTAAATCATCCTTTTCCTCGTCAGACAGAAGCTTCTTTTCTTTCAGCTTCTTCTCAGCCCTAAGTGCAGACTCGCGCCTACGTAGCGTAGCTTCCTTACTGTCATACACAGAGGGCTTCCAGCTATTACTATTCTCCATAATCTTCAAAGCTATGTTAGCTGTCTTCTGATCGAACTTACCAGACTTCTTCATGCTCTCTAATAGTAGATTGCTCAATACCCCAGAGTTAGTAAATCTATCGTTTAGCAGCTCCTTGGCTGTAGCAGCAATCTCTGGGCTCAAAGTCTTTAGCTCTGCAAATTGCTCCCTAGATTTAGGAGAGGCACTGTTTGATTCTAGTTCTCCTAGTAGCTCAAACACTCGTGACTTTGTAGCTTCTCCCATACCTTCTAGTGCACCAATAGATTTATTGACTAGTGTGACTTGGCGCAGCCTAGCTTCCTGCTTGTCTCCCGAGAGAGTCTCTCTGGCATTGGTTAGTATGGGCTCTAGGCCTCTGCCAGCGATACCAGACTTAAGAGATGCTGTTAGTCTGCTACGTTGCGGACGTAGATTTTCTTGTGCAGGCGTAGTGGCGCCATCTTCCCTAGAAGGATACGCCCCAGCCCTCGTCTCTACTTGCTCTCCTAAGAAGCTAAGATCAGGAGCAGCTTTATCTGTGTTACGTTCAGATAGCTCCCGCAACATCCTACTCTGACCAGCCTCTAGAGAGTTGTGCAGCTCTTCCATGCTACTCAGCAAATAATCGTAGGCATTCTCAGCTTTAGCTCCTGCCCCAAGATCCAGATGTGAGCGAATGCCTGTGCTAGCCAAGAATCTAGAGAGACCCTTTTTTAGCACCTCGTACATATTTTTAGCGTGAACAAACACCCCACGAATATTCTCTGGCAGCGAATCCACCCACGTTTTTTCTATCTTAAATTCCTTCAGGAAGTCGCGGAACACCTTAGAAGCAAAGAACTCTGAGTACATCTCGTGTACGTTTGTGAGACCGTAGCCCTTAGCCTCCCTGAGATCAGAGCCTTCGGGTAGCCCAGCTAGTCTGCTCTCCAGCTCAGGCTTTATAGCCTCAAACATGGTATTTAGCTTGTTGTACGCTTCCTGCGCGGCAGGCTTTAGTTCTCCATTCTTGCCCATGTCTAGCAGCTTACTCACGATACCATGAGTAGCTTCGTGCACCATAGTATTGAAACCTCTGGTGGAGGGCTTTAGATATATTGTATTAGTTTGTGGATGATAGAATGCGGAGAATCTCCCATTCTTAATATCTTCGGACGCCTGTAAAGCCTCTAGATGCTTAGGATTATTATTGTCCAATACAGCAAACTTAACGCCTCTACCACCTATAGAATCCGCTAGACGGCTCAAATACTTTATAAGATGGGCACCTTCCTTCTTGCCTCTAGGGTCTGCATCTACAGCCTTCTGCCCCTCAGTGAGCACATCATCTACTGTAAGGGTACCCTTATCCAGCTTATCGAGGAGATGTCTGGGAGCTCCCACAACATGCACCTCCCCACCTTCCCCCAAGGAAGAAAGAAGTGGAGGCTGATTGTTGGCGGCCAACCTTTGTTCCAGTTGTGCTATAGATTGGGGCGCGGCTTTTCCTCTTCCACTAGACTTACCAGAAGCAACTTGCGTAAGAGTGCCGTCCTTCCCTATAATATAATTAAACTTAGTAGTGGGGGACACACTGCTCACAGCGCTAGGCGCCCGCGCAGCCTTGGCAGGAGTAACAGACACGGTTACACCTTCCCCCTGTGGGGGGAAGGAAGCTTCCGTAGTAGATCTTTGTGGAATACGATTGGGCAATGATGGAACTCGCCCTGCCTGCTCCTGCCTTTCTACTCTCCTCAGTTGGTCCAGAGCTGCCTGACCGTCGGCTGCCCTAGCCGATAATTGTTCGGTTCTCTGGAGCCTATCAGACACGTTGGCAAGTTCGTCAGCTATAGGCTTACGGAGATTTTCTCTCTGCCTCTTAGCTTCCTCTAAGGCGCTATCATTGCGCAGCTTAGTTAGCCTAGGATTGTTAGCCCCATCTGGGCCGTGTGTCTTAACATCTTCCGCAAAGTACTCTCCCGACAACTTGCTGTAAAGCTCTTGTTCTGTGGGAAGCTGGTCCAGTTCTTTTTGAAGAGCGCGAGCCTTTTTGCTATTAGCCACATTCTCCTTAGCAAGGGCCTTAGCTTCCCTACTAGGTAAAGCATTAGCCGCTCTTTCCGTTAGAGCAACTCTATCTACCTCTCTGGCAGAAGCTGTCCCAGTGTCCTCTATAACAGTCTTGGTGGGGACGATCTCCCCGAAAACTGGGGGCTCTTTTGCGTCCACAGTTTGGGGGTACTTCCTTAGTGCCTGCTCTGTAAAATCTACAGGAGCCATGCCCTTATTTCTGTCTATGGCTTGTATTGGTATACTAAATTCCGCAGACTCTCCTACACGCCCCTTATCGCCAGAGAAATCAATTTCTCCAGCTCTTGCTGGCGGTCCGTCTTCCAGCACATCCGGTACTCTAGGAGCCTCAGCATTACGGAAGATACTTCCAAAAGCGCCTAACGCAGTATCCATTGCTAGGTCTTCGTCAGTGTATTCCTGCCCAGAGAGCTTACGGTCCGCCGCTCCTAGGGCTATATTAGTTGGTACTTGAGCAGCTCCTCGTGAGAGGAGTGGTAGGATACCTCTAGCCTGACTTCCCAGCATACCGGAAGCTAGGCCAGCTACGTTAATAGCTCCTTGCTTGGCGGACATAAGCTCAGCCTCCGCCAAACTTCCGCCGTTATCCAGTACATCCGCACCTTGAGCAAATGGCTCTACTGCAAACCCACCTGCCATTTGTGGAACTATCTGACCTAGCACTCGGCTAGTATTGGATGCCTCCATAGGTATGGATTCTTGTAGCATCTGGGATGCTTGCTTGCCCTCCTGAGACTTCTTGAATAGAAAGTCTGCCCCCTCTTGTAGGGGGTTGTAGCCAAGGGCGCTACCTACAGGATTCATAGTGGACCCAAGAGCCTCGGTAACTCCGCCAGCAATACCTGCTGCCGCGCTTCCTGCCCTAAATCCTCCAGACAGTAGGCTCTTTCCAAAACCCTCGGCATCTGCGGCTAGCTTGCCGGTGAATGACAAAGCCTCTCTAGCTTTACGTCTAGCCTCTTCTTGAGCAGCAGCAGCCTTCTCCTCCTCTTCCAGGCGGAAGGGAGAGAAAGGTCCTGTGCCTCCACCACTTTGGCGCTCTAGCCTATCATAATATTCCTCAGGAGTCTCCCCATCAAACTTACCCTGCTCGTAAGGCAAATCAGCCGTAGATGATACACCGCTGCGCGTGTCCCTAAATTGCATAGGACGTACATCGAACATCTTTGAGTAGTCTAGGTCCTTGTTAAAACTGATGACATCTTTGTTATCTTCGAGCATCTTCTTAAACTGAGCTATGACATAATCTGGCCTACCTTGCTCGTCTATAGCCTTTTGCGCCATCCGCTTCTGATCTTCTAAGTACTTGCCGATGTCATCATTGTACATGGCCATAATGGCGTCTTTCTTCTCAGGCTGCTGTTGTATAGCCTCCTGAGCTTGACGCTGCCATTCTGCTAGCTGCTGGTCCATATTATTCCTCTGGCTGTAAGTATCTATTAACTGGCTTGTCCTGCGGGGCTTGTACTCCTACAACTCCCCTAGCCAATTCTTCGTTGGCTCTATTTCTATCTTGTATAATCTTCATAGCCGCTGCATTCTTTTCTTCGTCTGACATAGCATCCCACTTACTCGTGTCCTGCTTATCAAACATGTTAGTAGTGCTATTCCTTGCTTTAGCCTCCTTAATGGCACTCGACCAGTCAGACATGCTAATGGGCGTAGCCTCAGGAGATTTTCCTTCAGCAGCCGCTCTAGTGTCATTCAGAGCAATCCTGCTAGGAGACTCCGATGCAGAGGCATTACTCCTATTGGCTGCTCCCATGTTCTTAGCAATCTTGCTAGGAACTTCCGCAGCAGCAGCTTCTGCTTTCACCATAGGAGCCATCTTATTGCCCAGCATAGCATTTCTATAGTCCTCGTCTCGGAACACTTCCTTAATGCTCCCATCTCTCTGCGACTGTAGCACCACACCGAAGTTAGTGTTGAACAACTTACCAACCTCTGGAAATTCCTGAGCCATCTCCATCTTACGACGCTCTAGATCTAGTGCCATACTATTAGCTAGTTGCTGCTTCTTCTCGTATTGGCTAAGGGCTCTCTGAAAAGCCCTATCTTCCCTAGCCTCTGTAGAATTATAAGCTAATCCCTTACCAAAATTATTTAATGCATCCATCAGGCCTGCCATTACACTGCTCCCATTAATGGTGATTGCATAGGCTGGCGTGCTTGCGGTGTAGCTCCTGCTCCTGCCTGTGCACTCTCTTGCTGCATAAGAGACACTACTGCCTGCTTAACTGCTTGTGCAAACTGAGGACTACCAGCCGCCTCAAATCCTAGTACAGCCTTCACTACTCCCACCACCTCAAACAGCACACGGTCTAGGATTCCTCCCTTAGCCATCCAGAGCTTGTCATTTACTGACATACCATTCTGGTCTAGCTTTTCTCTCACCTTACTGATGGCCATAAAAACTGCGTTGCCTATAGCCATAGCAGGATCTTGTGCCCCTTTCAGTACTTGCATAAGAGCCCTAAGACCTTCATCAGAGATTAGGCCAGCAGCCACTAGACTGCCAGCCACCTGAATATCTAGAGCGTCCGAGTTCTGTTCGGGAGCTGCCTCTTGTTGCATAGACATGTCTTGCATCATTACCCCCTGAGCAGTCCGTAACTATTAGCGAGAGGATTTACCACAGGCTGCGTAGGAGCTTGCACTCCGAATAGCCCAGTGTTCTTCCCTCCAAGAATAGAGTTAGTGTAATTGAATGTGTTAGGTGGTGCCATATCTCCCGTGTACTTAGAGAGAGCATCCGCCTGTTCCTTCATCTTTAGCTGGCGGATTTCTTCCAGGTACTTTAGCTCGTCCAGCTTAGCCTTTCTCTTCTCCTTGGCCTGCTCCTCATTTTCCTCCCCTCCGTAGTATCCGGAGATTCCCCCTACGATAGCCCCCACCCAGCCTCCTGAGTTATACCCATCAAAGGCTCCCTGTAAAGCTCCGCCCGTAGAGCTGTCTGCCGTAGTGTTGTATCCCCCTAGACCTCTGCCAACACTTTCCCAAAAGCTGGGATCAGAGGAAGAGGATGTAGCTGGCCCATATTCCTGCTGGTAGCTCCCTCCCCCCGAATAAGTATTATAGGCGTTCCAGTCTCCTGCCACATTATCGTATTGCCCAGTAAGCCAGTTGTAAGCCATTATGGACCTCCGAATAGATTGGCAAATATGTTATCAATGTACCCACTAAACGGACTACTGATGAAATTCATGTAGTTTCCAAAAGCTTCTGGATTGGACATGATAGCTGGATTATTCATAGCATACATGCCAGCATTGTTATAGAAGCCTTGCTGCTGTCTCATCATGTCGGCTCCTAGCCCAAACAGCCCGGAACCTAGTGTGTGTTGGTACCCTAAGTTTGCCATGTCTACATTCTGAGAATGTCCTAACTGCTGCAAATAATCACGGAATGCGCGGTCTAATCCTTGCTGCTCCCCGGAGAAAGCCCTGCCTTCTCGTTGGTTCATTAGCTGAAGATCATCCCCATACATGCTAGCGTTGGCCCCAATTCTGGCCTGACCTAGAGCAGTTTGATTGTTCATACTAGTTAGCATATTCTGATTAAGCGCGTCTTGGTTTTGCCCCGCGGCAGTCATGTATGCCCCAGCATCCGCCTGAGCTATGGGCAGCGCACTTTGTATAGCGGCCCTCTGGGAATTACCGGCAGCTATGCTACTATTGCCTAGTCCTCTAGCGGAAGCCATGTCCATGCCAGATTGCCGGGCTAGCCTCATGTACTCACTATCCTGCCCTATTAGTCCATTAAGTTGCTGGGAAGTCAGCTCATTTCCCTGCACATTACGTACATAGGCATTGTTACCAGAGGTACCTCCTGCGTTGAATATGCCAGTGGGAAGATTGCCGTACAGCCCCCTTCCCGTTGTAGTAGTGCCAGTAGAGGTACTACTGTAGCCGCCCGTTCCTCCTTGTGGGGTAGGAGAGGGCGGCATCATAGCAGGCCTACCCGCCGCTGTATTATATATAGATGGCATCAAACATCTCCTTTAGCTGGGGAATATTGAAGTAGCAGGGTTTGTAAACTGTGTGGAGGACTCACCACTCCTGCCCCCGTCAGGGGGTAGAACAGCTTTATATTAAAGCTTCTCCCTCTTGATCCCACGTCTGCTACATTCATGGTTGATGCAGGATCTTGTGATATATAGGTAGTAGGTGTGCGGGGCAGACTGATATCAACCGCCTGTCTAGTAGCAGCGCCCGGTTCTCCATAATCGTACCCTACACTAACCTTGAGGGGAGCATATCCATGAGACAGCCCATGACAGGCAATCTTCATGAGCTTGTCTACCTCAAATGCATCTCCCAAAAAGTTTTCGTTCAATCTTATACTATGCTTAATTGGATGACCCATAAAACTCCAGCTTCTGTCAAACTCATAGGCATAGTAAACATTTTGTGCAGCAGCAGCATCTTCCTTAGGACTGTAGTGAGACATATGAATACGCTCCCTACCATACTTGTCAATAGCGGAGCTTCCGGCTAACGGAATAAACTTACCGTACACGCTAGACGAAGCTAATGTATCTGCTACAGTAGTTTTATCATATTGCTGTAAAGTAAACGCTGGGCTACGCTGTGCCCCCACTAGGGTCATAGTCAAGCACATACCGTCCTCAAAGAAGTATCTAATCTGATTCTTACTTCTTACTGGCAGGGCGAACATAAACCCAACTCCGCCCGATAGCCTGTTACTTTTTGTGCTCGAAAACGATTCACCGGTTACTGGTAGTGGGTTACGTGTTCTCTGTATTCTAGGTAGTATCCACGGAGTTATAGCCTCACTAAGTCTGATCCCCGCAAATCCACCATAAGCAGCCGTCTGAGACACTAAACTTATGCCGTTGTTAGAACAGTATAGTGGCTGTCCTATATCTAGCACGGAGTACTCAATAGCCCCCTCTGTTGCCATGACAGTAGTCACAGAGTAGTTATCAATATTGGTGCCTGTGATCGTATTAACACTGCCTCGGCAGAACACTCCTAGGGCTGTGCCGCTCATTCTAACCAGACCAGTAACACTATCACCTAAGTCAATACTAACAGCTCCCAGTATTCCCGAGTAGTTTTCAGGATCCCCATTAACGGATAGGGTCACATTACCTGCCCTATATCCCAATGCGAGTGCCGATTGATGGTATGCTATATGTCTAGGCTTATCTTCCGAGGGAGCCAGTCCCGTGTATATGGTTCTAAAATAAAACCCATCATACACGAAGGCCTGACCAGCACCACTAACTCCATAAATGGATTCCCATTCTTCATTACCATAGAAGTTGGCCGTAATTAGTTGGTACCTACTCTCGTTAGCTTGTAAATCTGCGTAAGTAGGCAGATAGTTGTAGGATGCATCCTCTTCTACAGTAGCTATAAGAGCACCGCCACCACCAGCCGCTGTGCGTATCTGATCCGTGCCTGTTATATATTGTCTAGTAGCACTGCCCACTGGAACAATGTCAGCTACTTGCATGAAGCCTCTGGCATCGTTAGTTGTCCAATCTCCACTGGCTACGTAGTAGCCTGTAATAGATGCTTGCACGTCATCCGTGCCATTCCAGAAATAATAACTGGACACTGATTGCGTGTAATAGATCCTGAGTTCTACTTTGTCCAGAATAAAATTGGTGGACCCGCTACTGCCTAGCTGTCTTGGCGCGATGTTAAATCCAAAGCCATTTGCTAGATTGGTTTTGATATCAGACAGCCCCCAAGTATCGTACTGACCTCCTAGAGTTACGGAAGTAGAAGATACATAGGAGGTTACATTAGTCATGCTCCCAGTCTTGGATGTGCCTATCTGGCCCGAATCGTCAATGGGCTGCGCTAGCCAGTAAGGATTTCTGCTAACAGCGTTTACGCCCGCTCCGTATATGATTAGCTCTACGCCAGTGACCTGACTATCCGCGGGTAGGCCAGTAGCAGACGCAAAGTTCTTAACCTGCATATATGTAGCAGGAGTTTGTAAGCTGGAGGAGAAACTCATGTACTTAGTGTCTTGGGCAGATAGAGCATCTAGCTCATCTGTTGGACCTCCGTTAGCTGTCCAGGGACCACTAGCATAGTCTACAGCAAATCCGGGAATAGATAGAGAATTCAGGGGAACACTAACTGAGTTGCCCTGTCCTCTAGAGAATACAGTTGGAGGACCATTGCTTTGCCCCCCGGTGAAGGCAAAGGAGTATCCCAAGTTAACATCTTCCCACGCGCCAGTGCTAGTAGCTTTGAATAGGCCAGAAGTACTACCATTGCCAGCATAAGAAGTTATAGATAGGCAATTAGTGGCAACTCCTCCCCTAACTACTGTTTGTTGTCCCGAGGGAGCGGCCACGTTACTAGAGTTTCCGACCGTTATAGTGCCAGCAGCGTCTGCTGTACTCCATCCCCCAGAGGTGACAGTTACAGCTTTAACCTTAGTAGTGGAGCTAGCTGATGTATCAGTTAGAGTATCTCCTGGAAATACCTGAACACTTCCAGCTGTAAAGCTGTAGGATACATAATCCGATATAGCATACAAAGCATCCTTGTACCAGTGCAGGGCCGTTAAAGGACCATTTCTGTCTGTGCTTGCTAGACTATTAGGGGCCATCCTTACTCTATTGTCAGAGTAAAAAGAGGAGTTCATGCTGGCCGTGGAGGTAGCAGCTGTGGTGTTGTAGTAAATTAGTATATCCACTACAGTAGCAGATTCTGAGCTATCAGCACCCTTTAATATAGTGGATGACAATTTCATAGCAAGAAATGCCTTGTAGTTAGTTATAGCAACTAAATACTTCTGCTGGGAGACCACAGAACTTACTACATTCCCAATTATCCCAGCGGATGTCTCCCCTATATCCATGTTATACAGGGCTTCTCCCGCAATGAGCCCGGTAATAATTCCTGCGTTGAAGGATATTTCAACTAAATTGGTATATACAAGGGAACTGTTATATCCCTTGTCATCATAAATCTCGTACCCATTAATGCGAGAGTAGCCCAGTCTGTCCACTATCTCGTAATTGAGGCACTCAGAAAGAGTGCCTCTGTTTGTATCTAGAGCCTCGTCCACAAAGTCAAGGCCCCCCTGTAAGGGGAGCACAGCTTTTTGGTATTGATTCTCTGAGGGCATTAGTATAGTCTCTTAGGCTTTATGTGGAATTTTGGTCGATACTTAATCTGTAGACGTTGTAGCAAGTCTTTGTAATACCGTTCTGCTCGCCTAGCTACGGAAGGCTGCTCATCAAACTCGCCGTACATCCTGACAGCCAGCCACATAACCAAATCAGTAAAATCCGCTGGAAGCCCCTTAGGCTCATCGTCCCACTCCACCAGATTTTGTGGAGTCCGTGAGTAACTGAACTTGAGAGTCACTGGCCTATCGGGGTGTGGATACAGCCGCCATCTGCCCGTGTTATCTTCTGTGATATACCTAGGAGTAGACGGAGGGGTTGTTAGATTGTCATATTGTACAGAGAATATGTGCCACGGCACGAAGGTTAGAGGTCTAGTCGTTGACGGACTATCTGCCTCGTGGTCTATGATATGGAAACTGTTGTTATCAATCTCACTCACCTCATGCACGTAGTCGTTGCTAGAGCTCTCCTCGGAGAATAGAAAGCTCTTCCAGCTATGCAGGTATGCAGTATTAGGTATAAACGTTATGGTAGGTATACTTGGGGAGGGTAAGGAGCCGAACTGAGCACTGTAGCCTGCCGGAGTGCCTGCGTCATTGTATACTTCCCCTACGGTAAATCCCGTCCAAGTATTTGTATTCTTGTATACATATCCTACAGCAGAGCCAGCGGCCATGATTCCGTGGAAGTCTACACTGTTACTTCTAAAAGTAAATCCCGAAGTTCCTCTAGCAGCATCGTTAGTGTTCGGGTTCATTGAAGTTATCTGAGCGGCGACTGGCTCTAAATATTTAGGAAGCATTACACCATTGTATGTGGCTAAACTGCTGATCCCAATGTACACAAAATCTCCTACTTCTATCCCGTCCGCAAAAAACGTGGGGGCGGGGGTCATAGCACCTACAGTATATTCATACATGACTCCTAGAGGATGGAAATAATCCCCCCCTGCCTTAAATGAGTACTCACTAGCAGGGGCGCTGCCACTGGCATCTAGGTCAAGATATCCAAAGTCTCTACCTACTACGTCACTATACTGAGTGAAGGTAAGATCTTTGTACGACGTGCCAATAGCCACGTCATTATATAGCAGCGCATCGTCTGTACCAAATATATCAATAGTAGCTGGAGGCACCGCAGTGGCTATATCTGTCTCTGTGTAGAACATAAGGCCAGGCTGCAAAGTGACCAATGCCTGGTTGTTTAGAAACTCCCAATCAAACGCCACCTGTTGAACTGTCTTCCAAGCACGAGCAACCCACGTCTTGAACCTGTTAAGCATTGGCTCTGTGTTAGTCGTGAAGTCGCTTCCGTCCTCCGCGTACAGAGCTAGGTCTGCTCCTGATTCATCAATAGCATTATTAACAAGTGAAACGTAGGTTGCCATGCTCTCTCCTTACATACTCTTCATAAATGCTGCTTGTCGCTGTTGCGCCATAACAGCATCACTGGGCCAATAGCCATGCTTCTCAGCGAACTCGCGCTTAGGCTTTAGCTTAGCTTCTCGTTGTACTTCTAGTCCCGGACGTGGGTCAGGGCCAGGCTTAGATTCAATGAGCGTGAACGGATAACTTTCGTTATCAACAAATCCCGTAATGCGGAAGTCGTTATCCATATTAGGCACCAGTTCCCTAGCTGCCCGTAGCACGCCCACCACCTTGTTTGGTACATCACATTCCACATTCTGCGGGATACCAAACTTCTTGTCATTAACTGACACGAAGATTGGGGCTTTACCCCTAAACTGTGTTGGATGAACTTTGATCCGGGACCAGCCCGGTTTAAGCTCTCCAATAGCCGCAGGAGCGAAGTCAAATTTCTTGGCCTCTTCCTTGATTAGATTGCGGATATCGTCCGCTGAGTGTTCCCTTGTAATAGGGATTCCATAATTTTTCTTAGCCGTTGAGCGAAGCTCTTGTAGAGTCATCTCTTCTAGACGTAGGCTAAGTTCGTTAAATTCTTGTTCTTGATTGTGTTCCATTATTTATCCTCCTCAAAGAGGAGGGGGAATTCCCCCTCCTCCAGATTGTTGATAACCTATTTAGCGGGCTATGTTACGGCGCATTACCGTTGTAGTCGTATGTCTGCGGCTGGCTGTAAGTAATTGAGCCGGACAGAGGATACGCACTATTGCTAACACCAGAGATTGTACGAGCCGGGTATGCGTACTGATACTTAACCCGCGCAGTGATATGCTTGTCCCCCGAAGTTACAGCAGTACCGGGGCTCGCGCTAAGTACCAGCACAAGATCTGAGACCACACTACTCACGGGGAACGGATTGATGTTGAATATATCACCAGTACCGCCTCCGGCAAACCTCTGGATATTCTTAGCTACGCCTGAGTTGATGTTTAGTACAGTAGCGGTAAAGATACTGTTATACCCAGTAACTGCCTCCACTGCTGTACTAGTTTTAGCTGTGGTGGAAGGGACAGTGCCCATAGCGCCTGCCACCGCCGCAGAGGCATTACTATCCAGCACACCTACAGTAAGATCCACGGATAGGATGTCTACGTTCTCCCCTACCTTACAGAAGTAAAACAGGTCATTATCTGCTACGCCTTTACCGTCTGGTACGGTGATAGTAAAGGTAGCTTCCGCAGGCTCCACCTGACTATCCGGACGGAGCCGGATGTTCTTTAGGTAGCCGTCACTTTTAAAAATTGCCATTTATGTTAGTCTCCTAGATTAAGAAAGGGCAGTAGCGGCTACTTCTAGACGCGCCATCCAAAGCTCATTCAAGCGAACAGCCTGATACCAAATCTTCCAAGCCACGAACGGACGCTGGCCAAGAGGATCGGAAGAGCTTGCACCAATCTTGGCGTTGTTCACCACCATATTGATACCATTAACACCCTGAAGCGGGACAGTGCCATACGCATTCTTGCCCACTAGAATGCAGGAATAAACGTCTGCATTATTGCCGCTAGTAGAGCGCATGGTTGTGGTGATGCCACCTCCGTCCGCAAGAGGAGCAAGCTGAGGAGATAGCAAGATGCGTACCTCGTTTAGCTTGCCAATCTCGGCATCAGGGTCTAGTAGCTTGCCACTACCGTAGTTTTCAACCGGCACGAAACCATCACACTGGCGGAAGTCGTGCTCCAAGTCTACGTGTGCAAACAGCACATAGCTAGGATTGACATTCTCAGTGTTGAAGTTGGTGCTTGAGCTAATCTTGGTGGTGATCTTTTCTGCCAAGTTACGCTTCAACTGAGTGACAGCGGCCTGCACAAGAGCAGCATCCACTGGAGTGTTTACTGCCGAGGGGGCAATACCGTTGGCGTAGAACACCTGAGTACCACCCTTAAGAACCCCCCACAAAATCATTTCCTTGGTGTTAGCTACTTGGTCCGAAAGGACAGTCATAGCATCGTCAAGAACACGATCCTCATGTAGGTCCATGATCTTATCAGTTAGCTCAATCCAGCCCCCAAACTGAGCGATCACAGTGGTTAAATCTTCGTACACTAGCTGGTTAGGGGCAGGAGTTACACCCTCTACTAGCTGCGCGGTGTTCACGGGTAGCGGACGCAGACGACGCCACTTAATCACTTCACCCTTATTCTTCGGGAGGGGCTCCACGCGACCAAACTTGTCGAGGACAAGCTTCGGCTCTAGGCGCTCCAATAGTTTACTTACGGCATGAATACCAACCCGTGGGCTAATATCACCAAAAGTTACAAAATCAGGCATTTAAGATTCTCCATATTTATCGTTGATTGTTTCGTTTCTTTAGCAAGCTAAGAAGCATATCATCTGCCTGTTCTACAGTGAGAGGACCATTACTCTCCACGCTCACATTAGGTGTTACAGGCTTGCCCGATACGGGGGCCTGAGACAAGCGCCGCTCCCTATTATCTGAGATAGCTTTAGCTTTTTGCGGATCAATTACCGGCTGACTCTCCGTAGGTGCGTCTGGCGTGATGCGCCCAGAATTAATCATATCAATAGCAAACTGATTAAACACAGCAACATAGTCGCGGTGATCCTCCGATTCCATCACCATCTTCTTCATGATGGGGGACGCCTCGTTATCAAGCCATCCCTGAAACATCGGCTGCTGAATGATATTAAATGCGTCTGGGACAACCTGTTCCAGCTTAGCACGCTCTCTTTGTACCAGTTCTTCCCTTCCTGCCTGCCTATAAGATTCCTGCACGGCTACAAGGGGATCAATGGTAGTACGTCGTAGTTCCTGTATTTCAGCCTTGACCCGAGCCTCTAGCTGGCCTTCAATAGCTTTGGCCAGTACAGGGTCGTGCTCAATTAGTTGCTGCCACTCTTCAGGAGTAGTGGGTGCGGCAGTCTGTTGCTGCGGCGTGTTCTGGGCGCTAAGCTGCATTAGCTTAGCCTTTAGATCTTCTGCTTGTTTCTGAAAAGCTCTAACCCTGCCGTCATCGGAGCGAATACGCTGCTCTGCTTTAGCTAGCAGTTCTAGCTTCTCACTAACCTTGCCTCTAACATCTTCTGACAAACCGGAAAGCCAGTCATCTGAATTAGCTGGAGTCTGAGTCTCCTGCACTTCCTCCGCTGGCTCTACTGTCTCTTCTGTATCGGGGGCGGTAGCCTCTACATCTTCAACATTCTCTTCAATGGGAGCATCCTCTTTTGTAGGGGCTCCCTTTGAAAGTGTTTCTAGTAGTAGCTTATCAGCATCCTCAACTGTAAAGTTCTCGTCGCTCATTGGTTCCTCTTTGTGTTAGCGGCAAGTGTAATAACTTGCGGCAGTTTAAGTAGTTCTTTGATAATGTTAATCTTGGCCTTCAGCACTAGATCAATCTCTCTCTCATTGTCAAGATTTTGTAGGGCAATAGAAGCATTATCTAATTGGCGTTTAAGTGCCTCTTCTAAAAGTTTCCACGCCTCACTCTGGGATAGGTCGGACATTAGTTCCTCCCGCCTTATTCATTGCCTGACGTTCCTTACTAGCTGCCTCCATCCCCGCTAGGAATAGCTGGGTCTGGCGCTGCATTTCCTCACTATCAGCCTTGGCCAAAATCTGCATACGGGCCTGCTCATCCTTAGAAGCCACAGCAGCCATCGCAGACTCATAATCATACTGAGCCTTAATGACCTGCGCCCTAGCTTCGGCCATACGAGTTTGGTTGGTGTTAAACTGAACCTCAGCCTGTATGTCCGCTAGTCTCTCTTCTTGCGCAGCCTTAACTTGCGCTATCTCTCTCTCTAACTGTAGACGTTCCTTATCCAGCTCAAGGCGCATCCTATCTGTCTCCGCCTTCATTAGATTGGGATCTGGGGGAGGAGGCTGCGCATTAGCGCGTTCTTGCTCTACCTGTTCTGGACTCTTAAGAATATTGGAGTAAGGAAGCCTCATTCCCATTAAAGTCACTTGGGTGAGTTCGTCCATATTAACCCACTCACCTACTGGACTGCCCTGAGCAATCTCCTGACGTAGAGCCTGAAGCTTCTGCATATCCTGAGTGTTACGGAGATAAGACGTAGACGTACGAACATCTATTTCGTACGATCCCTTAATCTCCTCCTTAGGATTGAATTGCATCTCCCAGTCATACATGGCGGTGATAAGCGGTTCTGTGATGTCATCATCCCATTCCTCGCTCTTATAAAAGAGAGGGGACGTAGCATTTTGATTCATCAGAGCCATTCCAGTGGCGCTGTCTCCTGCCCCGGTGGGCAGTCCTAATCCCGATAGAAGGAGAGGAATACTGCTCTCTTCATCCGCCAGCTGCTTGGCCAACCCGAACAAACTAGACAGCCCTTCATACGCATTAGGTGGTGTAAAGAAGGTGATTGCCTTAGATAGGTCGGCTCCGTACTCTGTGCTATACCACACCTTGAATGGGGTACACTCCAGACCGCCGTCCGCAGGTGTGATGAGCGTAGTGTCTACAATAACCTGGGGGCCAGCAGAAATACCTGCATTATCCAGCATCATCTTGTAGGTTTCATTAACCACACGTTGGCCGTCTCTTGCCAGCATCGGGATACCAAAGCCAAATATGCTTGCTGGATCGGGCTCCCATACGGATACACAGTAAGGAACTTCCTCACATCCCTCTAGGTTGGACAATTCCACCTTAATCACAGTGCCATTAACTGCCCACACCTCTGCAAATCTTTCATAATCATTGGGGCTATCGCAGCCGCAAGCATCTAACATCTTTTTAGTAAGAGGGCCATGATATTCAATAAGAGTATAGCGATTTTTGCTAGTATTCCCACCCTCTGTGAGGAAAGCAGGATCATTGAACGGGCTATTACTGTACTCTTTAGGTTCGTCTTGTAATACTTTCTGCAACTGGTCCTGCATAAAGTCGGGGCGTTGTAGTAGTTCCTTCATCTCTGTACGAGACTTAAGGTGTACCTCTATGCTGTCCTCACATTTACGAATATCTGTAACAGAATCATCGGGAAAGAAGTACCAGGGGTTTACTCTTCGCACTTCCGGCACACGTTCCGCGCTGAACACTGGAACTCTCAGTACTTTTCCGTCCTCAAGCTGCGCTTTAGCGTAAGTCTTCTTGAGCTTGCTGGAATTGAGTGGCTTTTTCATAATGCCAGTACCTAGCACCACTCTATCTTTCATAGCTACACGAGCTTCTTGGGGATAGCGCGAGCAATTCAGGTGGTACTGAATCTCCGCTGACATGAGATTGGCCTTATGAGAACCGATCTCCTCCGGTCTCACCTCTCTCCCAGCCACCTGAGAAGCTTGCTGTACTTCTTCATACGAGGCTTCTGGTACTGACGGAGGATTGATGTCCCAATTCTTGTCTCCCGCAGCAAATTGATAGGCGATAGTTTGAGAAGCCGCCGCATCACACTTAACACGTATGATGTTTACCTCTGGCTTCCTATTATCTATGTAATTATCAATGGTTTTGAATGGATCTTTCTCTGTAGGAGCCAGTGCCCTATTAGATAGGGAGCCTAAATAGAGGCGTTGAGCCTCCAGCCACTGGGCCTCCTTCATCTTTCTCCTGCCCATGCGATCACTGAGCTTACCATCGATGTCATTGCCCAGTGATTCCAGTAGACGTAGGCGCTCTTGCTCTAATTTTAGAGCCTCCTCCTCTGCCATCATCACCATTTCTTGCACTGCCTCTACAAGTTCTTCAGGAGATATGCCTGGAGGTAGCTGTTGTTCTGCATTTTCAGACATTATATCTTCGTCCTTTCTGTTTATAGGCCATAGTGCTTGTATGAGAAGGCTTAGCTGCTGCCAAATGTATGCTATTTACCATATATCTTAGGGCGTCCATACAGTGGTCGTTCTCTTTTACAATCTTACCTTTGTTGTCTCTTCGGTAGATTAGATACTCATTCTGCAAATTACGGGTAGTGGAAGAAAAGAACTTAAGTTTGCCCGTCTCCAGCCTACTCCACACTTTCTGAATACCATCTTCTATACTATTATCCGCCAATCTTAGGCGTAGCCCTAGTGATCTATACTCTCTTACTAGCTTAGATCCATCGAATTGATTTGACTGAGCTGATGCTGGATCAATTACTCCTGGCATCCAGTCGGATGCCACACGCTTAATCGCGGCAGCATTTATCTCCGGCACTTTCTTCTCCCCCACATACTCTCCGTAAACATACAAAATGTCTGTGTTAGGATCATGTGCACCGAATGCAGCTGCTGTATATCTCCAGCCTACATCCATACCATACAGGTGCTTGTAGTATTTTGGTATTTCAAAGGGTTCGCACAAAATATCATCTAGTGGGATAGGATAGATAGCTCCGCTGCCTATGGTAGGCACGCCCCTACTAACGGTTGCTCTTAGATGAGGAGGAGTGGAGGCCAGGATTTCTGCCTTTGTTTGGTCGTCCAGCCACGGAACATCATCCCATCCTATGGTGATGGTGGCCCTGGAGGGCTTTAGGTCAGTCATCCTTGTTGCCCTCTTCTGCTTTCATCAAGGCCATAGCCAGCTTAAGATTGGGCAAGCCCTCACTACCAGCTAGCATATCTGATGTAGACAGCAAATCTGCTATAAGTCTGGTGAGTCCTTCCTTTGGAGTAATGGTGTGTATGATGCGGCCCTGCTGCTCTTCCTTCTCAAAGGCTGTACGAATAACTACTTCATTGTAGATAAGCTCGGGACAGGGCTCATCTAAGTGTGCCCAGTGCCTCTTAACACCGAAGAAGCTAGCTGTGTCCTGCTTATAAGCCTTGAATCCTATCTCGCTCCACCTGCCTGAGGTGTGCTTAATCTTCACAAAGTCAACCGCACCAGCAACAGCACTCATATTCACACGTCCTATGCAGGATCGTGGAATCATTCCTGTACCGAAATTGCCCTTCTCTCCTAGCAGTACTTTCTGTAAGGTGTCTCGCGTAGTTTGGGCAGTCATGCCCATGCTCCAAGCGTCTATGGGACCGTCGAAGTAGCATCCCTCCCACCAGTCTGGATACAGCCCAGTAACTAGAACGGCAGTTATGTAACAGCCTAGATTCGTCTTTCCGCTTCTGTTCCCTCCCAGTACTAAAGTTTCTCTGTAGTCTCGTGTGGCTTTAATAGCCGCCGCATGTTTAGGTAGTTTTTCAATACCGTAGGCTGACCCCGGTATAAACCATTTTTCCAAACCTGCCGTCCTATCATATTCTTCGAGCTTATCCACAACTTGGATAAGCTCTCTTAGTTCGTCTGGGTCAATATCCCCACTCTCAAGAAGCTTCTTAGCTTGCTCTAAAAGTTGTGCTGGGTCCAAAACTGTTCTCCTGTGCGGCTTCTCCTGCGGAGTAGCGGCTAATACGTTTGAGTCGGCTGTTCAAATCTTTGAGCAACGACTTGGGATCTTCTTGTTCTTTTTCTTCAACAGTAAGATTGCTGGACTTCTTCCATCCGAAGCGGTGGTCCATGTTAAGAGCCCAGAAGCTGTATTCTCCTGATCCCTTGTTAGAGGCACATTTTCGCCCTAGCTTTAGCCACCAAGCCTCAGACGCCACCCTGCCATACTCGATTAGATTGGCAAAGTCTTTGTCTGTCTTTAGCTTCTTCTCAAAGTCTTTGGGGAGGATACGCAGAAGCTTCATCACTTCCTTGTCACTGCCTCCCTCCTCGTAAAGCTGCATCATAGTTTCTAGCATACTTCTACCGTCTGCTAGCTGTTGACGCTCTTTATTGGATGGTCGGCCTGCTTTCCGTCGAGGCTTCTCCGTCAGTGTTTCGAGGGTAAAATCCTGTAGTATTTGAGACATAATTTCCTTGGCCGTCCGGGATTAAAATTCTTTCTAGCTCTGCTGGGTCACTGAGTAATTTGGCAACTGGGTGTACATTTTCAATAACCCCGTCCACCATATCTAGGCCAGCTAGCATAGGGCTAACCACACCTGTATCACTGTCCATACCCATAACCAGTGCCACCTGCCCCTCTGCGAATGCCGTGTACAGGGCCTGAATAATGGCCGGTAGTGCGGGATTCTGCTCGTTGGTGAGAATGACAATAGGAGCTTTGTTCTTCTTCTTTGATTTCTTAGCCATGTGTTTCCTTGTAGCGGCTCTTATCGAGCGGCGTATTCGTTGTGCATCATCCTATAGGCTAGCCTATCAGCACGTCCCTTTACTTGGCGTGCCCACTTGCTTAGTAGCATATTGGTGGCTGCTCTAGCGTAATTGCGTTCGTTAATAAATCGTAATGTGTTCTTGAATCCTGAGAGCCTATCTCTTCCTAAGTTGAATGCCATATTAACCATGACACCCTTTCTAGGGCCAGACATATTTTCCCAGTCTAGGCACAGGGATTTAGCATCTTCAAGAGCTTCAAGCATATCGACCTTAAGTAGGCTAATAGCTTCTTTCCTAGAGATTTTATCACCTTCCTTCACTCCTCCAGTATGCCCTACCCCTATAGTGAGTACGCCCTCAGTATCCCTGTAGGCGCGCAGTTTTAGTCCCTCATCTAGCAGGATTTCTTCTGCTTCCCTTTCTTGCCAGTCCACTGTCCTCTTCCTCCTCTGTCCCTCTGGATAGAGCTTGTGTACGTTTGTTCATAACATCCTGTAGTACGTTAGCTCCGTTATAGAAGAACAGGATGGAAGGCACAATCACCTCAAGCTGTGTTACATCCCTTCCTATGTAGAGAAGGAAGAACACAGCTATGAGGCTCCCTATTGTTATGAGGGTTTTGGTGGATAGTAGCCGTTTCTTAAGGGATACGTAATTATCCACCGCCTGAGCCGTCTCTACTAACTCCTATAAGTGCTGTTGTTGGGGGCTTATATACTACGTAATCCCCCGGCTCCGTTATATGTATATGGGGGTTGGTGTTTGTAAGAACCACTAGTTTCCCGTTTCTTATCCACTCCACACTCGTCGGATCTGCACCTACCAGAATAAGAATCGTGGCCCCCACCCTCTCAGTAATAATTGCGCCATTATCATCAAATAATGAAATATGTGCGGAAACTGCATCTGTCACAGTTACAGTTGTGGACGCGGCTGACCCCTGCGTCGCTCCCAAAATTGCTATACTCATACTTATAGTTTCCTATTAGCCTACACGAATAAGCTTTAGATGACTACCTGCATACAGGGTAGAAGTGCCAGAAGCGGCCGTCTGTGCAAACTGTAGAGTCATGACACCATCAGCATCTGGGATGTAGAAGCCCGTAACATCTACTGCTAGAATAATGCCTGCTGAGTTCATAATTACCCCACCAGATGTAGCCTGCTGCGTCACTATAGTGGAAGCTAGGCTAGCCGTGCCAGTGATAGTGACTGTAGGGGACGTCTGACCAGACACAACAAGCTGTGCCTTAACACCACCAGTGGTATTACCTAGAGTGAGCAGCTTGCCATCGATTCGGTACTTAGCTCCCTTCTTAACATTAAACGTAATATCTGGAACTGTTGCATACGTAGTGGTAGTAGCAGATACATTCGATAGGAGTGTCTTACCTACTGTACGTCTAAAAATCTTCCCTAGGTTAATCTTCTCCTGTGAGGAAAAGATGGGGGAAAGATTGAGACTATCTAGAAAATCATTAGGACCCACTGGACGTGCCATTATTTGTTTCTCCTGTTATTAGGGGGCTTTATTACCCTGTATGTCTATTTACGTCTGTAAAGCGATTTTAGCCTCTTCTTAGGGGGAGTGGCTACACCCCTAGCTACCCCCCATAGGGGACTCTCTTAAAAGCTCTTACGGGAGCTTCTAGAGGCACTCGGTTAGCTGTTAATAAAGTCTCGTATGCTTGTGCCCTGAGGGCGGGAGTTCCCTACACGCTTGCTACTGGATTGCCCTGAGTCTATATACTCACCTAGAGACATTCCCTGTGAGCGTGCCTCTGCCCTGTCGTTGTTTATTTCATGGAAGGGCATTCCTTGTCTCCCGAAGCCTCCTCCGCTGCGGCCCAGGCCTGCTCCTAGCATAGATTCTATACCAGACAGGCTAGCTTGCCTTACTCCCATACCTATGGTTCCTCTGGCCCCCGAGGCTGTGTCCCCCGAGTAGCCGAAGCTGGGTCCTCTGGAATTACTAACCCCCCACATGGGAGAATTAGCCACTTGCGGCGAGGAGCCTGCTGCTACGCCAGAATAGTTTGAGCCACTAATAGCTTGGTTGTAGATGTCTTCGCCAGAAGGCTGGGAGCTATCTCCACCCTGATAAGGGAAAGCTCCTGTGCCTGAGCCAAATCCTTGGTAGCTGGGGGAATTATACCCTCCCAAATTAACGTCCCACATTCCGGGGCGCTGAATGAGGGGGCCTAGCTGCGGGCCTGTGTAAGCTCCAGAGCCTCCTCCGAATAGCCCACTAGCCCAGCTGTTTATAGCCTGTATGGGGTGGAGGTTGTTTACCCATTCCCCTATCCGGGTATTTCCAAACCTCTGGCCTATCTCCCCGCCTACGGCTCCTCCTGGCTTGCCTCCTAGAGCCCAGCCTATGATTGCTCCTGCTCTATCTGTATTTGTTCTTGGGCCAGTGTACCCTGTTGCTCCTCCATTCCAAAATCTCTGATTGGAATCTGTTAGGAACCCCCCTAGTCCGGGCTGGTCGCTCTGCTGTGGCATACTCTCTCTTCCCCCATCATTAGCTGGTTTTCTTTATTCTGAGCAAATCTGGTCTAATGACTAGAGGGAGAGAGGCTCCTTGATATAT